>ENA-OPCX01001469-OPCX01001469.1-human-gut-metagenome-genome-assembly--contig:-NODE-1469-length-10024-cov-9.184572_pt1 | contig 10024 bp, 10 predicted proteins | sample MGYA00241570_ERZ501491 | MGnify/ENA primary metagenome ERZ501491 (study PRJEB25962, sample SAMEA2042620) | human gut metagenome | biome: human gut; feature: human-associated habitat; material: faeces... | reverse complement strand
GCAGCTCGTCCTCGTCTATCCCGCATTTTTTCGCATAAATCGCCAGCGTCATAATTCCATAGAAACGATGGCCCACCCGGATTTCATCGGCGATCCGGTGCAGCCACCAATCATAAAGGTCACGTTTCACCGTCCAGCGGCCCCGCCGCTCCTTTTTGACGATCCGCCGCTCATACCAATCCGGGTACTTCTCCTTCGCCTCCTCCATGGATAACCGGCCCTTTCGCATGAGACCCAGGAGCTGCTGCTGCTCCCCATTGCTATCCGGAATAAACTCCAGCAGCTTCTCTATCGTCACCCGCCCACCGAGCCGATAGGCCGTCACAGGATAGTCCCTGCCCAACTTCGAGCCAGATCCAACCACCCGGAAGCCCTGCAGAATCCCTTGTACCTGCGGTTCCTTGATGGTGGAGGTGTATCTGTTCCAAATCTGCCGGGTGAGGGAATATTTCAATTCCTTCAGGCATTTCTGATTATGCGGATACATAGGGATCGGTTCCTGCAGCACATAATACAGGTGAAGTCCCGTCCCGCTGTTTACGACAAAGGTAGCCTTGGGCAGAATATCCTTGTTCATCTGGTGCAGCGTGTCCCGGAGCTGTGGCATCTCAACCCCATCCAAGTCAAAGACCATGGCATAGAGATACCTGGCATTCTTGCCGCAGCGACGCCGCCCGAAGTAGGACAGCGGAGACATGATGGTAAAATCGGTATCAAAGACCTCGGACAGCTCCGAAAGCTCATCGGTGATGGTGTAGCGCCTTGCCTTTCCATCACCCTTAATCTCCATAGCGATCCCCGCAGCCTTTGGCACCGTCACCGCAATCCCGTTGCCTTTCTCGTCCTCAAAATGGCCCTTCCTCTCAAAACTGCCCACCGGGAAGATATCCCGATAAAACTCAAAGGGTGTGACAGGCTCCAGGAACCTCTCCAAATGCTCGTTCTTTTCCCGGTACAATTCCCGCAACTGCTCCATAGCAGTCTGCTGATCCATAGCCATACGTTCACCTCCAAAAGAAAAAGTAGCAAAAAGAAAATCCGCTGCGGCGGGGACCGCCTGCGGGCGGGAAGGGGGGAAGGGGGAGCCAAAGAGCGGCCCCTCCGGGGCCTTAAAGAGAAAGTCACCTCCCCCTTTCCCCCCTCGCTCCGGCCATGGAAATGATGGAAAACCCTATCGGGTTTACCACATTCCCACAGCCTCCGCTCACCCCCCATTTCCCCTCCGACTTTCTCCCGTTTAAAGAGAGAATTTTAAGAGCTTATTTGAGGGCCTAAAGGCCCATAGTCGGGCATATATTATCAATAGAATTTTTCCCTATTTTTCGACAAGCCAAATCTACCCCATATGGGCACACTCACTAACCCCTCTTATACGGCATATATTATCAATAGAGTTTTTCCCTATTCCTGATTGTTAATATAGCATGTCCAGGCAGTCCTTTTCAAGCCCCCTGGACAGGCTTATTTTACAACTTGCATGTTGTACGGGGTATCTCTCTTCTCCGCACACAGAGCCCCTGGCGTCACCTCGCCCGCATATCCGCAGGAACAACTCCCAGCGGCTTTGTATGGAAGAACACAGCCTCCCAATAACCGGCCTTGAAGTTCGCCCGGAAATATGGCCGCAGCATGATGTTCTCTCCCTTCGGCTTCTCCGGCTCCTCGTCATCCTCCGACTCTTCAAACAACTCAATTTGTTTTCTTTTCTGAAGCATCGCCGCATAGCTGCCAGGATAAAAACTATCAATCCCTATTCTGCAAATCAGGCTCTCCCCGTCCTCATTCACCCGTGTCAGTTCATCTGTAATCTGCTTGCGAACCAACCCCTCCGGAAGATCTATGGAATAGGGGCTTTGTATTACTGTTTCCCACAGCATCACCCTTGTCATATTTTTTCCTTTTCCATAACGATGCTCTTTCTCCGTAGAGAAAACTACACTATACCCGGTATGCTCTTTCTTCGGCTTCAATTTCCTGTCGGCATTCGCCCTCTCTCTGGCAATCCGTAGCAGGTTTTCATTTAGGCTCCGCAGATGGCCGCTCTCGGCTCGTTCCGCATCCAGGGCCTCGCTCCACCTTTTTATCGTCTGATTTGCTTTCTCGACATTCTGCCTAATTTTATAATCGGCGTCACGTCTGGCAGAATCAACCTCTCGCTCTGCTTCATATTTCGTTGTCCTGGCCAACTGCTCCGCATCGCTGATCTTCCGCTGTAGTTTTGCATATTCGGTCTCCGTCAAAATTACATGGGTACACTCTGGATCGGATTGGCCGTCAGGAACTTCTTTATATCCCATCAAAGTCTTTTTTACAAACTCGCCCACGGCAGCGCACCTCCTTACAGGCCCCGAATATAGTTATCCGCTACGACGCTGATTCGGTTATGCCCCAGCGCCTTGCTGCAGATCAGCATGGCAGCCTTGTCCAGCTTCTTCCCCGCTTCATCTTTTCGGCAAGTATAAACCTCGCTTTGATAACGCCGCCCGGTGCCGCGGTTCACCCTGTCATAGGGAATGTCCTCTATCGCCCTGGCACGAGCCTTGTAGATTGCCGTAGCGTACTCCGCACGATAGCCGTGGATGTCGGCACAATTATGAATGTGCTGCCACACCTTCTCCTCTGGCGGTGTATCAGTTATCCGTTCAATGATCTGCCCCGCATTTTTGCCTATAATCGGGCTTAAACGCTCCCGTCCGCCCTTTCCGTTGCGGACATGGACAAACCACTCCTCCGGAAACAAACATGCGTCCTGGAGCATTTCAAGGCGTTTTGTGACACTCGGTGCTCGCTGCTCCTCTTGGATCTTCTGCAGCTCGGAGATCTCCGCCTCAATTTGCGTCCTGGGAACCAGGTCCTTCCCCCGCAGCTCCTGCAGTTCCTTTCGCCGCAGGCCGGTCCCCCTACAGAATTTTATCAGTTCATCGTTGTTCGTCTTGGAAAAATGTTTGTCCCGCACCCGGTCCCCCCGGCTCCGCTTAATCTCCTCACGGTTTCGCTTGGGCGGCTTAAAGTAATTCTCGTCATCCGGGGAAATCCCGTATAGCTTTCCCAGCGCTTTCGCTTCGAGCTGCACCGTCCACGCTGAAAGCCCCTGATCCACTCTGGCCTGAAGCCACTCATTGGTGTACTTCTTCGCGCTCTTCAGCGTCGTACACTCCGGATGGTTATCCTTGATGTACTTGATAAAATACTTCGTATGCTTCCAGTAGTCCTTATAGGTGTTGAAGGAAAATATCTTGTCCTTCGCTGTACCGTTGGCTACCGCCTCTTTTTTGCTCTCGCCAAAGGCCTGCATCCCGGTAAGCCGGTCATAGGCTTGCTGGTGCAGATCCTTGAAGTACGCTTTATTTCTACGCCCCATTCCGACTTCCTTTCGTGCATCTATTTTTGTATAAATCTATATTTCTATAAAACTACATAACTATTTTTTTAGTTTTATAGACTTCTACATTTCTCGTTCAAGCTAAGCCGCCTCATGCCAGCTCCATTCGGAGACTCGACAATCGGCAAAATACACTTTTTAACGTCTTATGTATGACGGGTTTGGGATTGCTCCCTACACTTTTTTAACCTGCTTATGTGTGCAGCTCTGATTTATTGAGATCTACGGCAGTTCAGATTCTGTCGGCTTCTTTGTAGAGGAAGCAGCTCTCCGGAAGATCTACAGTATTCCGGCTACTATCAGAAAGTGGATAGGAACAGATACGTTTTATTTACCGGCACGTTCAAAAGGATTACTAATACCGGGTCCATGATGCGCTTTCCAGTTCACAAAGGTTACTACGGCAAGCCCACGCATCACACAGGTGTATCAAACCTGAAGTGGCTTCTGATTAGCAAATTGCTAAACCCCCGACCGGCAGATCTGCCAGCCAAGACGCTCTGGGCCTAATTACTATTTACCCTCGCCCAGACGAGCTTCATCCTTCACTTCTGCTGTAGGCCACACGCCGCCCACAGCCGCCATCCATACCCCCCTTTCTTTCAAGGCTCCAATCAGCGTCTACCGCAGCCTTTTCTATCCAGGAACATCTTACCATACGTAACTGGCAGTGTCAACATATTACCAAATCTAATCTCATAACGGTTTACCCGTTCACGCATAGCGTAAACGGGTAAACCGTTATACTTCAAAAAATCACAGAAAAACATTTGAATTTTTAGAATAATTATGGTAAAATACGCTTAGGACGAGATCAAATTTGTGCAAAACATCCATAACTCGTCATCCGTTTATCGCTATGCCAAGAAAGGAGACGTATATGAAGAAGTCCTTATCAGCAATTTTCTGCCTTGTTATAATGCTCTCGTTGTCCGTTCCTGTCTCTGCATCCGCTTTCGACTCATCAAACTATGCTTCGTCGAATTCGTCCGCTGTCGCTCAGTCACAGTACGAAATGTTAATGGATTCTTTTGGATTTGACAGCTCCCTTTCTGACATAGTCTATCCCAGCAATTATGGAGGGGCATACATCAACTCTGAAGGTGCCTTGGTAGTCATGCAAACCAATTCGATATCCTCATCTTCAAGAGGGGGAAATTTTGCTTCTGTCTTAAATGAAGCAGGTTCCTTTATCCTTGATACTGTTTCTTACTCGTATAATGAACTAAACTCACTTAAATCTGAAATTGATGATGCGTGTCTTAGTTTTCAGAGCAACCCTTCTGCATTTTCTGACGATCAAGCAAATCTTCTAAATTCTATTTCGTTCTTCTACATCTCCCAAAAAGACAATTCTATTATTGTCGGTATTACAGATCTCAATGACTCGAAAAGAAATTCCTTCTTAGATATGTTTGGTGCATCTGACGCCTATATGCTTATCGAAGGTTTGCATACCACGACAACTGCATCGCTAAAACCTGGTGGTGATATTGTAAGTCCCGCTGGACCTTTGAGCATCGGATGGCCTGTTTACTTTTATGACGAGAACGACAATGTTTGCAGGGGCTTTGTTTCAGCGGGACACGCTTATAGTACGGGTGATTCTGCGACTCTAAATGGTATGACTATTGGTGTCTGCGTTGATTCTGCATTTTCCGGGAGAAATGATGCTGCTCTTATCAAAATCACTAATTCTAATTATTCGATGAGCGACGTGGTGAATGTCAGTAACCATACCCTATCCAATGACAAGTATATGTTGGTGTCTGAGGGGTCAACGATATACAAGGTTGGAAGTACTTCTGGTTATCGTTCTGGTACAGTGACATCTACCAACGGATCGGTAACATATAGGATTAACAATCAGCCTTTGACAATTAGCAATGTACTTGTAACTGACGCAATGAACCTTGGTGGTGACAGCGGTGGCATTGTGTATTGCAAAAGCGGTAGCAATTATTATGCAATCGGTACCGCCTCTGGTTCGAAACATTCTACTAATAATCTGACTGAAGATACATTTATTGAGTGCTATGTTTCTCAAATGATATATGCCATTCAACCTTTAGACTGCTCGTATTTGCCTCTCTCCTAATAATTGTTTTTCTCGGTGTATGTGTATGAGAATCTATGTTTCATCCTCTCGGTTTATGGCTTGGCTCTGTGTTGCTGTGATTACTATGAATTGTTGTTCAGTTTCAACTTCTGCATTGCAAAAAAGTTCTCCTCATTTCGATGATGTCCCTTCATCTTACTGGGCTTATGATGCTATCATGGAAGCGGCCGAGGCCGGCATCGTGTTTGGATTTGGTGACGGAACATTTCAACCGAATAGCCCTGTAACTTATGCTCAGTTCTCTGCACTTTTGGGACGGGCGTTTTATCCTTCAGAACTTGATTTCTCTGATTATGATTCATGGTATGAGCCATATACCATAGTTTTGTCCGAGCACAATGTTCTTCTAAATTTAGAATCAGATAAATTAGATAACTCTCTTAGCATTTTTGACATGGCGCAGTTGTTGTATAATGTGCTTGTTGACTATTGTATTTTTTCTCCTTCAGATCCCCCATTCATCAGTTCTTTAGACAACCTCCATTTGTTGGACAATATCCCATCCGAGTATCATTCTGCAATAAGAACAATTTATTCTCTTGGACTTTTAGATGACTTTTTCGATTTGTTTTCTACCGGAGATATTCGTATCAGTCGAGCACAGGCGTGTATTGTTATCAATCGACTTTCCAGTTATTTAACCCCAGGCAATAAGACTACCCTCTCTGGCCTTATTATTGGGGGGCAGTTGACAGTCAGTGAAACAACTCCTATCGATGCAAAAATCCTGCTGTCAAACGCTGGATGTGATGTATTTTCTTATTCAGCAATTCTTGCCCTTAAGTACTACAAAGAAGGATCTTGGGTAGATATACCTTTTAACAGTCCTGATAATACCGTTTCTGAAGTTGCTATTCTTCATCAATTAATGCCTGGGCAAGAAAAGGTATTTACCTTTGATCTTTCATACTATTATGGTTCCATCTCGGAAGGATATTATAAGTTAGAAATAGTCCTTACACAGAACGGAAAAAACTACTCTTTATCGGATATCTTTTTTATCAGCAACTAATTTATGTTCAACTAACTCTATCAGGAAAGAGGACTTGGAATGATAGGATTCCAAGTCCTCTTTTTTCTATATTTTAAAAATACCGTTCAAGTCCTACTCGTAAAATTTCATTTACCACCTCTGTCAAGTTCTTCTCTTCTTCCAATGCCATTCTCCTCAACGCCTTATCTATGTCCCGATCCAGAAAATATGACCGCTGCACCCGATCCTGCTTTTTTTCTTTCGCTGCTGGCGTCTCCTGGCTATCCACCTCCGGCTCCCGATCAGCTCCAATGATCTGCTTAAACGTTGCATCCCGATCAAACTTTACTTTCCCTGCCATCACGCATTTACCCCTTTCAGAAATTCTTCGATGAAGTCCCTGTAATCCTCTGCCACGGTAGACTTACCTGCATAATCAAATATATCGGCCCGGTTTGCCTGAGCCTCCTCCACGGCCACCGCAGAGCGAATGTAGGTATCGTAGATTGGCGCCGATATATACTCGCTCAACTGCTCCGCCAGTTCCTTGATCTGCCGGCTGATATTTGCTCTGGGATTGAACCGGGTAAATAGAATGCCCCGGATCTTCACGCCAGGATTGCAATACTTCTGGACGCTTGTGACCGTCTCATTGAGTTGGGATATCCCGGCCGTGGCGAAGATCCCGGCCGTGGTGGGAATCAGAATATCAGTGGCACAGGTAAAGGCATTCACCGTCAGCACTCCCAGGGAAGGCGGCGTATCGATCACGATAAAATCGTAGTCGCAGGCGACCGGAGCCACGGCCTCCTTCAGCCGGTGCTCCTTCCCAGTCTGGGACAGCTCCTGCTCAGCACCAGCCAACATTATATTTGCCGGCACAACATCATAGCCGCCCTTTGCGTGCTGCGTGGCCTCCTGGATTGTGGCCAGTCGCTTCATCACTTCATAGACCGTTGGGACATTGTAATTCTCTACACCGCAGGCCGTAGAGAAGTTCCCCTGTGGGTCGAGATCAATCCCCAGCACCTTGTACCCTTTCCCGGCCAGTCCTGCAGCCAATGCCTGGGACGTGGTTGTTTTGCCGACACCGCCCTTTTGATTTGCTACCGCTACTATCATTTTTCACACTCCAATCCTATAAATCTATTTTTGTAGTAATCTATATTTCTATATTACAATAAATCTATTTTTATAGCAATGTAGAAATGTAGAATTATAGTGACTATAAAACAGCCGGCTCCCACTGCGAGAGCCGGCTTAGTTTAGTCTTGGCCTTCACGAGCCCAAAGCCCTACCGGAGACACCCCAGGCTGCCCAGGCATATACCACCCATCAGCGTTGTACTCAAAGGAGACGGCCCGCCATGTGCCACCACCAAGCCGATCCGGAAGAAGGACTTCAAGCCCCTGGCCACAGTGAATATCCCAACCATCCCAGGTCAGGCGGTCACGCTCCGGCTCATAGCCGATCTGCATCACTTTTCGAGACATGGTTTTCCCTCCAATCAATCCTCATAATGCCCCCGGCATGACAAAACGATAATGTTGTCATTTTCAGCGGTATAGACGAGCCGGTTCGTATCGTCAATACGTTTACTCATGCCCTTGATTTTCCGCAGCAACTCCGCTTTTCCTATGCCTTGTACTGCCCCGTCACGCTGCAACTCTTGGAGCAACTTATTGATCCGCTTCAGCGTTTTCTTGTCCTCTGACTGCCAGTACAGGTAATCCGCCCAAGCGTCAGGCGAAAAGGTAATGTTATATGCCATCGCCCACCATCGCCTCCAGCTCCTCCATCGTTTTCACAATCCCAAGGCCAGCGTGAACCTGCTCCAGCCCTCTCTCCAATTTTCCAAGATAGGCAGCATTCCGCTCCGCTTTCTCCAACTCGTTAAAGCGTTCCTCGCTAATGATTACAACGTTTTTTTCAGCTTTTCTGGTTACAATTACCGTCTCTCCTCTGTCTGTCACCCTATCACAAAAATCCTTCAGGCGACCACGGGCAGTCGTAAAGTTAATAGCAATCATAAAAGACACCTCCAATCTATATTATGTACCGTTTCTTGTCCTTTTTATTGTACCTTATTTATCAATTCAATTCAAGTCTTTTCTTTCTCTTGTGATGTAAATATCATCCCACCACTTGCGTATCGTCTTAGGATCAAGGCCTGTGTCCCTATGGCAATCTGCCTTGCGCCCTTCTGGGTGCTGCTGCCGCCATTCCGAAACCTGATTCTGAGCTGTCCCACTTCCAACGGGCCGCCCCTGTTTTATCTCCCCCATATCCCTCAAAATTGCCAGTTGTCCCCGTGCCAGCCTTAAATGCTGCTCCTGCTTGCGCCAGTTGCGCTTATTGACTGGCATGGACAGCCCGGAGATCTTCGCTATATCGTCCCTGGGAAATGTCACATAGTCCTCGTTGAACATTTCCAGAGCGCATACAATACGCTTTATTACTCTGCTTAAATTTGTCCGAATTCGCTTTCATCGATGTCTCCTCCCCAAGAGACCGCGATCTCGCTCTTTCCCTATCAAACGTATCTGCGCAATCTGTAATTGCACACGCTTATTGTACATATTGTAACGATTGTTTGAACATCTAAGCAAAAATACCGATAGTTTTGTAGCGAATTCTCAATTCTCTTGACATTTGCTCGGATTTACCTTCGTTTATTCGCTATTTAGTTTTTATTTCTGCTGTTAATTTAGTTGCCTATCATTTTTTAATAGCATTTTATTTATTTGCACAACATTTTGCTCAAGAGTAAACATCCTGTGAACGGTTGAAAATCGACCGTGAGCGGTAGGTCATCAACCGGGAGGAATAGACTACCAAATTGGTGGGAATATCTTTAACCCATCGGTAGTTAGAAGCGAGATGTTCATACAACCAAATTTGAATTTGCGCGCAGTTTTTAGGCATCAATTCGCCCAAATCGCCTGAGGCTACCGCAAAGGGGCCTGCTCCCTTTTGCGGTGGTTCTCCCCCAGCGCTACAGCAGATGCTCCTCGATAAAGATCGCGATGCCGTCTTTGTCGTTACTCGCGGTTACAAAGTCGGCGGCGGCCCGGGTGGCGTCGCTGCCGTTTGCCATGGCCACGCCCACGCCGGCGTCGGCCACGTCGGCGATTTTGGCGAGCGCGGCACGCGTTTTCAGCATGGCCGTGTACGTGCAGTAGATGTGTTTGGGGGTGCCAGAATTCGCGTTCACGAAGTTCACGACCGATTCCTCCAGGTCGGTGCTGACCGATTCGACCGGCACCTGATCGTATTCGAGGCGCAGGGCCATGTCCCACGCGCGTACGCCGGACACGGCTTTGACGCCGGTGCCGCGCAGCGAGGTGAAGTCCACGTCCCACAGCCAGCTCATGTCGCGGCCGTCGGCGTATTCGTCGTTGATGCAGATCATGGTGTCGCAGCCTTCGGGCTTGAACGAGGCCAGCGACAGGCGGAAGCCCATGGGGTTTTTGACGAGCAGCAGTTCCACGGGAGTGCCGTTCACGGTGATGACCTCGCCTCGGCCGAATGCCGGTGTGACCTCGCCGGC
>ENA-OPCX01001463-OPCX01001463.1-human-gut-metagenome-genome-assembly--contig:-NODE-1463-length-10054-cov-4.141214_pt1 | contig 10054 bp, 9 predicted proteins | sample MGYA00241570_ERZ501491 | MGnify/ENA primary metagenome ERZ501491 (study PRJEB25962, sample SAMEA2042620) | human gut metagenome | biome: human gut; feature: human-associated habitat; material: faeces... | reverse complement strand
CTTCCACCCTGCAATTGCTGGAAGTAGGCGCCGGTATCCGCGACCGCTATAAAGAACAAGCACAAAAATGTGACCAGAAATTCCTGTACCGTGCCATGAAGCTATGCAATGATTGTGACCTGAACTATCGTGCAAGCAAAAACAAACGTCTGCTGGTAGAACTGACACTGATTCAATGCGCCCAACTCACTCTGCCCGACGCCGATGATGCAAGTGGTGGGCGTGGCCCTAAGAAGATATTAAAACCCCTATTTACGCAGCAAGCGACTTCCACAGCCGCCACGCAGCCACAGCCTCAGGCTAAAGCTGCCGCTGCACAGACCGCAGCAACCGCCGTTCCTCAACCACAGGGTACAAGTACAGCCGGCAGTATGAACGCAAGCCGTCCAAGCCCGCTGCCTCAGACCAGAGAAGAGAAAAAAATCCCGGTGTTCAAGGCGGGCTCACTCGGTATATCCCTGCGCCGTCCTTTGCACGAACAGCAAGCTGCGGAAAAGCAAGAAGCAAAAGCGGCAAGCACCGCTGTCCAAAACGATGCCACATACGAAGATTATATTTTCAATGAAAAAGATCTGGACTATTACTGGCGTGAATTTGCAGCCGCCCTGCCCAAGGAAGAGAAGGCTAACTCCGCACGAATGATGAACATGCATCCGCATTTGTTGAATGACACGACTTTTGAAGTGACAGTAGACAATGATATGGTGGAAAAATATATGGTACAATTGATACCATCGGTTCAGAATCATTTACGCGAACGACTGCACAACCGGAAAATCACCATGACGGTACGTGTCAGTGCCCCTACCGAGAACATCCGTGCTTACAGCCATGTGGAACGTTTCCAGATGATGAGCAAGAAAAACCCGAATCTGCTGAAATTAAAAGAAGCACTGGGATTGGAGTTATCATAAAACCTATAAATATAAAAAGATACCGGGAAATCCTTCAAATCCTTCATAATTACACAATATATTGTTTTTCAATGTGTTGTCATGAAGGATCTTGAAAGGAACCCTTCATAAATGATTCATTGAGCGTAAGCTATACTTTTCCAGCCTTTGCGTCAATCAATTTAGATCCATAATAATATCCCAATTAGATTGTTTTACATCCATTATAAAATCAATCTGCCTGAACTACGGATACTGTCTATTATTCACCTTTTGTATTCACCACTTTCTGCATTATCATTATCATCCATACAGATAGTACAAAAGGTGCAGTCAGAGTAGTAATTCCCAACTTGATCCCTGCAAACTGCAATACAACGGACAGCAAGACTGAACATAAAGCCCATACAAAGCTTTTCCAAGTTTTGCCTCCTAAAGCCAAAGCACACAATACACCATTATAGCCCATCAATCCCATATTCAACATTTCCGGATCTATCCCCCAAAATACAGCAAAAAGAACAGGAAGAAGTGTCCCCAGCGCAGTATAAAAAGTTCCAGTCCATGAATTAACCCCAATACCAGCCAAAAAGAACAGTCCGGTCAATAAATTTTCTTGAAACATGACCTGACCAATACCTAAACAAAAAGCCTGAACGTAATCAACCTCCCGCACAGTATCAGATACCGTTTCGGAAACCAGCAATAAATCCGGCGTTATCCAAGTACAGATTCCCAATAATATCCACACAGAAAAAATGAAAGGAGCAGTAAATCCGGGAAGTGAATGCTGCCGGCTGAAAAGCCGTACTATCCAAGTAGAAAAACATGAAGCTACCGCCATGAGCAGCAAAGACCACAAAGACAGCTGCATGAAAACTCCGACTGCTATACCTATCAATGTGCCGTTAAAACCATACAGTCCATTCTTTATATCGTCACGTCCATAACCTGAGATACAAGCCGCCAACGTGCTTATTATATTACCGCCTACCGCTAATACTCCCAACTGCCACGAGTTCAGAAAAATTCCGACCAACATTAACAAACCGGACAACGCATTATTCTGAAACATGACTTGTCCTATTCCACGCCCTAAAACAAGCAACGAATCATATATCGAAATTGTCTTCATAAATCAAATTACCGGATTCCAATTTAACATAAGCTCCTTGAAAAGATGAAGGAAAATACTAGAAAAAGAAAAATTCTTGAATCGTTCAAATTCAAGAATCTACAACTTTAACTTTTCTACTTTCGCGGAGAGACGGGGATTCGAACCCCGGATACCCTTTTGGGGTATACACGCTTTCCAGGCGTGCCTCTTCAACCACTCGAGCACCTCTCCTTTTTTCGGAGTGCAAAAATAGAACAAATTTTCAGAACCAGCAAATATTTGAGTCCACAATCTCTCTATTCATTCCAAGAGATACAACTATAAATCGTGATTACGCATCCGATACTCCGCCAATTCCTCATACTTAGTACCCGGACGGCCGTAATTACAATACGGATAAATGGAAATACCACCGCGCGGAGTAAAAATGCCCGTCACCTCAATATATTTAGGATCCATCAGCTTAATCAAATCTTTCATGATGATATTCACGCAATCTTCATGAAAATCGCCATGATTACGGAAACTAAACAAATACAGCTTCAAGCTCTTGCTCTCCACCATTTTCACATCAGGCAGGTAGGAGATACGGATTTCCGCAAAATCGGGCTGTCCTGTAATAGGACACAGGCTGGTAAATTCGGGACAGTTAAAACGTACCCAATAGTCGTTTCCGGGATGTTTGTTCACAAAGGACTCCAACACTTCGGGAGCATAATCTTGCCTGTACTCGGTCTTCGACCCGAGAAGGGTCAATTCATCTTTTCTTTCCATTAAAGTTATTTTTTTCATATTCATGTTTTCTCTATCATACCTTAGAAAAGAAATTCTCTCCCCGCTTCGAGCAGATCGTTTCACTAGAGTGATGAAGTTGTACCACTAAAGTGATGAAATTTCTTCACTCTAGTGATAAAACTTGCTCACTAAAGTGAAACAATATACTCGGCAAAAAGAAAACACCTTTCATACAAGGAGAAAACACATTCATTTATCCTATCGTTTCTCTCTTTCCGCCTTTATCTCCAGATACTTTTCCAATCCTTCACGACGGAGCTTACAGGCCGGGCAATGACCGCAGCCATCTCCCTGTACGCCATTATAGCAAGTCAACGTTTCATGCCGGATCAAATCGAGCACGCCCAATTCGTCCGCCAACGCCCATGTTTCCGCTTTATCAATCCACATCAGCGGAGTGTGAAGCACGAACTGCTCGTCCATGGCAAGGTTCAACGTCACATTCAGTGACTTGATAAAAGCATCCCGGCAATCAGGATAACCGCTGAAGTCTGTCTGCGACACACCGGTCACGATATGATTGATCCCCAATTCGCGTGCATAGACAGCTGCAATGCTCAGAAAGAACAAATTCCGCCCCGGCACAAACGTATTAGGGAAACTATCGGCAGGCTTCACCTCATCCATCGTTATCGTAGTATCTGTCAGCGAATTTTTACCCAGGTTGCCTATAAAGGAAACATCCATCGCTTTAAACTCCACACCTGCCTTTCCGGCAATAGCACGGGCCAGCTCCACTTCCTTCACATGCTTTTGTCCATAGATAAAACTTAAAGCATACACTTTGCGGAAATGTTTTTTTGCCCAAAACAGGCACGTGGTTGAGTCCTGCCCTCCGCTGAACACAACCAATGCGTCACTTTTATTCATTGTTGATAATTTTTCAATTTACTAATGTGCCAATTGCTGCGCTATGTGGATATGCTGCGCCATATACCGCATGGTAATTGGCTAACCGGCACACTGACACATCAGCAACTTATTAAAGTTCTTTGATTTTTAATACATTGTATGAGATATGCTCATCAAAGACATCACTGCCATCCACCTTCTTGATGTAATTTACCACACGGATGGTAACAGGCAGGATAATAATTTCATAGAGTGTCTTGAGCACCGCCTGAATAACCATCATCTTTATCAGTTCACCGGCAGGCATCAAACCTCCGAAGGCAACAGGAAAGAAAATCATGGAATCGGCACTCTCACCCACCAAGGTAGAAGTGATAGCACGAAGTGAAAAGTTCTTTCCCCCCGAGGCCAGCTTCATTTTACTCATGACATAGGCATTCAGAAAAGAGCCGACCAAGAAAGCGGTCAGACTGGCTACAGCGATGCGGGGCGCCATGCCGAAAACGAAGTTGAAGCCCTCCTCTCCTTCCCAAAACGGAGCTGCGGGCATCAGAATGGCAAGCTGCCCCAAAGCTACCACCATGAAATTCATGGCAAAGCCCATCCAGATGATAAGACGTGCCTTGCGGAAGCCCCATACTTCGGCTATACAATCATTGATAATGTAAGAGATAGGAAATACAACCAATCCGGCAGTTGCCGTAATTTTCCAGATCTGGACTACTTTGGTCTCCAATAAATTTGCTGCGACAAGACATACACAAAACAGTATGCCAAGCAACATGAACGATACAGATACAGTGTTATTATTCTTCATTTCTCCTGTTTTTTACGTGGTGTTCTAGAATACACGACCGCTATTCACGGCATCATACGTCTATTTTTTAATTCGGGGTGCAAAGATAGAAATTATTTCCGAGTTAACCGGATATAACTGCATTAAATATTCTTATCAAGAAGAACAGCCTCATCAAATAATTACTTTTTCTATACTTCCTTGATTGCCAAACAGTATGGAACAGTGAAAGATGAAGCGTCATAAACAGGTGGGTATCAGTGAAAACGATTAGAGGGGCAGATTGAATCCACCCCTAAAAGACAGGATAAAAAATCCTTTATTCAAACAGGGCAATCGTCTTCTTTATAATTTCGATACACTCCTTTAACTGTTCCTCTGTAATCACCAATGGCGGAGCAAAACGAATAATATTCGTATGTGTCGGTTTGGCCAGCAAACCGTTTTCGGCCAATTTCAAGCAAATTTCCCACGCCAAATCCTTCGTTTCATCATTATTGATTATCAACGCATTCAGCAATCCCTTGCCCCGGACAAAAGAAGCCACACGAGATGTTTCACACAGTTTTCTCATCTCTTCCCGGAATATCAATCCCAGTCTGTATGCCCTGTCCGCCAACTGTTCGTCCCGTACCACCTCCAGTGCCGTAACAGCCACTGCCGCAGCAATAGGATTTCCGCCAAAAGTGGAACCATGTTGTCCCGGACGGATAACATCCATCACTTCATTGCATGATAATACTGCAGAAACAGGACAGGCCCCACCCGATAAAGCCTTTCCCAAAATCAGGATATCCGGATGAACATTCTCATAGTCACAAGCCAGCAATTTACCTGTACGGGCAATGCCGGTCTGCACTTCATCGGCTATAAAAAGTACATTGTGGGCACGGCACAAGTCGTAACATTTTTTCAAATATCCCTCATCGGGTACATAAGCACCTGCTTCTCCCTGAATGGGCTCAACCAGGAATCCGGCCACATGGGGATGTTCGTCCAGCACTTTCGCCAGCGCTTCGGCATCATTGTAAGGAATCACAACAAAGCCGGGAGTAAAAGGTCCGTAGTTATTGTAAGCGTCCGGATCAATGGAGAAAGAAACGATAGTGGTAGTACGCCCATGAAAATTATTCCGGCATACAACGATTTCCGCCGTATCCTTGGGAAGCTTTTTTACTTCATACGCCCATTTGCGGCAAAGCTTCAATGCGGTTTCTACCGCCTCGGCTCCCGTATTCATCGGTAAAACCTTGTCATATCCGAAATAACGGGTGACAAATTCTTCATACCGTCCCAACTGGCTGTTATAAAAAGCGCGTGAAGTCAAAGTCAGCTTTCGCGCCTGTTTTACCAACGTATCAATAATACGCGGATGACAATGTCCTTGGTTCACCGCCGAATAAGCGGAAAGGAAATCATAATATTTCTTTCCTTCCACATCCCATACAAACACACCTTCTCCTTTATCCAATACCACAGGAACAGGATGATAATTGTGTGCTCCATGTTTGTTCTCAAGCTCCATTAATTGAGCTGCCGATAATTTTGCATCCATAAGCTTTTTATTATTTAATGTTTTTCTTTCTTCAAGAATATTTCCGCCATCATACAACGGGCACTTCCTCCTCCCAAAGTTTCAATGGTAGGGATGGGCATGGAAAGTAATGCGTTATACTTAGACAGCCGTTGTAACTGGTCTTCATGCAACGAATCGTAAGCACTTTGAGACATCACTAGAAACAATGCACCTTTCCCGTTCTCCACCTGAAGCATATTTCCGGCAAAGTGATGCATCTGTTCCTCGGAGATGGCGATGATTTCTTTCCCTGTCTGCCGCAAGACGTGACAAACCTGCTCACGCTCTTCCACGTCGTCGATGCTGTCCAGACAAACGACATCCGCGTCTACACCATCGGCGTCGGCACCGAGGGCATGGCCCCCTACCCCGCCGTGGACATCTACGGCACGCCGACCGGAGGAACCGTCATGGCGAAGGTCGAGATCGACGAGAAAACCCTCAGGTCAATCGCCGAGCAGACCGGCGGACAATATTTCCGCGCCACGGACAAGGCCAAGCTCAAGGCCATTTACGACCAGATCAACCAACTGGAAAAGAGCAAGGTGGAAGTTACGGAACACATCACCTACCACGAGCAGTTCCTGCTCTGGGTGCTGGCGGGTCTGGGGCTGCTCGTGCTGGAGTTCCTGTTCTCGAATCTGGTGCTGAAAAGAATACCGTAAAACGTAATTTGCAATGTTTAGATTCGCAAATCCGCAATATCTCTGGCTGCTGCTGGCAATACCGGCACTGAACATACGGGGCACTGCACTGGTCAAAAGCGTTGCCGGCGACAGGCAGGCTGGCGGCGCGCACCCGCCGCAGGCGGCTGGAGCGCTTCGGGCGCATGCAGGTATTGGAAGAGCTGATGCCCGAAGTATCGACCGGGCGCACGGCTTTCCGGTTCATCCTTTTCTGCGCCGCCGTCGCGCTGGTCATACTGGCTGCGGCACGCCCGCAGTTCGGTTCGAAGCTCCGCGAGGAGAAAGCCCAGGGCATCGAAATGATGCTCACGGTCGACGTTTCGAACTCGATGCTGGCCGAAGATTTCGAGCCCAACCGCCTCGAACGGACGAAATACGCGATCAACAAGCTATTCGACGGACTGGAACAGGATCGCGTCGGGGTGATCGTCTTCGCAGGCGACGCCACCGTACAGCTGCCGATCACCTCCGACTACCGCATGGCCAAAGCCTTTGCCCGCAGAATATCCCCTTCGATGGTTTCGGTGCAGGGCACCGACATCGGTCAGGCCCTCTCGCTGGCCACCATGTCCTTTTCGGAAAAGGGAGATAACCCCGCAGGACGCGTCATCGTGCTCATCACCGACGGCGAAGGGCACGACTCCGGCGCCATCGAAGCGGCCGAACGGGCCGCCGAACAGGGCATCCGCATCTTCACCATCGGCATCGGCACGCCGGAAGGCGCTCCGATCCAGATCGGCGGCGAGTTCATCAAGGACGACAAGGGAGAGATGGTCGTATCGAAACTGGGCGAACCCCTGCTCGAAAAGATCGCACAGGCGACCGACGGAGCCTACATCCGCTCGACCAACCAGTCGATCGGGCTGGACGAAATCGTACGCACGATCAACAATATGGAAAAAGGCGACCTGGCGGCCCTCCGCTTCGAGGAGTTCAACGAACAGTTCCAATACCTGATCGGAGCGGCCCTCGTCCTGCTCTTGCTGGAGTTCCTGCTGCTCGACCGCCGCAACCCGCTGCTCCGGCGTTTCAACATTTTCGGTACGGACACCGAAAAATAAAAAACAGCGATTCACCTCTGACGCCGAATCGCCGGGCCTTTTGCAGGTTCCGGCGATGCTGTGCTCCGGCGGATCTCATCCGCGCCGCCCGCGCCACCACCGCAAAGATCATGCACCCGCGATCGGATGGCTCTGCGCTATCTCCCAATGATTAGCGGCCAACAGCACCATCATCACGGCAACGAAAAGCAACAACCAGTCCACCTCCCGGTTGCGGTATATTCGGACCAGGAACAACCCCAAGGTCCCGAGTGCAAGCAAACCGTCACCACACATCGCTACCCAAACCGATACTTCCCAAGAGATGACCTGGGAAACAAGCAGCTCGATTCCGATCACAACCGCCAAAGCCCACAGCAGCCTCTCGGAAGTGAATATCCGCCCGGGAACCGGATCGCATCGCACGATCCGACAGCGGTCTCCCAGAAAATGTCTCCAATTCGAATCTCTATTTTGCATACTTCACACAAATATCAAAAGTTCGGGCAGCACCATCCATGCAACTCTTCAAAGCAACGGTATTTCCAACGAGGGATACCGCAGCCGGTGCAGCGCTTCCTCCGGATAAGACCGAAACGGCAGTCACCACAGCCATAGTTATATGATAATCCCTTTTACAGCGTTTTATATCACTATTATATTGATCGTAACATTGATCAACTCCCCCTCGGCTTTCAAATTCCACCAAAGAATTTTGTACCAATGGATAAACAACAGCTATTGCAACCTGTTCATTCGGCAACAAAATAGTGTTTGCAAGAATTTGATTTAAATCATCATCAAATTCTTCATCAACCAGCCAACGATAAATAATTTGGTAAAAACCAGAAGTAGCATTTTCTTCAATCCAATTCAAATAATCATAAAAATCTGGTTCATAATCAGAACGAGTATAAATATCTCCACAATAATCAAAATTATTTTGAAAATCATATCGAGTAGACAACTCTTTTAACCAATTATCTAAAATTACAGCATCTTCTTCAGACAGATACCCTCCAACTTTTGATTGAGACAATACAAAATCACTTAAGCGACCAACCTCCTGCAAAAAATTATCTTTCTTTTCTGTACCATTTTGGACATCTGCAACTTGACATGATGATAATATCAAAATAGATATCAAATACATATATTTTCTCATAGAATCAATCTTTATATATAAAACATATTAAATGAATATGTATAAATCCTATTATTTTATGCCATTCACCGCTTGATTAACTACTTATATTATCTATGGTATCAGATGATGGCAAGTCACTATTGACACCGTTACGATAATCATTATTCAGAACTTTTACTATACTTATAAATAAACTTCGCATTTTTCGTCCTAATAGCGGTGACCCGACATATACAACCTCGTTATTTGAATCCAACAAAAAGGCATTATATTCCTTATTTATAGGTAAAAGATTATTTTCTTCAAACTCCCCCTCCTTATCGCATAATACAGGAAATATAAAATGCTCTGAATTTAAACTATGAAAAAACAAAGAGTCGTATCTATTCGCCTTAATAATAAAGACTATTTCAAGTGAGGGTCCCACTAATTCTACACTATCTATTATTTTCCCCCAATGATGCAAGCCTTTTAATGAACATGGCGCACATGTTCCACTACTATAATATACAACAAGTTTAGGTGCTAAATTTTCTATGTTTATTACCGTATCACGACCTTCTATTTTCCATGTCGCATGACCAGGTAAAATAAGATTTTGGCCATAAATATCTCTTAAATTTTTTGTTTTTCTATTTTTCAAATCACATGAAAAACCAACAAAAAGCAATAAAAATACAACTAATATATTCCTTATCATCTTCCAATCTACTTGATTTATACAAAATAACCCAATACAATTATAATAATTTTCACATAAACAAACAATAAATACATTATTTTTTATTATAAAATAATTACAATCTGAAGGAAAACCTCTTTCCCGCACGACAAGCCGCAACCTGCACCAAATCGGATAGCCTTGTCGCCGGCAGCCGATCAAAAGCGGCAGACGTATTCCCTGCAAAATTTTCCCTTGTCCCGACTGCGTCCCGAATATTTTCGCGTGATAAAACATGAATAAATTTACTTTTATCCCCGACTTATTCATACCTTTGCCCCGCAGGTCCGCTCCATCGCCGCCTGGCAACAGGGGGAGGAAAGTCCGGGCAACGCAGAGCGCCACGCAAGCTAACGGCTTGATATCCGTGAGGGTATAGCAAGTGTAACAGAAAATAACCGCCCCGCAGGGGTAAGGGTGAAAAGGCGGGG
>ENA-OPCX01001461-OPCX01001461.1-human-gut-metagenome-genome-assembly--contig:-NODE-1461-length-10067-cov-4.729924_pt1 | contig 10067 bp, 7 predicted proteins | sample MGYA00241570_ERZ501491 | MGnify/ENA primary metagenome ERZ501491 (study PRJEB25962, sample SAMEA2042620) | human gut metagenome | biome: human gut; feature: human-associated habitat; material: faeces... | reverse complement strand
CCGCACCACCGACATCGGGACCCGCTGGGGCGCCCTGCTCCACGACATCGGAAAGATCGCCGTGCCGGACGCCATCCTCAATAAGCCCTCCCGGCTGACGGACGAGGAGTTCGACATCATGAAACAGCACACCGTCTGGGGCCGAAAAATTCTTGAGGGGCTGGAATTTCTGCCTCAGGCCGACTGCGGTGCCAGCTACCACCACGAGCGGTTCGACGGCAAAGGCTACCCCGCCGGGCTGAAAGGCGGGCAGCTGCCGGAGCTGGATCATCAGCGTCGCCGATGCGCTGGACGCCATGGGCTCCGACCGGTGCTACCGCGGCCACTGCGACAGGGACTACATCATCGGAGAGTTCCGGAAATTGAGCGGGACGCAGTTCGAGCCTGCGGCGGTCAAGGCCGTGGTGGAGCTGCTGAAAAGCGGAGAGATAGCGGTGCAGTGACGCGCCAAAAGGATGTTTTAGGAACAAGGATACGCTTGAACGGCTGCGCGAGACGGTACTCGTCCCCCATGGCGACCCGCAGCTGGCCCTCTACGCCAAGCTCATCGTGGGTCTGCTCTGGCTGGTACATCTGCCGCTGGGGTTTCTGTACGGTGCGCCGCTGCCGTTTTATCTTCTGCTGGGCGGCATGATGCTTCTGGACGGCGTCAACCTCTCTCTGTCCCGCCGCAGTGCCAGCCGGGCGCGGGAGCTGGGTGCAGCGCTGGCGTTTCTGGCCGGCAGCGCCCTGCTTTTCCAGAAGGCTTATGTGGGCTATTTCAGCTGGTTTTTCCTGCTGATATTTTCCTTTTCCTGCACCTTCGTGCTGGGCCTCGTGGACGGCACTTTTATCAACCTTCTGGGCTTTCTCTGGGTGATGGCCTGCCTGCGCGGCGGGCTCATCCCCGACCCCGCCGCCCTCTACGGCGAGAGCTTCGTGCGCCGTTTCCCGTTCCTTTACATCTGCATCCTCGGGGTGGCCTACATCATCATGTTCTCCATCCAGCGCTACTGGGTGGACAAGGCCAAACGCCATCTTTTATTGCAGCAGCGCATCGACGCGGAGAAGGGCAAACTCTCGGAGATGTCGCTGAAGGTCATCACGGCCATGTACAGCGCCCTCAGCTCCAAGATCCCCGAGATCGACCTCCACTGCCAGCAGACTGCGGAGCTGACGCAGGAGATGGCCCGCCGGATGGGTCTGGATGAGGCCGCCTGCCGGGACGGCTACTATGCGGGCCTTCTGCACGAAGTAGGCACCGTGGGCCTGCCCGATGATGTGGTATTGCAGCGGAACATCACCGAGGAGCAGTACCAGCTCTACAAGACCTATGTAGAGCGGGGCTGCCGCATCATTCAGGAACTCCAAATCGTAGACCGGGTGGCCGAGACCGTGCGGTATCACCGCGAAAATTACGACGGCACCGGCTACCTTGAGGGGCTGCAGGGCGAGGCCATCCCGCTGCTGTCCCGCATCCTCGCTGTGGCCGACTTCACCGACCGCCACCGCCGCCGGGGCGAGACGGACGCCCAAATCGCTGCGGCCCTCCGCGAGCGTGCCGGACATGCGTTCGACCCACAGTGCGTGGAAGTCATGTGCGGAATGCTCACGAAAGGACGTAAAAAGGAGGATGCTCCATGCCGGACGAAAAGATGAAATATCCACTGCTGGAATTCGAATATGATAAAAAGCTTTATGAGGAGCTTTTGACGCTGAATCCGCATCCGGAGTTTATGGATAGGGTCAGCACCGTGACAGAGGATTATGAGCACGATGATTTCGGGAGTATTCCCGGTGATGAGAAAAATGCTCTCGGCCACGCAGCAGGTGTTTTATGGAAGATTCAAAAATACGGGACGTCCTTTTCGGATGAAGAAAGCAAAACCATCCGAACGAGAAAACGCTCACGTACAAAAAAGCCAGACCTGTTGTTATTCGTAAACGATTTGGAAAATGATTTTCATAATTACTGTGCTTGCATCAAACATGGCCTCGGAAACAAAGCTGACCTGTGTGCGCTAACGGAGGCTTTGCTCTGTTACGGCTGCGAAGATACTGTATGGGAAGAAGTCACAGAATGGCATACCGCTGTGAGCGAGAATAAAAACTTTGCCAAATCAACATTTCTTCCCAACTTTGACAGACTCTATATCCGACAGGCAGACCGTTTTTTGTTTCTGGAGCTCAATACTGAGGAAGCCCTGAAGTTTTACGGGCTGGCAACAATGTTGTGGGACCATGAGCCGGACGCAAAAGAAACAAATTCGGACGACCATTTTGTTTCATTTACACGTCAGTATGAACTCTACAGCCGTATTTTGAAAGGTGCAAGCTATCCTTATGGCACATCCTCTCAACCATCCGCATTTTTTCAGTTGTATAACCGTATTATTCACTCCGGAATTTCGTCCTCCTCTCTTTCTGAAAAGCTGAGTACCTTCGTTTTATCCATTCAGGAGATAATGGAGTCTCCATCGTCCCGAAGCCTCCATCGAGCCCGGCTTGCTCTGCTGATGTTTATCGTCATAACAAAAAAGCATTTTATCCCTGAGCTTGCCCGTCTTTATGATGACCCTGACAGGGAGCGCTGGGAAGTCGCTATCATGGAAAAATCCCGCCTGCTTGAGGATACCGGTTACTCTATTCTTTCTCACTATGCAGCGCATATGACATGGAAGTCGGGGACACGGTACTTCGACTCTTATCTGAGGCTGGCAAAAGCTGCATATCTTTCGGAACTTCTTTTGGATGAACTGAACGCTGAGGGGGATGCGGCGGAAATCGCTTATTATACATCGGCAGAAGTTTTTTCTTATATGCTCCCTGAAAAATGCACAAAAGAGGAGGGGAAAGAAGGGCGTCTGGGCAAATTGACCGTTATGCATCTGTCCTATATGAATGACCCAAACGAAGGTAAAACTCTGCAAAAGGCAATTTACGGCCCATCGTATGGAGCACTTCAAAAAGGCCGCAAACCTCTGGATGTTCCCTTTGTATTTGTAAAATGCTTCAGCCCCCGCATCGACTACCTGCCCATGTGGGAAATGTATGGCGACCACGCCAGAGGCTGCTGTCTTGTCATCGACTGGGAAACATCAAAATGGATGGAAGAAGAAGCCGAGCCTGTTCTCTATCACGTCTGTTACCTTCGGAAACAGGGAAATTCGTATGTAGTCTTGAACGAAGACAATGAAAAGCTTTCCCGCTCCTGCCGCGCCATAAATTCACAGCTCCAGGAACTGCACAATGTCGCCGAGGAAATCGCAGAACAGGACCGCCGTTATCTCGATGATGTCCTAGGGAAAGTCCTCTACCTCTTCAAAGACAGCAGCTACAGCTACGAGCAAGAGCTGCGGGTCATCTACCAGACGAAGGACAACATCCTCCATACTGACGGCGACAGACCGTGGCTTTTCGTGCAGACACCTTTTCCTCTCCAATTAGACGAAGTCATTCTGGGCCCGAAGTTCCCGGACGTCAGCACCCGGGTGCCTTACCTGCAGGAGCAGCTCGACCTGATGTGCGAAAAGACCGGCACGGAAAAGCCACGCATCACTCTTTCTGAAATCGACTACCGTTGACACAAAAACAGCCCGCAGACCGGATTTTTGTCCGTCCGCGGGCTGTTTTTATTTCCTGTGAAATCATACCTTCCCGGCACCCTTGTCCAGTATCTTGTCGAAGCGGGAAAAGAAGGTGATGGCTGTAATGGTCGCTGCCAGAATATCACTGACCGGCTCGGCGAGAAAGACGCCGAGGCACTTATCTACCGTGAAGCAGGGCAGGATAAAAATCAGCGGGATAAGCAGGATGATCTTCCGCAGACAGGCCAGCAGGAGGCTGACTTTGGCCTGACCCAGCGCCATAAAGCTCTGCTGGCAGGCGATCTGAACGCCCATGGCGAGGATGCCCGCCATGTAGATGCGCATGGCCCATGTGGTGTATTCGATGAGGGCGGCATCCGAGGTAAAGATGCCCGCCACCACGCCGGGGACCAGCATCATGAGCAGCCAGAACAGGGTGGTATAACCGAAGCAGAGGGTGAGCTGGAAGCGGAACGCCTCCTTGACGCGGGGCTTTTTGTCTGCGCCGAAGTTGAAGCTCATCACCGGCTGGCCGCCCTGACAGATGCCCTGAATGGGCAGCGTGCACAGCTGGGATGCGCTGGTGATGACGGTCATGGCACCCACAGCCACATCGCCGCCGTACCGCGCCAGACTGGAGCTGAAGCTGATGGAAAGCAGGCTTTCGGTGGAGAGCATCACAAACGAGGAGATGCCCAGCGCCAGCACCGGCAGAATGATCTGCTTTTCCGGGCGCAGGTAGTCTTTGCGCAGGCGCAGGATGGTCTTTTTGCCGGTGAGAAAGCGGATGATCCATGCCGCGCCCACGGCCTGACTGAGCACCGTGGCAATGGCCGCGCCCCGCACGCCCAGCCCGAACCCGAAGATCAGGATGGGGTCGAGGATAATGTTGATCACCGCGCCGATCACGGTGGTAAGCATACTGGTCTTGGCAAAGCCCTGCGTGGTGATAAAAGGGTTCATGCCCAGCACCACCAGCACGAACACCGAGCCTGCAATGTAGATGCGGCTGTAGCTCAGGGCGTACGGCAGGGTGGCATCGCTGGCACCGAACAGCCGCAGCAGCACCGGTGCCCCGGCATAGAAGCCAATGGTCAGCACCACGGCAAAGAACATCAGCACGGTAAAGCTGTTGGAGACGATCTTTTCTGCCTGTTTCTTGTCCCCCTGCCCCAGAGCAATGGCGGTGCGCGGCGCGCCGCCCGCGCCCACCAGCATGGCAAAAGCGTTCAGCAGCATCAGAATGGGTGTGAACAGCCCCACGCCGGTCAGCGCTGCCGCGCCAATGCCCGCAATGTGGCCGATGTAAATGCGGTCCACGATGTTATACAGCAGGTTCACCACCTGCGCCACCACGGCGGGGATCATGAGCTGCAGCATCAGCTTTTTGATGCTGCCGGTGCCCATATCTTGTTTTGCCTGTGCCATTGGAATGCTCTCCTCTGTACTTCAAATTTGAAAAATATCGTTCCTATTATACTCGGCTCCCGCCCAAAAGAACAGCCTTTTTTGCAAAGAAACCGCGCTTTCTGCCCCAAAAACGCAAAACGGCCCGGCTGCGTATGGCTTGCAGCCGTGCCGTAACGGAAGAAAAGTGTTGACGGAAAACCGCTTTTTTGCTATACTATAAAGGCTAATATATGGAGATGTATCGAAGCGGTCGTAACGAGAACGACTCGAAATCCAAGTGGATGCTTCGCCGAATGTCTCCATATCACACGAGAGAACGTCAATTTTGATGTCCTGACAGGCTTCAAAGCCTGTCTGAACGATGCGTTTTCTAACAATATTCTAACAGCAACTGTTCCAAGTTTCAAGGCCGATTTGCGATATACAAATCGTAAATTTGCCATGAAAATATACTTGGAGATGTATCGAAGCGGTCGTAACGAGAACGACTCGAAATCGTTTTGTCCTTAATCGGGCACGTGGGTTCGAATCCCACCATCTCCGCCAGAAGTCGCAGATTCAAACGAATCTGCGACTTTTTCTTTTGCATCAAGCAGAGAAAGACCGCTTTTGCCTCATCACAGTATGCTTTATGCATGAACGATAATTCCATAATTATTTGGGGGGTTGGATTCTCCCAAAAGGTTCGCAATGACCCCAGCAGACCCCTGTTTGCTTTTGTAATCGAGATGTGCGTAGATGTCAGCGGTGGTAGAAAAGGTACTGTGCCCCAGCCATTCCTGAACCTGCTTCATAGATACGCCGTTCATCACCATCAGGCTGGCGCAGCTGTGGCGCAGATCGTGGAAACGGATGTGCTTCAGCCCGTACTTGGTCAGCAACCAGTCGAAGTGCTCCGTCACGAAGTTCGGGCGGATCAGCTTGCCTTCCTGATCGGTGCAGACGAAATCCAGATACTCAGTGCTGTAGCTCTTCTTGAACAGCTTGCGGTAAAGCTGCTGCTTTTCCTTCTGCTTCAGAAGTTCTTCTTCCACAGCCGGGATCAGCGGCAGGGTGCGGCAGCTGGTCTTGTTCTTCATCACATCGCTGACCACAGGAACGTACTTGCCGTTCACCAACTGTTCCGTTACCTTGTGATTGATGGTGATGGACTTGCGCTCAAAGTCGATAGACGACCACTTCAGCCCAAGCACCTCGCTGCGGCGCAGACCGTAGTAGGCTGTAATGAGGATGCACAGGTGCAGGGGGTCATCCTGCGATACTTCCAGCAGCTGCTGGACTTCATCCTTGGAGTAGAAGTTGGGCCGGAAGCTGTTCTTCTTCGGACGGTCAACTTTCAGCATTGGGTTGGTTTCCAGATAGTCCTTGCGGACGGCATCCTTGAACGCTTTACCGAAGATGGCGTGGTAGTGAATGACCGTGTTAGTGGTGTAGCCCTCCAGCAAGATCTTCTCCTGAAACTCATCCAGCACCTGCGGCGTGACCTCGCACAGCTTCAAGCCCAGCGGCTCAAAATACTGCGTGATGCGCCCGGTGATCATCCGATTGTAGCTGATAAAGGTTGCAGGCTGGATGGATGCTTTATGGACTTGCACCCACTCGTTGAGATAGTCCAGAAACAGCATCTCCGACTTGCTGACGGGTTGGAGATGCTGCGGCAAGGGCTTGGCGGTTTTAGCATCTACTTTTTCGTAGGCTCCGCCCCGCCCTGTGGGCAGCTCCCCGGTCTCATCATAGTGGAGCAATACTTCCCGGAGCATGGATTCTGCCTTGCGCTTGTTGCCCCGGACGGTCAGACCTGTGGAGATCCACTTGATCTTCCGCTTGCCGTTGGCATCATAAAGATTGATCACGAAATAGAAACGTCCATTTTTCTCTTGGACAGACCCTGTAGTTTTCATCATAAACCTCCTTTGGGTCAACAGGCGTGCTGTCCGTTGCTGCACCCACAGCATACCACATCCAGCGGCGGATTTCCAGCCGGGAAGGTGCTCTGTCCGGTGAGCAGGAACTCAATCACGCTCAGCTTCGGGATACGGTAGGTGCGGCCGATTTTAAGCGCAAACAGGCGGCGGGAACGGATCAGTTCCCCGACCGTGTGGCGGTTCAGACCAAGCATCTCCGCAGCCTGCTGAAGGCTGACGGCATCGGGGTAACCGGGAAACATCTGGGAATAGGCATCGTTAAACTTCATAGACCCTCCTTGGATATGGCAGATGATCATGCCGTGAAAACTGATAATTTGAAAAAGCTTAGATAAAGCTTGAGGATAAAAGCGATATGTAAGAGAAGCCGGCTAACATGCTGACTTCCCGAAAAATATGTTAAGGTCTCCCATATTCGCCCTCGGCACCCTAGGAGTGGGGAATCGTCCAGCAGCGGGCTTGCACCGCACCATTGGCATTTCAGCCACCCCGTCTTCGTTATGACCGGGCTGCGAGTTACAGAAGTACCTTTTGTGAAGTACCGGACGATTGAACTATTCTGTTTTCAAAGAACAGAGTTTTATAGAAAATCTTCGAAATTTAAGGCTTCCGAAAAATTGTCCCTCTAATTGGTAGGCATCGAGAAAGGCCAAAAAGTAACCCGAAAAAGAAATTTGTTAAAAAGTTCTTGGAAAATATAGCCGAAGTAGCTTCTTGGTTAAAATAACGTCGGTCCATGGGGTAACCGATGGAGGGCGAAACTTTGCAACAATGGCGGTGCCTGAAGTTGAAAGTGGTTTTGAAAAAAGATGCCCTCAATAGGTAGCCGACGAAAAAGGCCAAAACGTAGCAATGCTTTTGAAAATTAACAAAAAAGTCACAATTTGCATTTGCAAATCGTGCGTCTGCTATTAAACGGAATTGTCATAATAATCATACGAGTACAAGCAAACCTTCGTGAAAGAAGATACTCCGAAGAAATACCTCTCTATATACGAGCCCACGAAAAGGGCTGTTTCGTAGCATTCAAGACCGTTCTGTAACCGAATTGTAACAAGCAGACAGAAGTGAGTTCCTAAAAGAAGCCTTCATATCCGAACCCAGTTGGACGACCAAAATGCACCCGTGTCTCCAAAAGTCAACAAAAAAGTCACAAAAAAATAGCAGCCGTCTGCAAGGTAGATGCAGATGGCTGCTATTGATAAATTAGATAAAATTATTAGGTGATCAATGCGGTGAAAATATCACGTCGTTCAGAATTGGACTTGTTGGTGAAATCAACATTATCCATCCACTGAAGAAGTTTTTCCTTGTTATCTTCGGTCAAAACTTCGTTATGAAAGATAAAATATCCTAATAAATAATTAATATAATCAATGCGAGGAAGTTGAGTGGGTGTGTTCTCATTGATGAAGTCTAAAGTGCGATCGAGTGCAGCTAAAGTCATAGAAAAGCATTGTGTAAGCTGTTCTGGAGAAAGGTTACAAAGTTGATTTTCCTTAGTATCAGAAGGAATAGGAGCATAATTTCCGGAATGAGGCTTCTGAGTGATAACTTCATACGCAGGATTTAATGCTGCAACTGGGTAAGAAACATTGGTTTTTTGCGGAGTGAAAAAATCTTCGTACCCTGCTTCATATACACGGGTACGGTAGAGGTTTGTGTACTGTTTATAAATATCAATTCCATGAGCTTTCAGTTTAGAAAAGCGCATTTGAATAATACTTACTCGGCTGCCAGCATTGTTTAGAACTTCGAACCACTCAATTTGTTCATCCTCAGTTAGGTCTTCAGCCGAATTAAGAGTATAATTATAGTTTCTCATTTTGCTGCGTACTTGAAGGAGCACAGACAAGACATCGGCAGAACCAAGTGCACTTTTAGCCTTAGTATACTCAAATAATTTGGTATCCTCTTTATTTAAGAGGATACCAACAGGAATTTGATTACTCCTGATAGAGTCACGCACCTCTGTGAACTCGCCTTTTCCTAAGTCTAACACGATATTTCGAAAATCATCATGATTACAATATGCTTTATAGTTAGTGGTTAAACGCTGCTGGCCATCCACGACCGAGTATTGACCGCGTTCAATAGTTGAGATGATTTCTCTATCTATAAAGGAAACTTGCGGAACAGCACTATCCACAGTATTTATAACATTGATAGAAATAGGAGAAACCGGAGCCTTTCCCCACAATTGATAATTAAGAAGATCGATACACTTCTGAAGTGTCCAACTGATATCTCGCTGATACAACGGCAAAGAAATCGAGTTCTCCTCAATTTTACGACACATATCTGCTACAGTTATCAAGGAGGTTCTTTTGGTCGGATCAAATGTTGCTGCTATCATCAAACCTTTGTTGACTCTCATATTGCCTACCCTTCTTTTGTTGGAAGTAATCACTTGATTGTATAGTACATCCAATCACAGCAAAAGTCAATAGCAGCATACGCGTAAATCGCAAAAATCGTGAAAAAGCAAGCAAAACAACGGGTGCTGCTTAAATATAGCAGCACCCGTTGTTCTAGTCTAACAGAAAGCACACACACCACGTATAACGAGAACTGCTTAAAGCATGAGCCTTCGTGAGGCTTCTAAAATAGCCTTGAAATGGGTTGAAAAAGCCACATCCTGCTCCTTCGTCCGCTTTGGGCTCCCCTTGGGGTGCTTCCCGGCACGGAGGAGCTTTTTGTTTTCATAACGCCGCAGCATGAGAGCTTCCATGTTGTCGGCGGTGTATTCCAAACCGTTCTGATTCAGCACCCGGGCGCACTTGGCAAGGCACATACTCGCCAGTCCGTAGTCCTGCGTCACAACCACATCTCCCGGTTTTACCCGGTTGACGAGAGCAAAATCCACGCTGTCCGCTCCTTTGTCGAACACCAGCGTCTGCGCACCTTCCCGCTCAATCTGGTGAGCGGTGTCGCACAGGATGATAACAGGAACATCAAACTGCTTTGCAATCTGCAAAGTCAAATCGACCACCGGGCAGCCATCTGCATCAATCAAAATATTCATCACATATCCTCCATCACCCACCGAAATGCTTTCGCGGTACGCAAATCAGCGTCCTTAAAGTGCCCGCCGCTGTTCCATTCAAGGGTGCAGTCTGCGCCACGCTCTGCAAGCCGACTGTGCAGGGTGCGGATATTATCCCCC
>ENA-OPCX01001458-OPCX01001458.1-human-gut-metagenome-genome-assembly--contig:-NODE-1458-length-10083-cov-2.879438_pt1 | contig 10083 bp, 10 predicted proteins | sample MGYA00241570_ERZ501491 | MGnify/ENA primary metagenome ERZ501491 (study PRJEB25962, sample SAMEA2042620) | human gut metagenome | biome: human gut; feature: human-associated habitat; material: faeces... | reverse complement strand
AGGACCAGCTTTGTCCGCTATCTGGTTTCCATGGATATTCCTATGATCGGCAGAACCAAAAGCCGGATTCTGGACACCGTATTTTCCGGAAATTTAACTGCATTTGAACAGGCGGCTGTCGGAGATTACGACTTCACTCAGTTAGAGGATTTTGGCGAAATCTTAAATCACAACATCCATTCCTGGTTTGCAGATGAAGCAAATCTTGATTTATGGAAAAACTTACAGAACGAATTCACATTTGAACAAAGAAAGGAAGAGACCATTATGACAAAAGAAAACAAATTTACAGGATGTACCATCGTAGCAACAGGGAAACTGGAGCATTTTACCAGAGACGGTATCAACGATAAGATTCTGGAGCTTGGTGCCAAACCTGGCAGCTCTGTAACAAAGAAAACCGATTACCTGATCTGCGGGGAAAAAGCCGGCAGCAAACTGGCAAAAGCCCAGAGCCTTGGTATTCCAATTCTTACAGAAGCTGAATTTTTGGAGATGATTGCATAACCATCTCTGCAATAGATGAGAATTATTTTGAGGTGTGGCTGAAAGGCCGCACCTCTTTTACAAAGGAGGAATTTATAATGAATCAAACAAATACAAGCAAGCGCATACCTACACAGATCAATGAATTTCGGGGAGATTATGCTTTTCTAAGCAATTTCTATCCGGCACCGGTCTCTTACATGGGACAAACCTATGCAAATAATGAAGCTGCTTTTCAAGCGCAGAAAACACTCTCTGCGAGAGAGCAACGCAAATTCTGTATTTTTCGGATGCATAATCCTTCTGATGCAAAGAAACTCGGCAGAGATCTTACATTACGCCCGGACTGGGAAAAAGTGAAAGTCCGGCTCATGTATGAAATCTGCATGTGCAAATTCATGCAGAACCCGGAACTCCGGGATAAACTTCTTGCAACCGGAGAGTCCACACTTATTGAAGGAAACAACTGGGGTGACTATTTCTGGGGCAAAGTCAATAACTGCGGAGAAAACCAGTTAGGAATCATCCTGATGGATGTACGTGCGAAGCTGCAGTGGAATGCAGAAACAGCGCCCAATAATATACCTCAATGTCTGCAATAAAGGAAAGGATGGTCTAATAGAATGAATGAAAATGCAAAAACAAAATTAGTGCTTGAGTATACTGGCATGGATGATTTTTCCTGTCCGGTATATAAGGACCAATTCGGAAAGTTGTGGAAGGATATTGACCTTGGCAAAGAGCCTGAACCGAATCTTTATTCTTTATCTTTTAACCATATTGATGGAGAACCTTCCCATCCCATACAGCAGGAGTACACATTTCATCCGGCTCCGTATCAAAGAAGTTCCTATGAATTCGAGTACCGGATGTTAAGTAAATTACAGTCTGACTGTGAATACTATCTGGGCTACGGAAATCGCAGTCCGTCTATCCTATGCAATCATAGCGTTCAAAACCATATTGCCCGTATGAAAGAATTATGGAATGGTTTTCCCACAGATCAGAAACCGGAATGGCTGACCTGGGAACAGCTTCTTCAGTACGAAAAAGTAATGACAGAAACCGGAATACCCGTGAAGAACTGCTCAGACTAGACAATTCATCATTTATCAGAAATTACCCTCTATATTATCCATTCATATTTTGATATAATAGGAACAGTTGAAAGAAAGGAGCATTTCCCATGTATCTGAAAAGAAAAGTTTACGATCAGCTTCTGGATTGGAAAAACGATACCGTCCACAGCACCTTGGAAGTGAATGGTGCCAGACAGGTCGGAAAAACATATATTATCAATAAATTTGCGGATGAGAACTTCAGGCACAAGATCTACATTAACCTGTTTGATTTGTCCGGCAAACAATTTATGGAATGTTACAAAAAAGCCACAGACTGGACTCCCGGTACAAAACGACCGGAGCAGCCGCTTCACGATGCTTTTAAACTCTTCGATCCGGATTTTGAAGATACCAACGATACAGTCATCATTATTGATGAAATTCAGGAATCCTCAGAGATATTCAACCGTATCCGAGAATTTACCCGCTATTTTCAAGCGCATTTCATTGTAACTGGAAGTTATCTGGGACGTGTACTGGAACCGGAATTCAAATTCTCCAGTGGAGATATTACCAGTATCCGTATTTATACCCTTTCCTTTAAAGAGTTTTTGGAAGCATTGGATGACCAGCTTTTTCAGAAGTATCTATCACTTCCACTGGATCATGCAGATGACACCGTACCGGAACTATATGACGAATTAAAGAATGTTTACGACATCTATAGACAGATTGGCGGCTATCCAAAGGTTGTGGAAACATACCTTAACACAAAAGACGTGGAAGCAGCTCAAAAAGAGCTTGTTAGAATCATCCGCATTTTCTTAAACGAATCTATGCGGTACTTTGATGACATCACAGATATTAGTGTTTTTACCAACATCTTTTTAAGCATCTGCCGTATTCTGCTTCGTGAAAAGAAAGGATTAGATGAGGACAGTATAAGTGAAGAACTGCAAAAGCTCGTTACAAAGAATTACTCCAGTAATCTTTCTAAAGCAACCTGCTATCGTGCTATCAACTGGCTTTACCATTCTGGAATCATCGGTTTCTGTGGCAAAATCACAGAACTGGACATCTTGAATTTCAAACCGGGAAGCCGCTGCTTCTTCATGGATCTTGGAGTTGCATATTATTATCTCTCCAGAACTGGTGCTACTGTATCAACTATGGATGGCTCATTGAACGAAAACTATGTTTACATTAACTTGTCCAAACGCCAGGAATTCCCGGAAGAAATTATCTTTGAGACACCGGCTTTTGCTACTTATAAAGGTGGTGAAATTGATTTTGTAGCTCAGACATTGAAAACTCACATCCGCTATCTGATTGAAGTTAAAGCCGGTAAGGGAACTGCATCTACTGCCTTGAAGGCATTGGAACAGGGGAAGGCCAATAAACTACTATATCTGAAAGGTGATACCAAAGGCGGAACCGTTGGAAACGTACAAACACTTCCTATCTATCTGCTAGAACAATATCATTTTTAATCAAAGAAAGAATACTTCGAGCCGCCCATCCGGACGGCTCTTTTCATCTATATTCTTGTATATTTATTTTACTAACAGCGCATCATTCTTTGAAAGAAGATATATACAGTATTGATTCATACTGATGCCTTCTTTTTTTGAGTGTTCCGCCAGATCCCGGTGTAAGCTGCGTGGCATCCTTATTTTAAACTGTCCCGAATACTCTTCCAGGCTTCCCGGTTCGTGAATCTCAATCCCTTCTTCCAGTGCAGCTTCTAACCATGCTTTTTTTGCATCCGCTGCATTTTCAACTGCCCTTTCTATCGTCTCTCCACAGGTGATGCATCCCGGCAGTTCCGGATAAGAAACCACAAATCCACCTTCATCCTTATCTTCCACAATTTCCATGCGATAGGACATTGCCAAATAATCATTCAGTGTCTTCATCGTTTTTCGCCTCACTTTCTACAATCTGCTTTACCATTTCAACATAAATTTTCTTGATTGGTTCGTGTTTCGGTATTGTTATCGGCTGGCATCCCGCTTTACGGAATGTATAATGGCTGCTCCCACTTCTCGGAGCATTTATCTCATATCCATAACTTTCTAATACTTTTCTTAATTCATCAAAACGAAGGTCTTTCGATAATGAGCAAATTCTTGTCAATAGTTTATCCCATTTCGACATCTTTAATGCCTCCTATCTATAGTATATGTGGTGTCATATGTGGTGTCAATAAAAAAGGCATCTGCCGAAAGCTCGACAGATGCCACTGACTCACACAGTCAGGCACGATCTTTTCGCTAAGTGAAAATAATCATGCAACTGTTTATAGTCTACCATACATATTTGGTTTTGTAAAATTTTCCTTACGCTCTCTTGCCCCCAAGCTCACGCAGCAGCTCCTCCGGCGTAATGTTGTGATAAGCCAAAAGCACCAGGCAGTGATACCACAAATCTGCCATTTCGTGCAGCACCTTATCCTTCTCGCCGTTCTTGGACGCGATAATCGTTTCCGTAATCTCGTTGCCCAGCTTTTGCAGCAGCTTATCCTGACTGCCGCTCATAAGGAACTTCATCTCTGCATCATCAGCCTGACGCTTGTACAAAATCATACGGTACAACTCGCTGATAACCTTCGGCAGCCCTTCTACCTCAGGCACCGGCAGATTGGACGTATGCCACAGTGCATTATGGAAGCAGGAATATTCGCCTGTATGGCAAGCTACTCCCTGCTGCTCTACCTTTACGAGCAATGCATCACCGTCACAGTCATAGAACAGCTCTACAACCTTCTGCAGATTACCGCTTGTTGCGCCCTTGCGCCAGATCTCCTGACGGCTGCGGCTCCAGAACACAGTGCGGCCCTCGGCAATGGTGAGCGCCAGCGTCTCGGCGTTCATGTATGCGAGGGTGAGCACCTCTTTGGTGTAGTGGTCCTGCACGATGGCAGGGATCAGGCCCTTTTCATCAAATTTCAGATTCATAACGGTTCTCCCTCCCCGGATGGGGATATTACTAGTTTAGCGTATTCGGTGCACAAACGCAAGAGTTTGCGGGTTGTTTTTGCGGAAATCCAGTTTCGCGTTACGGCTTCTCCCTGCGCCGGGGAGAAATGCCCCGGCGTTACAGCCGCATCTCCACGCCGTTTGCGTTGAGGTATTCTTTCAGGTCGCGGATGGTCAGCAGCTTCTGGTGGAAGATGCCCGCCGCAAGGCCTGCGTCGATGCCCTTGTGGTGGAACAGCTCCAGAAAGTCTTCCTTTTTGCCTGCGCCGCCGCTGGCAATGATGGGCACGTTCACCCGCGCCGCAACTGCATCCAGCATCTCAAGGTCGAATCCGCTGCGCACGCCGTCGGTATCGATGCTGTTCAGGCAGATCTCGCCTGCGCCGTGGTCCACGCACCAGCTGATCCAGTCCAGTGCATCCCGGCCGGTGTCCTCGCGCCCGCCCTTGGCGAACACCCGGAACTGGCCGTCCACCCGCTTCACATCGGCAGAGAGCACCACGCACTGGTTGCCGTAGCGCTGTGCTGCCGCCGGGATAAGGCCGGGATTTTTGAGTGCGCCCGAGTTGACGCTGACCTTGTCCGCACCGCACTTGAGCACCCGGTCGAAGTCTTCCAGCGTATTGATGCCGCCGCCCACCGTGAGCGGGATAAAAATTTCGCTGGCGACGCGGGTCAGGATATCCGTAAACAGCGCCCGGCCCTCGAAGCTGGCGGTGATATCGTAGAACACCAGCTCGTCGGCACCGGCAGCGTTGTACATGCGGGCCATCTCCACCGGGTCGGCCACGTCCCGGATGCCTTCAAAGTTCGTGCCCTTGACCACGCGGCCATTGCGCACATCAAGGCAGGGAATAATGCGTTTGGTGATCATGTCGTTTCCCCTCCGTTCACTCCTGCACCAGCTGCACGCAGCGCGCAAGGTCCAGTGCGCCGGTGTACAGGCTCTTGCCTAAAATGGCAGCGGCAGTGCCCATTTTTTTCAGTTCCAGAAGCTCTGCTTCGGACGAGATGCCGCCGCTGGCCGTAAAGTCCACGCCGGGCACCTCTTTGGCAAGCGTGCGGTACAGGCCGAGGTTCGTGCCCCTCATGGCACCGTCGCAGGCAATGTCCGTGTAGATGATGGCGGTGCATCCGGCATCTGCCAGCCGCCTGCAGAAGTCCACGCCCGGCTCGGCGCTCACTTCCTTCCAGCCATGGATGGCCACATAGCCGTCCTTTGCGTCCACGCCCACGGCAATTTTATCGCCGTATTTTTTCAGCATCCGGGCGGTAAAGGCAAAATCCGTCACCGCCACGCTGCCAAGGATGCAGCGGCCCACGCCGAGGGAAAGATATGTTTCAATGCGCTCCTCGGTGCGGATGCCGCCGCCCACCTCAATGTATAAGCCGCCCTGTTTTGCCAGCGCGGCAATGGTATCGTAGTTGGAAAGGGTGCCGTCCTTTGCGCCGTCCAGATCGACGACGTGCAGGTTTTTGGCCCCCGCTGCAAGGAACTCCCGCGCCTGTGCACAGGGATCCTCGCCGTAGACGGTCATGCGGCTGTAGTCGCCCTGCGTCAGGCGCACCACCTTGCCGCCCCGCAGGTCAATGGCTGGAAAAAGCTGCATAATTTTTCTCCTTACAATTCCGCAAATGCTTTCAGAATGCGCAGGCCGGTATCCCCGCTCTTTTCCGGGTGGAACTGGGTGCCGTACACCCTGCCTGCCCGCACCGCGCCGGTGACGGGAATGGAATAGTCGCTCACAGCCAGTGTACTCTCCGTACAGTTCTTGCCGTAGTAGCTGTGGACGTAATAGACGTATTCGCCCTCACGGATGTACTTGAACAGCGGGTCGTCCTTTACAAGGTGCAAGGCGTTCCAGCCGATCTGCGGCACCTTGAGCGTTTTGTCCGCAAGGTCTGGCTCCAGCGGGCAGACCTCGCCCTTCACAAAGCCAAGGCCTTCGTGCTCACCGTACTCGTAGCTCTTTTCAAACAGCAGCTGCATGCCAAGGCAGATGCCCAGCAGCGGCTTCCTTTCGGCTTCTTCTTTCATGACCGGTACAAGGCCCGTCGCCTCCAGCTTGGCCATGGCATCGGCAAAAGCGCCCACGCCCGGCAGGATGAGCCGGTCGGCTTTGCGGATGGTGTCCGCATCCGCAGTCACAACAGCTTCCAGTCCCAGCTGTTTCAGGCTGGACTTCAGGCTGAACAGGTTGCCCACGCCATAATCGATAATTGCGATCATACCAGCAGTCCTTTCGTGGAAGGAATTTCGTCCTTGTGGGCTTCGTCGATCTTCACGGCCGCGCCCAGTGCATGGCCTGCGCCCTTGAAGCAGGCTTCGAGGATGTGGTGGGTATTTTCTCCCGCAAATTGTACAAAGTGGACAGTGGCGGGCACGCTGCGGGCAAAGCCCAGCCAGAATTCCTTGGCGCACTCCACATCAAAATCGCCCACCTTTTCGGTGCTGCAATGGATGTCCCAGTTCAGGGTGCAGCGGCCCGAGAGATCGACGGCGCACAGGATCAGCGCTTCATCCATGGGCAGATAAAAGCTGCCGTAGCGCTGGATACCGCGCATATCGCCCAGCGCCCGTGCAAAGGCCTGACCCAGTGCAATGCCCACATCCTCGGTGGTGTGGTGGTAGTCCACCTGCACATCGCCGTGGCAGGTGAGCACTAAGTCAAAACGGCCATGGCGGGCGAACAGCTCCAGCATGTGGTTCAGAAAGCCGCACCCGGTGTCCACCTCGTAGCGGCCGGTGCCGTCCAGATCAAGGGTAAGGTCGATCTGGGTCTCATTGGTGTTGCGTTCCAGCGAGATCATTCGGTTCGGCATGGTTCATTCCTCCATGATCTTATCCAGCGTTTCCATAAGCGTCTGCATCTGTTCCGGCGTGCCAATGGTGATGCGCAGCCAGTTCTGGATGCGGGGCGCGTCAAAATGGCGCACCAGAATGCCATTTTTCTTCAACTCTTTGTAGAGTGTTCCGCCGTCTTTCCTGTTGGTACTTGCAAACAGGAAGTTGGAGCGGCTGTCCAGCACGGCAAATCCGCGCTGTTCCAGCTGTTGTTTTGTCCATGCGCGGGTGTCCACGATGGCGGCGCGGGTCCTGTCAAAATAAGCGGTATCTTCCAGCGCAGCCTGCCCGGCCTTCAGGGTCAGGCGGTTGATGTTGTAGGGGTTCAGGCTGAACTTGACCCGGTTCAGGTCGGCAATGAGCTTTGCATTGCCCATGGCAAGACCCAGACGCGCACCGGCCAGCTGCCGGGACTTGGAAAAAGTCTGCACCACCAGCAGGTTCTCGTACTGGTCGATGAGGGGCACGCAGCTCTCGCCGCCAAAGTCCACATAGGCCTCGTCCACGATGACCACATTGTTCGGGTTTGCCTTTAAGATGCCCTCAATTTCCGCCCGGGGCAGTGCAATACCGGTGGGGGCGTTGGGGTTTGCAAGAACGATGGTCTGGTTCAGGCCGTAGTAGTCCTTCGGGTCAAGGGTGAAATCCTCTTTCAGCGGGATGATGTGGCTGGGAATGTGCATCAGCCCACACCACACGCCGTAGCAGCCGTAGGTGATGTCGGCATAGGCCAGCGGGTGGTCTGCGTCGCAGAAGGCACGCAGCGCAAAGAAGAGGTTCTCGTCGCTGCCGTTGCCGGGCATGATCTGCTCCGGCTGCAAACCGAAGTGGGCTGCGGCCGCCTTGAGCAGGTCGGCACAGGCGGGGTCGGAGTAAAGGCGCAGCTTTTCCACCTCGTGCTCGCTCACGGCGGCGATCACCGCCGGGGAGGGCAGATAGGGGCTTTCGTTGGTGTTCAGTTTGATGTACTGCTGATCCTGCGGCTGCTCACCCGGGGTGTAGGGGGTGACATCGGCCAGCGTGGGAGAAAGGAATTTACTCATGGTTCAAATCCTCACTTTTCATACCGGATGGTCACGCTGCGGGCGTGGGCGTGCAGGCCCTCGCGCTCGGCAAAATCGGCGATGCGGGGGGCTACTTCGCCCAGCGCTTCCCGGGTGTAGTAGAGGAAGCTGGACTTCTTTACAAAGTCGTCTACGCCCAAGGGGCTTGAGAAGCGGGCGGTGCCGCTGGTGGGCAGGGTGTGGTTGGGGCCTGCAAAGTAATCGCCCAGCGCTTCCGGCACGTTGCGGCCAAGGAAGATGCTGCCTGCGTTTTTGATCTCGTTCAGCACGCCGAAGGGGTCCTCCACGCACACTTCCAGATGTTCCGGTGCAATGATGTTGCAGGCTTCAATGGCCTTGTGCAGGTCGGTGCAGAGGATGATCTTGCCGTTGTCGTCCACGCTGGCGCGGGCGATGGCGGCACGGGGCAGCTGCGGAATCTGCACCTCCAGCTCCGCCTGCACGGCCTTGGCCAGCTCCGGGCTGTCGGTGACGAGGACCGGGCTTGCCAGTTTGTCGTGCTCGGCCTGACTCAGCAGGTCCGCCGCCACCCATGCGGGGTTACAGCCGCCGTCGGCCAGCACCAGAATTTCGCTGGGGCCTGCGATCATATCGATGCCCACCTTGCCGAATACCTTGCGCTTGGCGGTGGCAACGTAAATATTGCCGGGGCCGACGATCTTATCCACCGCGGGGATGCTCTCGGTGCCGTAAGCCAGCGCGGCCACGGCCTGGGCGCCGCCGGTCTTGAAAATCTTGTCAATACCGGCAATCACCGCAGCAGCCAGGATGGAGGGATTCACCTTGCCATCCGGCCCGGCGGGGGTGGTCATCACGATCTCCTTCACACCGGCCACCTTGGCGGGGATCACATCCATCAGTACGGTGCTGGGGTAAGCGGCGGTACCGCCCGGCACATACACACCGGCTTTTTCAATCGGGGTATATTTCTGACCCAGCACAATGCCGGGGGTATCGTTCATCACAAAGTTCTTGTGGACCTGGTGCTCATGGAAGGCGCGGATGTTGGCGGCGGCCATCTTCAGGGTAGTCACAAAATCCTCACCGGCGGCTTCAAAGGCTTCGTCAATTTCCGCCTGGCTCACCCGCAGCTCGTCCAGCTGGGCGTGGTCAAATTTCAGAGCGTAATCTTTCAGGGCGGCATCACCGCGGGCGCGCACATCGGCGATAATGGCATCCACGGTTGCTTCCACGCTGGCTTCCGCACGGATATCACGGTTCAGGATTTCTTCAGGCTTCAAAGCGTCAAACTCAAAAATGCGGATCATTTGGCAAGCGCCTCCTTCATCTTGTTCAGCAGTTCGGTCAGCTGCGCGTACTTGAATTTGTAGCTGGCTTTGTTGGCAATGAACCGTGCCGAAATGGGCATGAACTCTTCCAGTACGGCCAGATTGTTTTCTTTCAGGGTGGTGCCGGTCTCCACAATATCCACGATCACATCCGAAAGCCCCAGGATGGGAGCCAGCTCAATGGAGCCGTTCAGCTTGATAATGTCAATATCGCGGCCAATGCTCTCGTAATGGGCGCGGGCAATGTTCACGAACTTGGTGGCAACGCGCAGGGCGCGGCTTTCATCGTCCACAAAGTTCCTGGGGCCTGCCACGCACATGCGGCACTTGCCCATGCCGGTATCCAGCAGCTCGTACACA
>ENA-OPCX01001455-OPCX01001455.1-human-gut-metagenome-genome-assembly--contig:-NODE-1455-length-10088-cov-2.342470_pt1 | contig 10088 bp, 10 predicted proteins | sample MGYA00241570_ERZ501491 | MGnify/ENA primary metagenome ERZ501491 (study PRJEB25962, sample SAMEA2042620) | human gut metagenome | biome: human gut; feature: human-associated habitat; material: faeces... | reverse complement strand
GATGCTTACGGGCCGGGAAATCGTTTGAAGGTAGATGCTTTCAACAAGGTATCCGGAAGCGATCATATATTTGCTATTGGCGATACGGCCTTGATGATTTCCGAGGATTATCCGCGTGGGCATCCTCAAGTGGTACAACCGGCCATTCAGCAGGCAAGGTTGTTAGTCCATAATCTGAATAATATAGAAAAAGGGCTTCCTCTAAAGCCGTTTGTCTATCATAATAAAGGATCGATGGCTACCGTAGGCCGCAACAATGCTATTGTCGAGTTAAAGAATATCCGTTTCGGAGGATTCCTTGCTTGGGCGGTCTGGCTTTTTATCCATCTGATGAGTATTGTCGGGGTTAAGAATAAACTTTTCATCTTTACCGATTGGATGTGGAGCTATTTCACTTACGATCCGTCTTTAAGGCTGATAATAAAGCCGGTAAAGAAAGAAAAAGAGGATGAAAACGAATAAAATGCTTTGTATCTTTATTTTTGTGTCATATTATTCCACTGAATTTGAAACAATGTGAGACCGGCCGTTGTTTATATATATAAATTACAAACTAATAAATGAAACTTTATGATTTATAAATTCTTATTTCCTTCCAATCCCAATAGTACGGGAGCTTCCCTGTTTTTATTGATATTACGTGTCTTTTTCGGTCTGCTTTTAATGAATCATGGTATACAGAAATGGAGTAATTTTCAGGAACTTTCCACATCCTTTCCTGATCCGTTGGGATTAGGTTCTCCCCTCTCCTTGGGGTTGGCCATCTTTGCAGAGTTAGTATGTTCGATGGCCTTTATCGTGGGGTTGCTCTATCGTTTGGCGATGCTGCCGATGATTTTTACAATGGGGATGGCTTTCTTTGTTATTCACGGTAACGATGCTTTTGCCACAAAAGAGTTGGCACTTATCTATCTGGTGGTATTTATACTGATGTATATTTCCGGTCCCGGTAAGTTCTCCGTTGATTATTTATTAGGAAAAGAACTGGGCAAACGAAGGAAAAGCTAAGCCTGCTTTAATTTTGCTCCAAATAAACTCATAAATGCTTTCAAGAGGAAAATTTAAATAGTCTCTAAAATAGAAAAACAACAGTCTTTTGCTTCTATTAATTAAAAAGTATATATTTGCATTCTATTAAGGGAGGTTTATGGCTTACATAAATCTTACACGTTTTACAAAATACCAACTAAAAAAACAAAATTATGAAGAAAAACAGATTTACACTGGTTGCTGCTTTTGCTCTTAGCGGTACCATTTTGTTTAGTTCATGTGTAGGTTCATTTGGTTTGTTCAACCGCGTTTCTTCTTGGAACCAGTCAGTTGGAAATAAGTTCGTTAATGAACTTGTATTCCTGGCAATGAATATCATACCGGTGTATGGTGTCGCTTATCTGGCAGATGCGTTAGTGATTAACTCTATTGAATTCTGGAGCGGTTCTAATCCGATGGCCAATGTGGGAGATGTTAAGAAAGTAAAAGGAGAAAACGGTAATTATCTGGTAGAAACTCTTGAGAACGGTTATTCAATCACAAAAGAAGGTGAAAAGGCTACTATGGACTTGATCTACAACAAGGAAGCGAATACTTGGAATGTAGTGGCTGACGGTGAAAGTACTGAAATCCTGAAGATGAACAACGATGGTACGGCTCAGATGTATTTGCCTAACGGTGAAACGATGACTGTTACTCTGGATGCTCAAGGTACCCTTGCTGCACGTCAGATGACAATGAACGGCCTGCTGTTTGCTGCTCGTTAATCTATGTCATAAAGAAACATCCAAAGATGAAACATCCTTTTATACAAGTATGTTTCATCTTTTTTATTTATTATGGATTATGAAAAAAATACGTCTCTTTTACCTTTCTGTTCTTATAAGTTTGACTACTTGTCAAGATACTCCTCCCCCCCATGAAGCTACCGTAAACGCTGTTTCATTCTGCGAAGCCGTCTATGATCTCGATTATATGGCTGCTAAAGATATGGCGACTGCCGCTTCCTTTCCGTATATCAGTTTTATTGCCACCAATACCACACAACAACACGTTGATAAAGTAAAGGCGAGAGGGCCGGTTACAGTTAGTGTTGTCGATACACAGGTGAATGAAGAAAAAGGGGATGCCACTGTTATCTGCTCCGTAAAAAACAGCTTGAGCATCAATTTCTTTAACGGTGCATCTGTTATTGTACCGGAAAGGCAGGATACTCTCCATTTGATAAAGGAAAGTGAACGGTGGCTGGTTAAAATGGATAACCCACTGCGAAATGGAATGCAAAGTCCCGACTGAATTTGGGATGAATGATGGGCCAATGGTCCTTTTGGGTTTCATACGCCGGATTGATTGCTTTCATACCTCCGTCGAAACGTAATACAAAGAAATCAAGATCCAGACGCAGGCCTATTCCGTAGGCTACGGCAATCTGCTTGTAGAACTCATTAAACTTAAAGACACCTCCGGGCTGGTTGGCATAGTCGCGAATGGTCCAGATATTACCGGCATCTACAAAGACTGCTCCTTGAAACTTCCAGAACAGTTTACTCCGGTATTCAATACTGGCATCCAGCTTGATATCTCCCGATTGATTCAGGAAGTTTCCATCTCCGGGGAATGAACCGGGCCCTAAATCGCGTACAGACCATCCGCGAACGCTGTTGGCACCTCCCGAGAAATATTGCTTCTCAAAAGGAATCGTTTTTGCATTGCCATACGGAACAGCTATACCGAATCCTGCATGAAATGCCAATGAATTACGATGGTCTATCCGGATATTCTTCGCAAAATCAAAATCTCCCTTCAGATATTGTGCATATGGAATGCCCAAAATGGCATATTCATTATCATCATTCTTCCGTATACCGGTTGCTTTCGAAAAAGCGTATAAAATATTTCCTGCCGATTCTATATTGGCACGGATAGAATATGAATTGGAGCTGATAGTATTGTTGACCAATGAATTTCCCGCGCTATTGAAATTATAACTATATCCCATACGGGCGATGAGACGATTCTTATAATTGTACTCAAAAATATGATTTTGTCCTTTGTTGATATAGTCTTCACGGAATTTATTCGAGATCCAAGGCAGGTAAAGATATCCGATGTCTATCAGGTCGATGCGGTGCTGTGCCCGTTGGCGTTGTGTCCATTTATAGCTCCATGAAGCAGATGCAACGGTGCGTGAGAATTCCGGACGCAACTGATAACTGTATTGTAAACCGAATTCAGTCGTTGCCTTTATTTTACGCTTGAAGTCGGAATTCAGAAAAGGAAATAAGAAACTGGGGAAATTGATGCTTGTTTCAACTCCGTATTCAGTATAATTATGGTTTTTATATCCCGGCTGTAATCCGGATATGGCCTCATAAGCTCCTCGGAATTTTACCATGAAAGTTTCTGAGCCGCGAAATAAATTTCTATGTTGAAAAGAAACGGACGCGGCAGCTCCCAAATCACCTGCCGAATTAGTACCTTCCAACTCAAAAGAAATGGATTTATGCTTGCTTTTGGTTAGCATTACATAGCAATTCAGTCTGGTACTATCGTCATTTTGTGTCTCAAAAAAACGAATGTTAGTATACTTGAGGGCTGAAAGCCTCCCAAAATAAGTATAGGTCTTTTGTACGTTACGTTCATCATATAAATCTCCGGAGGTGAATCTTAAGTTATCTACGAGCACTTTAGGACGTAAATACAGTTGGTCTTTATAATAGATCGGAAATCCGTTATAATGCAAAGAGTCATTAATTTCAATGCTGCTCAGAGCTGATGATTGCAAGACATCATAATCAGTAATAAAATTGATTTTGTTGATCTTGTACTGAGGATGTTCTTTAGGAACATCACCAACATAAGCTTTATAGGGCAACAGATGTAAAGTCAAATCTACTTGATAAGTATTGCGGGCAGTATCTGCCGTATAAGTAATATAATCCTTATTAAATTTATAATAACCGTTACACAATAAGTAGTCTGTAATACGTTGCCGTTCCGCATCAAGTGTGTTTACATCGAAAAGCATTCCTTCTTTCAACGTTGATTTGGTAGAATCATTTTGAAGATATTCGGCTATTTTCTTATCAGAAATATCATACTTCAGTGTGCGTACAGTATAAGATTTGCCTGAATTGATTTCATAAAACAGTTTTAGCTTTTTCTTTTTAGTTTTTATGGTTCTTTTTACGGTAGCTCCCATATAGCCGAGATTCTGCACTGCTTTTGCAATTTCTTCTTGCGAACGGATAGCATCGGCTTCATTATAGATAACCGGAGCATCTCCTATCTTGCGCAAGAATTTATTGAGCCATTTCGTAGAATCCCTTCCGGACCAATTATACACATACAGTTGAGTCTTGACTGCACTGAACCATTTCGAGTTAGGATTCTGTCGCACATAAAGTCGCATGTCCGACGGTTTTATGTCTTTATTATCAGTATGTATTTTTACTTCATCCAACAAATAAGAACCCTCCGGCACAAACTTAGTGGCAGAACACGAAGCCAGTGACAAAACAAAATAAAGAAGAATCGTGTAAAGAACTCCTTTCTTCATATACGGTTTTTAATAGATTACGCCAAATAGGTTACAAATATAAACCATATTTTTTGTTTGGGGAAATAAAAATGCCGGAAGAGCATTTCTACTTTTCCGGCATTTTTATAGATGATTACATCATTTAAGCCTAAACCTGACCGGAAGTGTAAATCGTGAGTTTACATTTTCGCCTTTGTGCTTTCCAGGAATCCAATCAGGCATTGAGTTTACCACTCTGATAGCTTCCGCATCAAGTAGCGGAGATACGCTTTTTACAACAATCGGGTTAAGCAGTTTACCATTCTTAGAAACAACAAACTGAACTACTACCTGACCTTCTTCCTTGTTTTCAATGGCTTGGGCCGGATATTTGATGCTCTTTGCAATAAACTGTAAGCATGCCTTCATTCCATCCGGAAATGTAGGAGCACTATCAACGACATCATACACTACGTCTTTTAGTATAGCTACAGAGTCCGGTACAACTTCTTCTTTAAGGGATTGTGTGGCACTTACAGAGTCTTTCACTTCGGTAACAGCCTGCTCGTTACTTGTTTTACTCCCGCAATTGCTAAACAATAGCAACATGGCTACTACCGGCAGAAATATCAGAAATTTGCTCTTCATAATTTTTTGAGTTCTTTTTTCGTTCAACATTTTAATTCGTTTTTAAAGGTTATACATTAGGATTAATATCTGGATTTGCTGCAGCCAATCAGAGCTTATTTATTTTTTAAGAGAAGATACTGTTCTTCTTTCTTTATTGTATTTTATGTGTCTGGGCATACCTTCTTCGTTCTGGATATCAATATAATGATGTATTACAAATCTACTAAATTTAAGTAGATAGTTTATATTTATCAATATAAAGTTTGTTAATGGTAAGAAAATAAAGACATAAAAAGGATTAGAAATATAATAGTTAATTGGGAATATCTTTATAGCTTTGCCGTAAAATTAGAGTTAGATGGGAACATTAAGTAAAAATAGAGTTAAATATATCCGATCGCTGGAATTAAAAAAAAATAGGAAAGAAGAAAGAATCTTTCTGGCAGAAGGTCCCAAATTGGTAGGTGATTTACTGGGACATTTCCCTTGCAAGTTTTTGGCGGCCACTTCGGAATGGCTTAGAGAACATTCTGCAGTTAAGGCTGTGGAGGTAATTGAAGTCGGTCCTGAGGATTTATCTCGTGCCAGTTTGTTGAAGAGCCCTCAACAAGTACTGGCATTGTTTGAACAACCGAAGTACGAGATCGATACAGAAGTTATTCGTAACTCTTTATGTTTAGCTTTGGATGATATTCAAGACCCCGGTAATCTTGGGACAATCATTCGTCTTGCAGACTGGTTTGGCATTGAACACATTTTCTGTTCGCCCAATACTGTTGATGTTTTTAATCCTAAAGCCATACAAGCTACCATGGGAGGCATTGCCAGAGTAAAAGTACATTATATCGCATTGCCAGAGTTGATTCATGTACTGGGAAATGTACCGGTATATGGTACCTTTCTGGATGGAAAGAATATGTATGAGCAGCCTTTGTCAAAGAATGGAATAATAGTAATGGGGAATGAAGGAAATGGTATTGGAGCCGAAGTGGAAAAGCTGGTAAACCGTAAGTTATACATTCCAAATTATCCTCAGGAACGCGAGACCTCAGAATCATTGAATGTAGCCATTGCTACCGCAATTGTCTGCGCTGAGTTTCGGCGACAGGCCGCATTGTAGCAAAGTCAAATGGAAATAACAAATAAGCCTGCCATTTCATGCATGAGGTAATTTCCGGAATAGTAATACTTTGTTCATCGGTATTGGTTAAGTTGAACAAAGTATTATTTATATCCATCCTTTCTTGCGGAATCAATAAAATGACACCGGGAAACCATTCTACAGATTCAATTTCTTCACTACAGGGAAAAATACGATAGACATACTCTCCCTCCATTTCTATGGCATGCAGTTTAAAAAATCCACTTTCCGGAATAAATATATAATGTGCAGCAAAACGTTTCATCTCATCTTCTAATTATTCTGACGACGCAATGGCCTCCTTGGATTTGTTCGTTGCTGTCTTTCTAATTGCTGTTTTTCTTTTTCTATTTGTTGCTCTTTCTCTCGTTGTTCCGGTTTAACGGGACGGACATCGTTATTGGGGCGGTTCAAATCCTTTGGATTAGTCCGTTGATGTACCGGCGTCGTTTGAATAGTATCTTGGGGAGCTTTCTTCCGGATAGAATCTACTTTGTTTTTTTCTGTTATTGAGTCGGCATTTAAAGAGTCTTTTCCCATTTGTGTTAATGAGTCATTTACATGATAACGGGTCAACGAAATGTCGCTAACCAAAAGTGTTGTTGACTTTTGGGATTGCGGATAGAAAATGAATCCTTTTATTTCCTTGATAGTCATTGTATCTGATTGAAGACGAATGTCCTGAATTCCTGATTCAAATATATGTTTCGTGCAACTATTGGTCACACTGTCGTTCTTATAAACAATCTGCATGGCCATTACCGGAGCCATTGTTGAGTCCGGCATTCCATCCAGGAAGTTATATTGTATTTTCCAGAGCAATACATCACGTTTCTTGAAATTTGTATCAGAAGGTAATGTGAACGTGAACTTATTATTCAATGGAGATCCCGTAAACTGGGCAACCCGCTGCCATGCCCAGACATCAATACTGTCGCCTGGAGCAGACATCTTAGGCTTATTATCACGCAATGCTATTAAGTGGTTGATGGCATCCTGTTGGGCTTTCAGCCTTTTATTTACCTTTTCATAGATTTCCGATAGTATTTTTGTGTTGCGTGTATACCATACCATAGACGAGTCAAAAACTTCTTCTGTTGTACCATATTTCTTAAATACAGCTTCTACATACAGTGCTTTTTTGTAATTCTCGCCACCAGGCATGTTCTCACCCATCGCTTTGGCAATGTGGTAATCGTATAGCAGATTTTCCATCTGTGATTCTGATATAACGCTATCAGGTCTTTTCACCTTACAAGCAGATGTTATCAGTACCAAAAGACAGATACAACATAATTGAAACCGGAAATACTTTTTCATTACCTCTTTTTTACTTTTTGGTCACAGAATGATGGTATGAATCATTCAGATATTTGCTATAGAACAGTAATAAGGCAATAATTCCGCAGCTAATGGCGGCATCTGCGAAATTGAAGATCGGACTAAAGAAAATGAAATGCTCTCCACCTACAAAAGGCATCCATGCCGGCCAGTTTGTATCGATAATCGGGAAATAAAACATATCAACTACTTTACCATAGAACCAAGTGGAGTAACCACCTCCTTCGGGCATAAAACTAGCTATTTGTGAATGTGTGCTTTCGTTGAAAAAGACTCCATAGAAAACACTGTCAATAATGTTACCCAGTGCACCGGTCAAGATTAACGATACACAAATGATATATCCGGTTTTTAATCCTCTTTTTACTATTTTATATAAGTACCACCCTATCAAGCCTACTGCAACGATTCGGAATGTAGTCAGAAAGAGTTTTCCAAATATCTCCATTCCAAACGCCATACCATTATTTTCGGTAAAATAAATATAAAACCAATCTGTAATACGGATACTCTCATGCCAATACATATGAGTCTTGATCCAGATTTTAATCACTTGATCAATGATCAGCACGGAAAAAATGACGAGCAGAGCGATTTGTCCTTTCGTGAGTAGTTTCTTCATTTTGTTAAGCTATCAGTTATATAAGTTACGAGCTACCAATTACAAGCTAAAGAGAAACACGATATTGCCGTGTATACACTTGTCTCTTGCAATAGGTAGCTCGTAGCCTACTATTTATTTCTTTCCACTGTTCTTTGCTTCAATGCTCAGTGTAGCATGAGGCACAGCACGCAGACGTTCTGCCGGAATTAATTTTCCTGTTTCACGGCAAATACCATACGTTTTATTCTCGATACGTACAAGAGCAGCCTGTAAACCCTGAATAAACTTCAGTTGGCGTTGAGCCAAACGTGTAGTCTCTTCTTTCGACAATGTATTTGCTCCTTCTTCCAAGACTTTATATGTGGGGGACGTGTCATCTGTGTCATTTCCGTCAAGCCCCATTAAGCTCAGTTTTAACTGTTCATAGTCACGTTGTGCTAGTTCCAGTTTTTCATTAATGATGGCACGGAATTCTTCTAACTCCGCATCCGAATATCTTGTCTTTTCTGCCATAACTTTTACTGTTTATTAGGTTATTAGTATTAGAATTATTCTTTCACTACATTCACAAACAAAGAGAAGTCGTCGAAATTTAATTCTGTGCCGCCTTTTACTTCGTCTGCCAAAGTAAGGGATGTACCCAAAACTTGGTTACAAATATAACCATTATATTCATTTACCGCATCATCTGTCTGCGGATTTTTAGATAATGTTATTTTTATTTTGTCTGTAATCTCGAAACCACTTGATTTACGGATATTTTGAATGCGGTTTACCAATTCACGTGCAATTCCTTCACGGCGAAGTTCTTCCGTTACAGTAACTTCCAGCGCAACAGTCAATTTCCCTTCATTGGCAACCAACCATCCCGGAATGTCCTCGCTGAAGATCTCTACATCTGCAGTTTCTATAATAGCTTCTGCCCCATCTAAATTAAGGGTATAACGGCCGTTCTTCTCGAGTTCGGCAATAGCTTCCTGTGACATTTCTGCTACAGCTGCTGCTACAGCTTTCATTTGCTTTCCGAATTTTGGTCCCAGTTTCTTGAAGTCACATTTAACCTTTTTCACCAGAACGCCGGCTGCACCATCAACGAATTTAATCTCCTTTACGTTGACTTCACTCATGATAAGTGCTTTTACAGCCTCGATATGGGCTTTTTGTGCTTCATCCACTATAGGAATCATGATACACTGCAACGGCTGACGAACTTTAATATTCACTTTACGACGCAATGCCAACACCATGGAAGTAACGTCTTGTGCCATCTGCATTTGTGCTTCCAGTTCCTTATCTACCATTTTTTCATTGTATTCCGGGAATTTCGCCAGATGGACAGAAACTACATTATCGCGTCCTGTTGCATTGATTAGGTCGCCATACAGACGGTCTGCATAGAAAGGAGCGATAGGTGCCATTAATTTGGCTACCGTTTCCAGGCATGTATACAAAGTCTGATATGCAGATAGTTTATCCTGAGTGAATCCACCACCCCAGAAACGCTTACGGTTCAGGCGGACGTACCAGTTAGACAGATTATCGTTTACGAAATCAGAAATTAAACGTCCTGCTTTAGTCGGTTCATATTCGTTATAACAGGTATCTACTTCCTTTATTAATGTGTTCAGTACAGAGAGAATCCATCGGTCAATTTCCGGACGATCGCTCATCGGAACATCAGCCTCTTTGTATTCAAACCCGTCTACATTAGCATACAAAGCAAAGAAAGAATAGGTATTGTATAAAGTACCAAAGAATTTACGACGAACTTCTTCGATGCCTTCTACATCAAACTTCAGGTTATCCCATGGAGAAGAATTGGTAATCATATACCAACGCAAGGGATCGGACCCATATTTCTC
>ENA-OPCX01001452-OPCX01001452.1-human-gut-metagenome-genome-assembly--contig:-NODE-1452-length-10114-cov-2.128840_pt1 | contig 10114 bp, 4 predicted proteins | sample MGYA00241570_ERZ501491 | MGnify/ENA primary metagenome ERZ501491 (study PRJEB25962, sample SAMEA2042620) | human gut metagenome | biome: human gut; feature: human-associated habitat; material: faeces... | reverse complement strand
TCACACTAATAACGCTTGATGAGGATTATCGTCGTAAAATGGAGCCCGGAGCAGCCTCGTGTGAAGAGCGCCTCGCTGCATTACGGGCATTACATGAGGCCGGGTGCAGGACATGGGTAAGTATTGAGCCTTATCCAACACCAAATCTCATAGAGCAGAACCTTCATGACCTGCTTGAGTCCGTCGGTTTTGTTGACCGGATTATATTTGGGCGCACGAACTATAGCAAAGAAGTGAGCGCATACACTGCACACAAACATTTTTATAATAAATGTGCTGCCGAGGTGGTTCAATTCTGCCAGGAGCGAAACATCAGCTATCACATCAAAGAGAAGACAATCACGGAAGAGTAATCTCCAGAGAAAAACACAGGAGGCAAAAACGCATGGCTGCTTTAGACGATTTGATTAGCCAGATTCCGGACGAGTCTCTGCGTGAGCGGATTCGTGCAGAGGTAAAGAGGGCAAATCGCCAGAAAAAATTCGGTCTGGTATTTGAAGAGCATCTGCCGGAGGCCACACCGCTTTACGATATCCCGGTAAAGCGCGGTTCCGTCGTGGCCACGAAGGACGGGCAGGTCACAGACATCTACTATGTAGAGAAAATCGAGGATGGACAGGCTGCCTGTTTCCACAAGGCGACGAAGGAGCGCGTCGTGCTTCCTGTGGATGCGCTGGTTTGCGTGGCCCAATTCGGTGAACCCATCTATCCCTATCTGCAGCCGCTGGATACCGTCTGCAATGCGCCGGACAGCGACCTGTGGCACACGCTGATCGAGGCGGACAACTACCATGCGCTCCAGCTGCTGGAATACCTCTATGCCGGAAAGGTGGATTGTATCTACATCGACCCGCCCTATAACACAGGGGCGAGAGACTGGAAATACAATAACGACTATGTGGATGGCAACGATACCTATCGACATAGCAAGTGGCTTTCGATGATGGAGAAGCGACTGAGAATTGCCAAGCGACTACTGAATCCCGCCGAATCTGTTTTGATAGTAACCATCGACGAAAAAGAGTACCTGCATTTAGGCTGCTTGTTAGAAGAACTCTTCCCGGAAGCACGCATTCAAATGGTTAGTAGCGTTATTAATAGAAAAGGTGTTGCAAAAGCGAGAGAGTTTTCAAGATGCGATGAGTATTTGTTTTTCGTAATGATGGGCGAAGCTGGCCCAGCCTTAACGGATGATAACATGCTCGATAGTGACGGTAATAGTACGCCATCAGGGACTACCTGGCTCCCTATGAGGCGAGCAGGTACAAATTCACTCCGTAAAGATAGGCCGAGATTGTGTTATCCAATTTATGCTGATGTCAAAACCGAGCGAATCGTTAAAGTGGGTGAGTTTCTTCCACCTGAAGAAAAAATAGAAAATAACTACCGAATTACAGATGGCTTAGTAGAAATATGGCCAGTCAAAACCAATGGGGACGAAGGACGATGGCAACTACAAGGCGACACAGTTATGTCGCGTGTTAGCATGGGTACCGTTAAGGCAGTTCCCAAAAGCAATGGCACTTGGACAATTCAATATCTAAATGAAGGTGCACTAAAAGAAATCGATGAAGGAACGCTTGTAGTTACAGGTCGAGATGCAAATGGTGTGCTGATTGTCGAGCGCAGTTCGGCAAAATCTGTTGCTGCAAAGTCTATCTGGAATAAAGTTACTCATGATGCAACAGCAAATGGGACAAATCTTATAGCTAAAATCATAGGCAATTCACGGTTTTCTTTTCCTAAGTCACTATATGCTGAGCATGACGCAATTCGATTTTTTGTTGCTTCAAACCCCGATGCTCTTATTATAGATTTCTTTGCTGGCTCAGGCACGACGCTTCACGCGGTCAATCTTTTAAACGCAGAAGACGGTGGACATCGGCGCTGTATCTTGGTCACAAATAATGAGGTTTCCGCAGATGAAGCAAAGGCTCTTACGGAAAGAGGTTTTCAGCCCGGAGACGAGGAATGGAACAAACTCGGTATCGCCCGCTATGTGACATGGCCGCGCACCGTCTGCTCCATCGAGGGCCATGATGTGAATGGAAAGCCACTCAAGGGAGACTACATTACCAGCGGAGAGGAACCGATGCACATGGCCGATGGCTTCAAGGCCAATGCTGCTTTCTTCAAGCTGGGCTTCCTCGATAAGAACGCCGTGGCGCTGGGACGCCAGTTTAAAGAGCTCCTTCCGGTGCTCTGGCTGAAAGCTGGTGCTCACGGGCCTTGTCCCGCGCTTGAGGAGACAGCGGAAGCGCCCGACATGCTGGTGCTGCCGGTGAACCGTTTCGCCGTGCTGACTGACGAATCGCAGTATGAGGAGTTTGCTGCGCGGGTGAACGGCGAGGACTCCATTACGACGGTATATATCGTGACCGATTCTGAACCGGGCTATCGGGAGATGGTTTCCGGCTTGCATGCTGAAGACACCTATCAGCTTTACAGAGACTATCTGGATAACTTCCGAATTAACCACGGAGGACGCTAAGATGAAAGTAGAATTATTTCCGTTCCAGAAGATGGCGCTATTCCAGCTGCGGAGAAAGACTGCTGAGGCCCTCGGCTCCTACCAGCGCACCCATACACCGCAGGTACTTTCTTTCACCGCTCCTACCGGCGCGGGTAAGACCATCATCTTGGCGTCTCTGATTGAATCTATCTATTTCGGTGATGAGGAGTATCCCGACCAGCCGGATGCCATCTTTGTCTGGCTCTCGGATTCTCCGGAGCTCAACGAGCAGTCGCGCAGCAAAATCGACCTAAAGGCGGACAAGATTCGGCTCGGCCAGTGTGCGACTATCACCGATGAATCCTTTGACCAGGAAATGTTGGATGATGGGCATATCTATTTCCTGAATACCCAGAAGCTGGGTAAGAGCAGTAATCTGACAAAGAAGGGCGACGGACGCACCTTCACCATCTGGGAAACGCTGCAGAACACGATGGACGAGAAGTACGACCGCTTGTACTTCATCATTGACGAGGCCCACCGTGGCATGCAGGGCCGAGCCGCTGCACAGGCCACCACCATCATGCAGAAGTTCCTCAAGGGCAGCCGGGAAGACCGTCTGGCTCCCGTTCCCGTCGTGCTTGGCGTGACCGCTACGCCGGAGCGTTTCAACAATCTGGTGTCCGGGACAGAGTCGACCATCCAGAAGGTCATCGTGTCCGCCGACGATGTTCGGGCATCCGGTCTGCTGAAGGACAGAATCATCATCGCCTATCCGGAGGATGCCTCCGGAAGCAAGGATATGGCCGTGTTGCAGGCTGCCGCTGATGACTGGAAGCAGAAATGGGAGCACTGGTCTCAGTATTGTCAGGAGCAGCACTACGCCTATGTGAATCCGGTTTTCGTGATTCAGGTGCAGAACCAGACCGGCAGCGGCATTTCCGATACTGACTTGGATGACTGCCTCCGGAAGATTGAGGAGCGGACAGGATTTCACTTCCAGGATGGAGAAGTCGTACATACCTTTGGCCAGACGACCAGCACCATCCAAATCAATGGCGTCGCAGTCAGATATCTGGAGCCATCCCGCATCGCGGAAGAGAAGAATGTCAAGGTGGTTTTCTTCAAGGAGAATCTCTCCACTGGCTGGGACTGCCCTCGCGCTGAAACCATGATGTCTTTCCGTCGTGCTACAGACGCGACCTATATCGCGCAGCTCCTCGGCAGAATGGTCAGAACACCCATGCAGATGCATATTCAGGTGGACGATGTTTTGAACGATGTGCACCTCTATTTGCCGTACTTTGATGCCCAGACCGTTGAGGATGTGGTCAAGGCGCTTCAGAGCACCGAGGGCGGTGAGATTCCCACCGATGTTATCGGCGACTCCTTCGAGAACAGCACCATCGAAACGTGGACTGTCCGTCCGACCAGACCGGCTCCCCCGCGAGGCCGAAGCAGCAGGTTCCCGGCCAGATGTCTTTGGGAGACAGCCCTTCCCCTGAGACCGGCAATGAACCTTCCGCGCAGGAGGCGACGCAGCAGACACCCTCGCAAAGTGGTAGCACCTCATTCGGCGCACCAGCGGCACCTGCTTCCGGTACCACGGATACCATACGCCCGGTGAGTGGCGTGAGCAGCGAAACGCCTGCAAATGGAGCTGCTGCAGGGGCAGAGCCTTCCGGTGCAACGGAACCGCAGCCTGCTCCGGAAGACGTTCCCGAAGAGCCGGAGCTTGACCGAGAGGCCATCGTAAAGGCCATCAATGATGCTGGTCTTCTGACCTACGACGTGCGCAGGGTCAGAATCAACGACTATCTGAAATCTCTGTTCAGCCTCACCCGGCTCCTGACGCAGTCCGGCCTTCAGCCCTCTGCCTCCTATGATGTTGTGAATGAAATCGTAGAAATGATTCGCAGCTTCATCAAGAAGACAAAGGACGAGGGCAGATATGACGAGCTGGCCACGCAGGTGCTGCAGTTCAAGCTGAAAACGCAGACGTTTGATGTATTCGGCGAGTCTGTGGATGACCATGCGGAGATGGATTTGTTCTCCACCACGGATACCGACCTCGACCGTCAGTTCCGTCTTGCAGAGCTCAAGCTTGGCAACGAGGGTATCGGCATCCGCTATGGCACCCGATACGCAGATGACGATAATCCTGCCGGATATAAAATCGACGTCATCATCTTTGCCGCCGACGCAGACTGCATGGATATGCTCCACAACTATGCCCGCAGCCGGTTCCACGACATCAACGACGCGAATCGCCGCCGTATCACCGGCCTGACCGAGCGGTACCGGAAAAAGTATGACAGCATTGTTTCCGATGGCGATATCATCAGTAAGCATAACTTCCGGCTGCCGGAGACCATCAGCATTGAGCGCAGCAATGTCGGCGAGGCTTATACCGACCATCTGTTTGTGGACAATGCGACCGGCAAAGCCGTCATCAACCTGAACAATTGGGAAAAGGCTGTCCTTCAGGCCGAACGTGGCCGGTCGGATTATATCTGCTGGCTCCGCAATCCGCCGAGGAAGTCATGGTCACTGTGCATCCCCTATGAGCAGAACGCGGAGAAGAAATCGATGTATCCCGATTTTTTGATTATCCGGAAGGACGAGATGGGCTTTGTCATTGATATTTTGGAGCCTCACGATGGCACCAGAACGGACAATCTGGGCAAGGCTAAGGGCTTTGCTGAGTATGCCCGTCAGAATCCCGGTGTCGGCAGGCTTCAGCTTATCCGACTGCTGAACGGGCGCATCAAGAGACTGGATATGTCCCGCAGCGCCGTCCGTGACCGCGTTTCTCACGCGATGTCCAATGACGAGCTTGACCATATTTTTGATGAGGATGGATTTTTTGGTTAAAGGCTGGTGAAGCAGAATGTACGACGAGAACATCATATCCCGGATGAACGATTATCTTCACAAGGCCGCGCAAGCACTGGCGTCGTGGCTTTCTGTGATGCTGCCCAAATCCGGCGAAGACTGGTGGGAGGAGTGCGTACTCTCCAATCTGAGTTATCCCCAGAGAGAGCTCATTGAGAAAAAGGGTCTTTCCAAGCTGGAGGAATTAGACCTTGCAGCGCTTCTTCGTGTTGCCAACAAGTCTTGGTACACGATGCGCGGCTACGCCTATCTTCCGACCAGTGAGCGGGAGTGCATTCGCGATATGATTGGCGTCCGGAACAACTGGGCGCATGTCAGCGCGGAGCTTCCCGGCAAGGATACCATCGTATCGGATATTGAATGCCTCATCCGGTTTTTCGCCCAAATGAACCGGAGCGGATTGATTCCTGATTTGGAACAGCTCAAAGCAAGGGTGGAGCGTCCCGAAGCATTCAAGGATGAAACACCTCCGCAGCCAGTGTTCCGCCCGACCGTTACTGCGCCCAAGCAGGCAGATGTCATCGTGGAACCGGAGGTTGTACAGGAGGACGATATCACAGAAAGAAGCCTCGTTTACATCGTCGGCAGCCCGGATACCAAGGGTATGGTGTTTTCTGTTACGCAGCTTGGCGATACAAAGAAGTACGAGGTATTCGTCGAAGGTGCGCTGAAGACCTATTATGAGGGTCAGATTGCACTGGTGAGCAGCACGCCTGAATATGAGTGGGTGGATTCTGAGACCCTGCGAAGCTATCTCTCTGCCTACCAGATTAACAATCCGTCTGCCGGAAATCTGTATTCCCTTAATGCTGCCCGTATCGATTTCGTGCCCTATCAGTTCCGACCGGCATTGAAGCTGATAAAAGCAGACGAACCAAGGATTCTGATTGCAGACAGCGTCGGTGTCGGTAAAACCATCGAGGCCGGTCTGATTATCAAGGAGCTGCAGGCCCGCTCCGATTTGGAAAACATCATGATTATCTGCCCGAAGCCGCTTGTCGCAGACCGCAAGTGGGAAAATGAGATGAAGCGCTTTGACGAGGAATTCACGCCCTTGGATGGCGATACTCTTCGGCAGATTATCTCTGATACCGACCGTGACGGCGAATGGCCTACCCGCTATGGAAAGGTCATCGTCCCGTATTCCATTCTGGATGCGAGGACATACCAAGGGAACCAATCCAAGCGCCATAAGAGCTTCGGCCTCCAACAATTAGACCCGGCACCGCATTTTGATTTGGTCATCATTGATGAGGCCCACCATCTGCGCAATGGCAGCATGGAGAAGGACAAGGCATTTGCATATAAGTGCGTCCACTACTTCTGTCAGCACGCAGACGCTGTCGTAATGCTGACCGCGACTCCGCTGCAGACAAGTGACGACGACCTGTACACGCTGCTTAATCTGCTGCGCCCGGATGTCGTAATCGACAAGAAGAGCTTCACGATGATGTCGCGTCCGAATCCGTATATCTCTCAGTGCGCCCACATTGTTCGAGCTGCGAAGGAAAACTGGAAAGCAGAAGCACTGGAAACGCTGGATAGTGTTCTCACGACCCAATGGGGCGAAAATGTAATCGCAAACAATCCGGTATTTGAGCAAATCCGGAAGGTTCTCAGGCAGGACACCATCACCCGTGAGGAGCGGGTAAAACTCATTACCGATATTGAGTCTCTCCACAGTTTCAATATGATGCTCAACCGAACGCGCAGAAAGGATATCCAAGATTTCTGCATTCGGAGAACACATACGCTGGAGAGCGATTTTACTGACCAACAGCGGGAGCTCCATGATGCTCTCTTGACTTTTGAAGTCGCTGCGCTGTCCAAATTGCACGGTGGCCGTGGCGTCAAATTTATGATGTCAACGATTCGCCGTCAGGCTGCAAGCTGCATCTTTGGCCTTGCTCCGCACATTCGGGGTATCATTGACCGCAGATTTGAGCAGATGACGGACGACCCGGAGTTTGATTTCGATGATGGCGAGTTCAGCGAGATGGACTTGGAGACATTCCGCTTTATCGCAAAGAACCTTCTGGAAATGGCGGATAACCTGCCGGAGGACGACCCGAAATTCGATGGGGTGCTTCAGATTATCCGTGAAAAACAGAAATCTGAAAACAACAAAATCATCCTGTTCAGCACATTCCGCTACACGCTGTATTATATCAAAAGAAAGCTGCGAGAGGCGGGATTTCGTGTCGAACAAATCGATGGTAGCGTAAAAAATGATGACCGGCTGGATTTCCGGGCGCGGTTTGAACTCCCGAAGGACGACCCGGAAGCCATTGACATCATGCTTTTCACAGAAGTCGGTTCTGAAGGCTTGGACTATCAGTTCTGTGACATGATGATAAACTATGACCTGCCTTGGAATCCCATGCGCATCGAGCAGCGCATTGGTCGTATCGACCGCCGAGGCCAAGGGAACGAAGTTGTAAACATCTATAACATTATCACCAGTGATACTGTGGATGCTGACATTTATGACCGCTGCCTCTCTCGCATCGGTGTCTTTGAAGGGAGCATCGGTGAATGCGAGGAGATTCTCGGCGAAATCGGCAGGCAAATTGAGCTGATAGCACTGGATACCAGCCTTACGGATGCAGAGCGAAAAGCAAAGCTGGAGCAGATGGCCGATAATGAGGTGCGCAAGGCCCAGGAGCTGAACAAGCTGGAAAGCGAGGAGAAGGAGCTATTCGGGTTCGATTTGTCGAACTATACGATGTCAAAGGAAATTCAGGAGGCAGAAAGTCCCTTCCTGTCGGCCAGAAGCATTCAGCACCTTGTCGAGATGTATCTCAATCACCGATTAGGTGGTAACAATTATATCCTTGGTGATGGTGCTCTGAAAACGCTGCGCCTCAGTGCAGTGGCGCGTTCTGAAATCCTGTCTGACCTCAGAAATCTGACTGGCCTGCGGAACAGCCTGCGTAGGAAATGGGAGGTTTATCTTAAGGGCAACAATCCGAACCACCCGATTACTTTTGATTCAGAAGCTGCCGAGAAAAACCGAACCGCCTTTTTCGTTACTCCGATGCACCCGCTGGTCAAACAAGCCGCATCCTATTTTGCCACCAACAAGCTCGTTTATATTCACTTGGAATACTACTCTGACGAGATTCCAGCCGGTGATTACCCGATGTCTATTTATGCGTGGGATTATGTTGGGATTCGTTCAAATTTCAAATTGGTAGCAATCTGTGAAGAACCGAGAATTGCAGCAGAGCTCCCGGAATACATCCTGACAGCTGCCGCAGTTGACTATTCTTCAAAGCTAAAGCCGGAGGTATGGGATGCTTTGGAGGAACACCATGTCCAGATGTGGCAAGCTGAGAAAGCCCAGCATACAGAGTCTACAAGGCAAGTCGCTCGCTATAAATTAGAGAGCATAAAGACCAATTACCGAAACCGGAAATTGGTCTTGGAAAGAAAAATTGCTGAGGCCGGGGATGAACGAATTGCAACTATGCATCGCTCTGAATTGGAAAACGCTACACAGCGTTATCAGCAGAAGGTTTCAGAGATTGAAGCGAAGATTGCGAAGGCAGATATACATACTACGTTGATTGCAAACGGGGTTATCACGGTAAAGTAAAGAGGTGAGCGCTTTGAATATAGCTGATAAGATTCTCCAGAATCAAGATAGGGACGGCATGCTCAGGCGGTCGCTCGAACGGATAATTCAGCTCTATACCGATAAATCACACTTTGTCTACGAGCTGCTCCAGAACGCGGAAGACGCAGGAGCTACTGGAATTCGGTTTGTCCAATACTCTGACAGGCTTGAAGTGATGCATGATGGAAAATCCTTCACTACGGAGAACCTGCAGGGCCTGTGCGACATAGGGCAGTCGGACAAGGTTAATGATTTAAACCAGATTGGCGAATTCGGTGTCGGCTTCAAATCAGTCTTTGGCATATGTGAAACGGTCAGGCTGTATAGCTCGCCGCGCAAAAAGGAGCTGGCAGAGAATTGCCATCCCTTCGCTGTTGAGATAAAGGACTTCACGAAGCCCGTAGATATCCCTGCCGTTGATGTTCCGGCTGGCTATACGACCCTCTTCGTGTTCCCATATAGCGTTGGATTCCAGTTTTCGGGATTTAAAAATCTGGCTGCGCTGAATGAAGCTATTACAAAGCGACTCAAAAATCTCGGAGTGACCACGCTCCTTTTTATGCGGCACCTCGAACTCATTGAGTACGAAATCAAGATTCCGGGCAAAGAAGCATCAGGGGAATATTTACTGGATGCTGAGCCGATAAATGACCACTGCACCCGCGTGTCGGCAATTGAATCCGAGGATGATAAGACGGACGAGTCTCTGTCATTCATCAAATTTTCGATGCCGATTGATTCGAGGGTTTCTACCCGTACAATTGACGTTGCGTTCACTGTCGCAACAGACAAAGAAGGAAAAACCACTTTCCAAAAAGCAAAGAATCCGTATATCTCCGTTTACTTCCCGACAGAGACCGAAAGCAAACTTGACTTCATTGTCCAAGGCCCGTTCCGCACTACTCCAAACCGGAGCAGTGTTCCTGCCGATGAAGAGGAAAACGAGGCTCTGGCTGAACAAACGGCAAAGCTCCTCAGACAGAGTGTCCTTGAGCTGCGCGATATGGGGCTCCTCGACTTGAGCCTGATTCGGATTCTGCCTCTTGATGAGGACGACTTTGATGTCTATCCGCTTTTCTATCCTTTATACGAAGAAATGCGGGATTTGTTTTCGTCGGAGCGCGGCTTGCCCGTTAAGGATGGGAAGG
>ENA-OPCX01001449-OPCX01001449.1-human-gut-metagenome-genome-assembly--contig:-NODE-1449-length-10125-cov-9.805462_pt1 | contig 10125 bp, 6 predicted proteins | sample MGYA00241570_ERZ501491 | MGnify/ENA primary metagenome ERZ501491 (study PRJEB25962, sample SAMEA2042620) | human gut metagenome | biome: human gut; feature: human-associated habitat; material: faeces... | reverse complement strand
ACCTGCCGCAACGGTTCTTCTGTGGTGTGTCGTAATGATCCGCCTCGAGGGTAGTGACGATTTCTCCCAAGAAAAAGAAAGAACCTTTTCCGGGAATAATCAGGTTCGTGTTCTTCCCGATCCAGCCCAGTCCGGCTTTCCAGGCCCAATAGCGTTCGAGGATGGGAGCTGAGTCGGTGAAAAAGCGGGCGGCTGTTACGTCTGCCTGTTCCGTTCCCGCGCTTGACGCGGGATCGCAAAAGAACAGCCCGTTGCGATCCATACCTTTCCCGTCCGTCTCTATGCGATCCCGCGCGGGGCGCGGGAACAGGGCGGTCCATAGCTCGCTCAACATCTCTTTGACGACGAAATGGTAATCCTTCCCGTAGGCGTAGTAGGCGATATGGGGTGCCTCAGGTGGAAGTTTCTGCTCCGGATAATAATTCAACGCCACAGATATGACTGTCTTGGCTCCTTCTACCAACCTGGCGGGATTAAGCCGTATTTCGCGGTGGTTCTCCATGTACGCCATCCCTGCATGGTTACCTTCCTTCAGCCATTTGTCAAAAAACAAGGCTTCGCTGTCTGCGGTCGCCACTTGTGCGATCCCGCAGGCATCGAAGCCGATCTCTTTTGCTTTCTCTTTTATTTCGGAAGCTGGAAGCATATTAAAACACTTTGAACTCATACCCTTGTTCCTGTAGCCATTCGATGGCTCGGGGCATTGCTTCGCGCATATTGCGTTCGGCTTTCAGCGAGTCGTGAAAGACGATTACGGAACCGTTGCGGGTATAGTTCTTCACCACGTTGAAGACACCGTTCGGTGTCATGTGCGGACTGTAATCGCGCGTCACCACGTCCCACATGATGATCCGGTAATGCCTCCTGAGTCCTACCACTTGTGGGAAACGCATGTGTCCGTGGGGCGGACGGAACAGGTCGCTTTTTATATATTCGGCAGCCTTTTCCACATTTGCCAGATAGTTCTTGGTCCAGAAGCGGATGCCTTGAATATGGTTGAAAGTATGGTTGCCCACACGATGCCCCCGGTCCAGTACCATCTGGTAGATGTCCGGATGTTTGCGGACATTGTCCCCGACACAGAAGAAGGTTGCCTTCACACCATATTTGTCTAATATATCCAATACCCAAGGGGTAACCTCGGGGATCGGGCCGTCGTCGAAGGTGAGATATACACACTTCTTCTTTGCCGGAATCCGCCAGATTACCCCTGGAAACAGAGCCCTGTAAAACCAGGGCGGTTGTTCTATAAACATATCTATTCTCTGCGCACCGATTCGTAAGCCATACGGTAGTTGTCAAACTCTTCCTGGTATTTCTTGTTGAATTCGGGGTTGTAATGTTTGTTGATTAACAATACTTGATTCAAAACCTGCATGTCTTGTAACAGTTCTGTTTCCACGGATGACAACTGCATCGGGTTCAAGCGGAAATACCAGTTTATGTTACGCATCATGTTATCGGCAATACCTGTGAATATTTCCGCTGCTTTTTCTTTCTGGCCCAGTACGTAATATAATTCGCCGGTTGAAAGAGCCGTGTAGTCGAGCGGGACATTTTCCGGCGGCAACACCTGCATACATTTGTCCAGGACTTCCAAAGCCTTGTCGTTCTTGCCTTCTTTCACCAATGCTTCTGCCAGTTTGTTAAACAACATCATGCGGTAGCTCTTACACATGCGCATTACATTTTCGTCGATGTAAACACCCGGTTTATCAACGCCGCCCCATTTGAATTTGTTCATCACGTTGTCATACATTTTGTCGGTGTTGACAGCCTTGTTGGCATTTTTCGGAACGACCTGGTAAGCGAGACCTGTCTGTTCGAAGTAGCCGTCCAGGTTGACGAACTGATCCGGGCTGACCGTGATCGCGTAGTACATAGGACGTTCGAAATTGTTGGTCTGCAACATGTCGAGGATCGTCAGTTCTTGTTTACCCAGTGCATTCTTTCCGGCGAGGTTGATCATCATCTGGTCTACCATGCCGTCTGTCTTGCCGCCTAAGATTTTGGCTCCGGCGATGGAATCGACTTTGTAGTACAGTTTGTCGGCCGGGATATAATCGAGTTCCTGGTTGATACCCGGAATCTTCTTGAACTTCGGATCATCGCTGCGGACAAAGTTCAAGGCCGTGTTCAGGTCGATCGAATCTTTTGTCAGCGGGAATACATAAGCTGCATCGCGGGTTCCTTGTATATACTGGTCGCGTGTCCAGGTGATAGGCAGCGGAGCGGACTCGTAAGCCTGTTTCTTCATCTGGTCGATGTACCAGTCTGTTTGCAGGTAACTGAGGTTACATACACGTACATCGGTACGGAATCCTTCTGTTTCCTGATTGTACCAGAGCGGGAATGTATCGTTATCACCGTTGGTGAATATAATCGGATTACCTTTGTCCTGTACGGTGCTCAGGTAGTTCTGTCCGAAATCACGGCAGGTATAACGTCCGCTACGGTCGTGATCATCCCACGTCTGACTTACCATCTGTACAGGTACCAGCAGGCAGACGATGCTTGCCAAGATTGCTGCCGGTTTTTCGCTCATACGCTTGCTCAGCCATTCGGAGATAGCGGCTACACCTAAACCAATCCAAATAGCAAAGGCATAGAACGAACCTGCGTATGCGTAGTCACGTTCACGCGGTTGCTGAGGTGTCTGATTCAGATACAGAACGATGGCAAGTCCTGTCATAAAGAACAGGAAGAAAACAATCCAGAACTGCTGTATGCCTTTCTCTCCTTTGTATGCCTGCCAGAATAGACCAATCAGTCCCAGTATCAGCGGCAGACAATAGAAGACGTTATGACCTTTATTGTTCTTCAAGTCGGATGGTAACAGACTTTGGTCACCTACAAGATACTTGTCGATGAATGAAATACCTGTAATCCAGTTACCATGTTCTATTTCTCCTTGTCCCTGAATGTCATTCTGACGTCCTGCGAAATTCCACATAAAGTAACGCCAGTACATATAGTTCAACTGATAAATAAAGAAGAACTTGATGTTATCCCATTGTGTCGGAATCTTGACCATCAGCATTTCTCCACACTGGTCGTAAGGAACTTGACGTCCTTCTACTCCTCCCAGCCAATCTTCGTAAGCCTTGGCGTGATCGGAACTCCACATACGTGGGAAAAGCATGTTCTGTGCATACTTATATTCCGTTTTATTACGTACAACTTCGTAACTGTCTTTTTCATCCGGGCGCTCTTTTTCTTTGCGCTGGTATACCGGTGCACCTTCGGTCATATCGTAAGTACATCCGCCATCTACTTCCTTCAGTGCAATTTTTGAGGCATACGTTTGACCGTAGAATAACGGGCGTGTACCATATTGCTCACGTCCCAGATACTCACCTAAGGTAAAGATGTCTTCCGGAGAGTTCTGGTCCATCGGGGTATTTGCCGATGAACGGATTACAATTACGGCATACGAAGAGTATCCTACAACGATCATCATCAGGCAGAGCAGAGAGGTATTCAGTGTACGTGCGCTTACACGAAGTTTTTCGGGCAGGTCGGCAAACAAATAAATGGCCAATATAACCAATACAATGATGCCAATCAGTACGCTGCTCCAGCCGTGTCCGTAAAATGGAATACCTACCAGACCCACAGTTGTGAGGAATGAGATATTCATGAGTTTGCGGCTACGGACTGTATAGCTTTCGTATACTCCCCATATAATGCTGGCAGCCAGTATGATAATGTAGATAATCAGTCCGGTATTGAATGAGAATCCCAGTCCGTTTACAAATAAGAGTTCAAACCATCCACCCACTTTTACGATACCCGGTACGATACCATATAATACAGCAGCTACGAGTACCATGGAGCCGATAAGTGCTATCAGACTACCTTTCAGACTGGCATTGGGGTTTTTCTTGTAATAATATACCAGTACAATTGCCGGAATACATAGCAAGTTCAGCAGGTGCACACCGATAGAAAGTCCTGTCAGGTAAGCAATCAGGATTAACCATCGGTCGCTATGGGCTTCGTTTGCCCGGTTTTCCCATTTCAGTATCAGCCAGAATACCAAGGCCGTAAACAAGCTGGAGTATGCATATACTTCACCTTCTACCGCGCTGAACCAGAATGTGTCACTCCAGGTATAGGCAAGTGCGCCTACCAGTCCTGATCCCATGATGGCAATCAGGCGGCCTGTTGTCATGTCTTCTTCTCGCGGACATATCAGCTTTTTAGCCAGACAAGTAATGCTCCAGAACAAAAACAAGATACATGCTGCACTCATCAATGCACTCATGGTATTTACCATGCGGGCTACCTGCGAAGGATCACTTGTGAACTGGCTGAAAAGATTAGCCGTAAGCATGAAGAAAGGTGCGCCGGGCGGGTGACCTACTTCCAGTTTATATCCTGTTGTAATAAATTCGGGACAGTCCCAAAAGCTGGCGGTTGGTTCTATCGTAGAGCAATATGTAAAAGCTGCAATCACGAACGCCAGCCACCCGACCAGATTGTTAATCTTGTTGTACTGTTTCATGTGAGTTATTTTGTTTCTCATTAAAGTTCATTGTCCGCAAAGATAGTGATAATCTTTTTTCTCATTGCAGATTACACGGATTTTCATGGTTTTTAGCATATTGATTTCACTCTTTATCTTTTTTATTCGTCATTTTTATTCATGAAGGCTTGACCTTTTTGCAAGAAAAGGATAAGGAGGAAATTTTATAAAAGAGGGAAAAGTAAAAACGAGTTTGTTGTTTATTTAGTCGTGATGATGACTTTTCAATACCCGATGAGGCAGGTTGCCATGTCCCAGTAATTCAATGGGACAACCGAAGTGCTCTTCCAGCCATTCTGTAGGAATTTCCGTATCGGGATGATAATCCAATGTGCCATTCACGCAGGCTATCGATTTGACATTCTGTAATACAGTACCAATATCGTGACTGACTAAAATAATAGCTCGTTCCTTGTTTATTTCCTCTAAAAGAGAATAAAGTTTTGCTTCAAAGCGCTTATCTATATACGTATTGGGTTCATCCAAAATCACGACCTGAGGATCTGAAACCAGTGCACGGCCTAATAGTGCCCGTTGTAATTGTCCGCCGCTTAATTGTCCGATAGCTCTGTTTTCCAGACCTTCAAGTCCCATGCGGGTTATGATAGCTCGTACTTGTTCATGTTGTTTGGCAGTGAACGAACGTAATAAGGATTTTTGTTTGTTCAGTCCGGATAATACGACATCGTATACAGAGATAGGAAATTTCTTATCGATAGAGTTATATTGTGGCAAGTAACCCATACTGATTTCTGGTACTTGCTTTCCTGCATTGTAGAAACACATTTCCCCCGAAATAGGATGAAGTAATCCAAGAATGATTTTTATCAAGGTTGTTTTTCCTCCACCGTTAGGGCCGATAACTCCCAGAAAGTCCTTTTCGTATACCGTCAGATTGACATCATCCAGCACTTGCTTACGTTCGTATGCTGCATAAATATGATTTAATTGTATAATTGGCTGTTTGTCCATAATACTCTTTATTCGCTTAAAGCCTTTGCTACTGTTGTCATTTCTTTCTGCCATTTATAACTCAACGGGTTGATGGATACAATTTTGGCTCCGGTTTCCCTGGCTATAATTTCGGCATTGCGTGTGTCGAATTCCTTCTGAACAAAAATAACTTGTACATGTTTTTCTTTACAGCGGCGGATTAAAGCCTGTAAATGAGCGGGTGAAGGTTCCTTTCCTCCTTCTTCGATACAGATTTGTTCCAGTCCATAATCGCGTGCAAAGTAGGATAGTGCCGGATGATAAATAAGAAAGGCACACGATGTATTTTGCAGGAGGGTATGGATTTCGTTGTCAGTACGTGTTATCTCTTGCTTTAACTTTGCCAGATTTTCTTTGTAATATGCTGTGTGGTCCGCATCCAGTGTACACAATGCATGGAAAATATTGTCAGCTATGATATAAGCATTTTGGGTAGAACTCCATATATGAGGCTCTACACCGCCGGGATGCGAATGGTTGCCATGATGAATGTCATCTTCTCGTATCAGGTTTACGCCTTCCGATAGATTGAAGAATTTAACATTCGGTGCATTACTTTGGAGCTTCTCAGCCCATACTTGTTCAAAACCAATGTAACCGATGCGCAGGAATGCCACGCTTTGACTCAAAGTAACAAGTTGTTGTGGAGTCGGATCGTATGTTTCTGGATTACTTCCTTCCGGTACCATGCTGGTTACTTGAAATTTGTCTCCGGCAATTGCTTCTGTGAAATAACGGAGTGGTTCAATACTTACCGTCAGGGTAGCTTGTTGCGTTTGTTGCTGTCGGCTGCTGCATCCCATTAATACAAGCAGATTTAGAAAGAGTATGATATATTTTTTCATAAAATTACCACTAATTGTGTTTGGCAAAGATACGAAAAAATCTTATTTGCCCGATGGGGTGTTAAGGTTGTCGGGTGACTCTTTGTATTGAGTTGGAGTAATACCTGTGTATTTTTTAAAAGCTGTACTGAAATATCGGCTTGTTGAGAAACCGGTACGTTCGGCTATCTCAGTCATATTCAACTCTGTTTGCCGAAGCAATTCCATTGCTTTTTCTATACGAAGCTTGTTTACATATTCGCTGGCTCCCATACCAGTCAGAGCTTTTAAACGGTTATATAATGACGCGCGGCTGATGCCTAATTCCTGACTGATAAATTCTACATTTAACTCATCGTTTTCCATATTCTCAACGATGACTTTATTTAGTTTGAATAGGAATGCATCGTCAACCGAAGTTATGGGCTTTTCTGTCTCGGCAGTTATAGAATTGTGTGTGTATTTTAACCTTATTTGTTCACGTAAATAAAGCCGGTTTCGTACGTTTTCCAAAAGAGAATTGATCTCAAATGGTTTTTCCATATAGGCATCAGCTCCGGTTTTGTATCCATCCAAATGGCTTTGTTCGTCAGTACGTGCTGTAAGCAGGATAACCTGAATATGGTTAATATTCAGATTTTCCTTGATTCTACGACATAGTTCGTATCCATTCATTTCTGGCATCATAATATCGCTGATAACAATATCAGGAATTTCTTTAAGAGCTATTTGAAGAGCCTCTTTCCCGTTTGAGGCAATGTATAAGTTCTTAAAATTGTCTTTCAGAGCTTCTGTTACCATTTGCCGGATACTTTCATTGTCATCGACAAATAGGCATGAATAGTCTTTGGTATTTATTGAGTTGGCTATCGGCGTATATTTCTCTTCTTCTGGAGCTGCTTCTGTGAGAACATTCAGATATTCACGTGGAGGGCAAATTTCGGATGATTGGGCATGGACAGGTAATTCATACCAGAAACATGCTCCCTTGTCGGGATTGTTGTATACACCTATTTTTCCTTTATGCATTTCTACCAGAATTTTAGAATAGGAAAGTCCAATTCCACTTCCGTTCCTTTCGTTCACACCTTGATAAAAGCGTGTAAAGAGTTTCTCGGTATCTACTCCTTGCAAACCGGGTCCTTGATCAATGACGGAGATTCGTACCGATTGTTTGTCTTCGGTCAATTCTGTACGTAGCGTGATGCTGCTATCTGTAGAGCTATGTTTAAATGCGTTTACTATCAAATTCGTAAGAATGATAATATGGCGTTCCTGGTCGAATTCTACTTCTCCTATTTCGGGCGACAGGTCATAGAGTATAGTGATATGCTTATCTTCTTCCTCGTATTTGAAATCAGTTGCAATTTCCTTTATCCATTCATTCAGTGGATAAGATTGTATATTAAGTTTACTTTGCTCTATTTCCATTTTTCTCAGGTTCAATACCATATTCAGTAGTTCCTTCATTCGTTTGGACTGTTTCAGAATACTTCTGAGGGTAGGATATATAGGATTATCCTGAGGTATTGTTTTTACCAGTTGGTTCAGTGGTGTATAAATCAGTGTTAGAGGTGTACGCAATTCATGATTGATATTTATCAGAAAGCGTACCTTTTCTTCATAGATTTTCTGCTTATGCTCTTGTAAATCAGCTTTCATCCGTTCTTCTTTGCGATTTAACAAATAGAGAATGAACGCAATAAGCAATGCTGCGGCCAAGAGTATCCATAATAAATTGAACCACCATGTCTGATACCATACGGGCGGAATATGGAGAGTGATGACTTGCTGTGGAGTAGTCCATGAGCCATCTTTAGTGCTACAGGAAACCGAAATATGATAAGTTCCGGGAGTAAGTGAGCGAAGTGTCAGTTCAGGAAGTTTGCTGTCTGTGGTTGATTCTTCCTTACCGTCAATATACCATCGGTATACCTTTTTCCTGAAAATATTACTTTCGTAAGCCATCACCTTTATAATGACCGTTTTGTTGTCGAAAGACAAATCGAGAGAATTCTCATCTTGGTCGATATCGGACAGATAACTTTTATTGTTACTGATAATGTCTGTTAGTTTGAGTTTTGGAGAAGTAGGGATGGTGATGCTACTTTTATTACCATCAATATACAACATGCCGTTAATACCTCCCAAGTAGATATCACCTTGTGGAGAAGCCCATACTGCCTTTTTTAAAAATTCATTATCTTCGGCACCGTCAGATTCGTCTAAGGAAATAAGTTTATTTTCATTGTCAAGCCATACAAAAAGTTCTTCATTGGTTCCTATCCATACTCGCTGGTGCTGATCGGAAATAAGAGCGGTGATTTTTTTTAGTTGAGGAACATCTATCTGTGTTTCCAATTGTGTAGAAGAATCATATCGGAGAATTTTATCACTAAATCCAATCCAGAAAATACCTTTTGCATTTTTTGTGACACATTCTATATAGTTTTCTTGGGTCGAGGTATAAATAGTTTCTATTTTGTTGTTGCGATGGTCTATGGTATAGATGTGCTTTAAATCATATAAATAAGTTTTTAAACTATCATATCCGATAGGTAGAGTTTGTCCTTCAATTGAAATTTGGCTGTCACTCAATTGTTGTAGTCTTCCGCTTTTCAAATAATATCTATATATTTCAGACGAAAGCAATAACACTGATTCTGTTTCATCTTGATATAGATTGATTCCTTTTCTACCATATAATGCTATCTGATTGATAACGGCACTACCTTCGTTGATAGGACGTATTTTCCCTGTTTGCTTATTAAAGAAAAATACCCCTTTTGAAAATAGAGAAATAAGCAATTCTTGTTGGGAATATCTGCAGAGAGATACAACTTTTTCTCCATAAGTAGCTGGATAGTGTATAAACTGCTTAGTATGTGGATTAAAACGATTTACGCCACCTCCGTCTGTTCCTATCCATATGTCCTCAGACCCTGTTTCTTGGAAAAAACTAAGTATAGCTTTTTCACTAAGTCCATTGGTATATCCTAATGGAACATCTGAGTATGAATGTACAATGGAGTGACGAATGTTAATAAGTCCTCCTTTAACACTTCCTGCCCATGTATTTTCTTGTCCGTCGCGTTGGAACAGACTTTGTATGGAATTTATGGGTAATGAGTTTTTATCGCCTGATAAATGTTTTAAAATTTTTACATTCCCTGTTTGAGGATTAATAATATTGATCCCTCCGCCATCGGTTCCAGCCCATATCTTTCCCTCATGTTCACTTAGGCATAAAACGACATTATGGCTTAGTTTTTGATTTTCGGTATTATAAATTGCCTGAATGTTACCTTGCCGGTCGAAACAAGTTATACCTCGGTTGTAGGCTGTAATCCATATATATCCTTTGCGATCTATTAGAACTTGGGTAATTTCTTTTTCATTGGGTAAAGGAGATTCTTTTCTCTTTCCACTTTGTATATCAAGCAGGATTATACCTTTCCACTGGCTGATACAGAGTAGAGTATGATTGTCTAGGCTCAGTAACCATGGCGTCCAAGGTGTGGTCTTCGGTTTCTGTGCCTGGCATAGTTTCCGGAGCCTGCAGCTTGTTGGCGATGCGTCTCACTTCGGTTTCAGGAAGGGTTACTTCTTTCAGAATCTGTGCTGCGAGTTCGGGCGTCATGCGTTTGAAGTCTTCGGCTCTTGGTGTGATGAGGCAACCGCCCATGTCGATGGCGCCTGGGCTGACGCGTATTTGCCTGTCGCCTGCTGCCGTGTAGCACGATGGCCGGTGTTTTGCCCGCGGGATGATGATCACGACCA
>ENA-OPCX01001441-OPCX01001441.1-human-gut-metagenome-genome-assembly--contig:-NODE-1441-length-10152-cov-2.197088_pt1 | contig 10152 bp, 8 predicted proteins | sample MGYA00241570_ERZ501491 | MGnify/ENA primary metagenome ERZ501491 (study PRJEB25962, sample SAMEA2042620) | human gut metagenome | biome: human gut; feature: human-associated habitat; material: faeces... | reverse complement strand
TGTTTGGTTTTTTGTCCTTGTGATTGTTTGCTGAGAAGGCAACTGCAGCGGGAGGTGGAAACTCCAGCAAGTTGAATGTGGTAACTCAAACCGGCTGTGGCTATCAGGTCAACGAAGTGCTTCGTTATACCAATGAAATAAAGTATCAGATCAGTTTGATGCCGGATGACGAGAAGGAAAAGTATGAATATATTGCTTATCTATGTAACCCGATGTTGGTATATCTGGGACTTGAAGACTCTGACATGTATGGTTCCCGTCAGTACTCAGAAGCAGAAATGGCTCGCTACGGTGGGACTCTGACTCCGAAATACGATACGCAGGAAGAATTGTTTGAGCTTTGGTTGAAACAGCTTGACGAAACGATTAACTATCTGAAAGAAAAAAATCCGCAGGACGTGCTTGGTGCCCAGGATTTTATTTATAAAGGAAAGCTTGACAAATGGGCCAAACTGGCTAATTCATTGAAGCTTAGAATTGCTGCCCGTCTGATTAATAAAGACAAGGCCCGTGCAATTGCCATTGTGAATGAAGCTGTCCAGAATCCGGCCGGTCTTATTTTATCCCTTGATGATGATTTTGTTTTCAATAAAGGTAAGAGAGATAATAATTGGAACAATGATATTTCCGTTGGTGCAGGAACCAAGCAGTTGATCGATTTTATGGTGAGCAATCGCGATCCACGTCTGTTCTATTTCTTCCAGAAGAATGATTATAACTCTAATGTAGTTCAAGGTTTCTTTGATCAGAAAAGAGCCTTACCATTTTATGTAGAGGCCAATGTGAATTATACGGTCGATGCTGACGGAAAGAAACATTTTGAGAGCTGGAAGGCTCCCGGAGAGCCTTGGGTACGCTATTATGGGGTTCCTTGTCAGGTGGATATCAATAAAAAGGATGAATATAAAGATTATTTCGATCCCAACAACGAGTTGTTCTATTTGCTGAGCAAAGACGATGCGAAAAAGACCTATACTCCGATTGCTTACCGGAATACAGAAAATATTAAAGGTTTGCTTATTTACACGTTCCCCGATGTGCCCGATGTAGCTCCTGTACAGGATAAGGAAGAGTACGGATGGTATGGTTTGTATTTCTCTGCGGGTGAAACAAACCTTTTGTTGGCGGAGTTCAAATTGTTAGGAGCCAATCTGCCGATGACCGCACAACAGTATTTGAACGCAGGCGTGGAAATGTCTGTCCGCGGTTATGATTTTGTTGCCGGTAAGAATCATATTCCTTACTATGATAAAACCTATGCGAACGATGTACATGATAAAACAATCAGTCTGAAGGAAGGTATGATTGATGAAATGCTGTCACATGATGCTTACCACTTGACCGGTGATCTGAATAAAGATCTTGAGAAGGTTTATATTCAGCAATACATTCATTATCTGATGCTTCCGATGGATATGTTTGTTACTGCTCGCCGTTCGGGAGTACCGATGAAGAATAGTACCTTGTTACCATATCAGGACTTCGATCCGTTATTGGGCGACCAGTACGTAATTCCACGACGCTTCCCGGTAAGTAAACCTCTTGATTCTGATTTGCTCCGTGACATTACGATTGCAGCTTATCAAGCACAGGGATATACGTATGAGGGCGAAATGAGTAATTCGCCTGTAACGTTGAGCAAAGAACGTGTTTGGTATGATAAAGAGGCACCGGCTTTTGGTACGGGACCTCAACAGTAATTTCCTGTTTCACATAAATCTGAGGCTGCTTCTATTCACAGAGGCAGCCTTCTTTATTATTCTTATATTATTTTATTTTAAGGAGTTTTTTCTCCGTATACATGATCTGAGACTTTTGAGCTATTATTGAACAATGTTTCTGTGATCAAATTAATCGTCTTTTTATTTTAAAGTTGTTATTTTTTCTTTTTCTTATTTTGAGGGCTTTTCGTATCTTTTCCTTGCTCTTTTTTCTTATCGGCAGAAGGGAATTTTGGAACCAGATTCATCAGACGCAGAATTTGCCCCTGACGTCGTTTGATATAAGGTGAAGGGCGTGCCGAATCAAATCGTATTGGGTTGGGTAAAGTAGCTGCAATTAGGGCACATTGTCCCCTGGTGAGTTTGGCTGCTGTAGTTTTGAACTTATATTTAGCTGTTGCCTGTGCGCCATAAATGCCTTTACCCATTTCGATGGAGTTTAGGTAGACTTCCATAATCCGTTCTTTCGACCAGCATCTTTCGATCAGGAACGTAAAATATACTTCGAATCCTTTTCTTATCCATGAAGATTGAGGCCAAAGAAAAACGTTTTTTGCAGTTTGCTGGCTGATGGTACTGGCGCCCCGTTTCTTTTTCCGGGTTTCGTTTTCTTTCATCGCTTTCTTGATTTCTATCATATCGAATCCGTTGTGTGAAGCGAAGCGATTGTCTTCGGAAGCAATCACAGCCATTGGCAGGCTGGGAGAGATTTTATTAAATGGTACCCATGTATGTTTGCATATCACTTTTTCTCCGGAAGTGAGTTGCTGAACAGAACGGATAATCATTAACGGAGTGACATATACCGGTACGAATCGATAGAAAATGACTGCGCCGATCGAGGAGATAAAAAAGAAGAGGATCAGGTTACGCAGAATGCGAAAGGGTTTCCGGAGTTTCATTGTGTGTGATATTGTTGGTTCGGTATACGAATGTGCCAATGTACCGATTTTATATATCCTCCATCATTCAGGATTAATCAGTATATTGGCACATGGCATAAAACACCTATGGGTGCGTTATGAAATTATTATTTACCAGCCTCAGCGTTTTTAATCATTTGCTCACTGGCGTACATGAATATTTCTGCACGACGGTTTTGTTCAGGTGTTTCAGCTTCGTTGTACTGCGAATAGCCTACACCTTCTACCTTTTTGAATTGATAAGGTTTAACACCACAAGACTGAAGGTAATTTTCTACTGCATATGCACGGTTGGAAGATACTTTTTGATTCGCTTCATAAGTACCTACTTTGTCTGTATGACCGATAATGGCTACGTCGACTGTTGGATCTTCTTTCAGAATATTGGCAAATTCAGCTAAAGATTGTTTGGATGCTGCGCTCAGTGCGGAAGAATTGAATGCAAAAAGTATTCCTGACGGGAAAGTTACTTTTACAGCAGCCAGTCCGTTGTTATCAGTAACCTGTTCCACTTGCGCATCTTTAATTTTTGCAGCTTCGGCAGCTTTTTTGTCCATTTTACGACCAATCAACACACCTGCTCCGGCACCTACGGCAGTACCTACTGCCGCACCTATGGCTGCACCTTTTCCTTTACCGGCAATACCACCGATGATAGCTCCCAAAGCAGCTCCCGAACCACCTCCGATGACACCGCCTTTAGCTGTATTGTTCATGCTTCCACAACTTCCGAAAACGAGGGCCATGCTCAGAAACAAAGCCATAAATTTAATCTTCTTCATAATTAAGCTCTTTTTATATAGTTAATAATTAAATGGATACCTCCATTTTATAAAAACATGGCAAATATACAGATTATTTGGTTAGCCTGTCATTTGCCTTGTAAAAAAAACAAGAAGGTATATACTTTTGTTGCCTGAGTTGAACAATTTCTTTTCAGACTACGGGGCGTGACAGTACTTTTCGTTTAATCAGAGCAAACCCCCCTGCCAATATCAGTCCTTTAGCAACTGTAGTGACGCACACGGCCCACCAAATGCCTTCTACACCCATGCCCATACGGACAAACAGAATAGCGAGTGGAATACGCATATAGTTACATGTAATACTGATGATGGCAGGCGGAATTGTTCGTCCGATGCCATAGAATACTCCTTGTGTCGTGATTTCAAGCATCATGAAGAGCTGTGAATAGCCATCGATACGGAGAAAAATACCACCGGCCTCATAGGCAGCCTGCTCGGGGACAAAAAGGGCAAATACTTCGTTCCCGAAAAAGACGAATAGTAAGGTACAAAGGGTACCGAAAACTGAAGTCATCAACAAAGTCGTATGCCATGACTTTATTACGCGGTCCGTTCGTCCGGCTGCATAATTTTGGGCGATAAAAGCACTCAGGGCTGTGGAGAATCCCTGCGATGTATTCCAGGTAATGGCTTCTATTTGTCCTCCGGTCGTAAAAGTCATCAGTCCGATGTGTCCTCCTTGTTCGGATGCAGTACGGCAAAGGAACATATTGACGAAAGCAAACAGAGTATTGAGAGTAGCTACCGGTAGCCCCCGTTTCAGGATGCGATGGGTGTATTTCTTTTTTAGCCGCGTGAAAAACGGGAACCGTTCCAACAAAGCATCTCTGCAACGTAATTGGTAGATGAAAATGCCGAATACTGCTGCCTGTGAAATCCAGGTAGCATAGGCCGCTCCGTTGGTACCCAATCCGAAACCGAAAATGAAAAGTGGGTCGAGGATAATATTAAGTAATAATCCGGTGCCACTGATATAGAATGGGATTTTGCTTCTTCCAGCCGCATTATAAATACCGGTGAAGGCCGCCGAAAGAAATATGAAAGGCAGTCCGGTAGAAATGATGCGCAGATAAGCAATTGCATTTTCGGTGATGTGTGCTTCCAGCTCGTAAATGCCGATGATGGGACGGGCGAATAGAAAGAGCAGTCCGCCCCAGCAGAGTGAAATAACAAGTGCAATGGTAATGTTGTGCGAAGCAAAACAACGGGCATCTTCGTAATTTTGTGCACCTATGGATTGTCCGACACTAACCTCAGAACCTACTTTATTCAATAGAGAAATGGAACCGGACATCCATGTAAGAATGCCTACTGAGCCTACGGCAGCGACGGCTTCACTTCCGAGGCGTCCTACCCAGGCCATATCTGTCAGGCTATATGCCATCTGGATAAAGGAGGTTGCCATAATGGGCATGGCCAGGTTGAACAGTTGTCTGTTGATAGGACCTTGAGTCAGATTCTTGATTCCTTGCATAATGGTATTTTTGTGGAAAATGAATGGCAAAGATACGATTTTCTTCCGTCTGCAATCCTTATCTTTGCGGAGAAAATTTTATAGCAAATCGGGCAAATATGAAAACAACTTTAAAAACGGCCGGATGGTATCACGTGATGGCGGCGGTGACGGTAATGATATGGGGAACTACGTTTGTTTCTACCAAGGTCCTGATAAAATATGGTCTGTCGCCTGTCGATATTCTGTTCTACCGTTTTTTATTGGCATATATCTGTATCTGGTTTTTCTCTCCCCGTGTGTTACGGGCCAAAAGTTGGCAGGACGAACTGCGGTTTGTGGGGCTTGGATTGTGTGGAGGCTCACTCTATTTTGTTGCCGAAAACACTGCGTTGGGGATGACGCTTGCTTCAAATGTATCACTCATTATCTGTACAACTCCTGTCTTAACAGCGCTGCTGGCTCCTTTCTTTTATAAAGGTGACAAATTGAAGGCCCGTTTGGTAGGTGGCTCTTTGATAGCACTCATTGGAGTGGGACTGGTTGTGTTCAATGGCAGTTTCATTCTGCAGCTTAGTCCGGTTGGCGATATTCTGACTCTGGCGGCAGCATTGATGTGGGCTTTCTATTGTTTACTTCTCAGGCGGATGAATACTCATTATCCAACGTTGTTCATAACACGGAAGGTTTTCTTTTATGGTCTGCTGACCCTTTTACCTCTCTTTTTTGTCTCTCCTTTGCAGATGGATACACATATTCTTTTCCAACCGGTCGTTGTTTTAAACCTGCTTTTTCTGGGAGTGATTGCTTCGATGCTGTGCTACATTATGTGGAATACGGCAGTGAAACAATTGGGAGTGGTTTGCACTACCAGTTATATTTACGTTGTTCCGCTTATTACCTTACTGACTTCTGCTATCGTGATTGACGAGACAATCACGATAGTTGCTCTATTGGGATCGGCATTGATTTTGAGTGGAGTCTATATTGCCGAACGAGGAGTAGGCAAGAAAAAGTAGATCTGTATGGTCTTCAGTTTTCGGTCTCTTCTATTTTTGAAGAAATTTTCTCGATGGCTTCACTTAACTTTTTTTCGGGAGGAATTATATTGAAATCCTCCCAAAAATCTTTGTCGTATACAAATGGAGTTTCTGCAAAAATGGTATGTGTAGCCAGTCGGTCACTGTAAGCGAAACAGCTGACATTGCCCGTTTCTATCTTACAAGTGACCATTTCAAACCAAGTATGCAGGTTTGTATTGCTGAGCCATTTGTTCCTTTGTTTTATCTTGAAGTGTAAGTCTCCACGGACATGGTGGATGTAATACGTTTGATTCCAGGGCTTATAAGATACCGTATAGACTACCTTTTGTGGAATAATCCGGATATTGCGGCTTCTTTTTTCTACCAGCATGTTGGCGGCTTTGTGTATATACCGGGGAATCAATTCGAATTGTGCGCGTAGCAAGGCACCATCTTCAGTATCGATATAGAGTTCTCCACAATAGTATGGGGTCTTGATGCCCGGATGTTGTTTGAAGTAGATCACGTTGGCAAGCCGGTTATCGATTACGGCAAGATCGCTGGAAGTATAAACGTATACACACTCTTTGGAGTCCGGAAGTAGGAAATTGGGCAGACTCTTGATTAGATCCAATTCGATACAGGCGTGGATACCCGATTTCATTTTAGCAATTAAAGTGTCTTTTACGGCTTGGTTGGTGATGCGTCGCATTTTCAGTAACTTCACCTGATCAGCCTTCTCCGGATCGTCCGAAGGAGCTTTGTATATCTTGAAGATTCCTTCTGTCAGACTGACAAACCGATTCTTTTGTTCGATTCCTTCTCTGTAAAAAGAAGTCAGGTAGACAGGATTTTGTGAGTAATTCTTTTTTCGCAAATTGAGCATTTCTCTCAACAGGCGTACCGGGTTGACAATACGTACAATAACCTCCTGCAAAGGAATTACTTTGGGTTCTAATGCAAAAGTACCGCTTCGTCCGGCAAGGAGGGAAGCGTCCGTCGTTTGTGGCACATAGCCCAGATGCGAAAAGTGAATCCGGCTGTTCTGGAGAGAGTCGGGCAGATTAAGTCTGAAACTTCCATTTTGATTGCTAACGCTGCCGATAGAGGTTCCCTGCACACTTACGGTAGCATAGGGAATCGGTTCTCTGGAGAGTTGGTCTATTAATATTCCCTCAAGGGTGAAAAAGAATGTGCTGTCTTTGTGCGAGCTTGCTTCCCGTTCAGTTGTTGCTATGGTTTCCGGTTGGTTGATAATAATGTGCTTATCCACAGAGCGGAGTTGAAGACTGTCGCTACCGATGATGTCATAAATGGCCTGACGTACGGTTCGTTTTCCGCCTTTTAATTTTATCTTACGTTCATTGTCAATCAGTTTGCTGTCATAGATAAACAGATATCCTGTCTCTTCTGTTATTTTGGCCAAAGATTGATAGACTGTTGCTTCAGTTCTTGGAAGCCGGATGATGCGGTCGAAGATACCGGAGCCGTCTGCTTTCACCCGAACTGCCATAAACAATAGCAGACAAATGAATAAATATTGCAGGGAGAGACTTTTCAAAGTTTTCATTTCTTTTTCTTCTTTAAGTTCCGGAGCTACTTAGTAAGAGTGATTACATTATGCTTACGTGTACACTTCAGGTTCAGTGCCATGCTAATTAATTCGGCCATTTTTTCAGGGGAGTCATCCGAAAAAGAAACTGTCAGCAAATGTTCGTCCAATTCCGGGGAACTCTCTAAATGGATCTCTGACTGGCGTAGATTAATGGCATGCAGGATATTGTCCAGCCGTTCGTCTTTAAAGCACATCTTTTGCATATAACGGGCAAACTGTTTGGAATCTTTGGTTGCAGTCAGGTGCCATTTATTCTGTAATAAAGTGGCAGTTTCTCCTGCTTTGACGTGTATTTCTTGTCCGTTCTGTTTTTGAGTGACTTTTACTTCGCCTCGCTGGACGGATAACTCAAATGGAGAATTACCACTGTTTTTTACATGGAAGGCTGTACCTATCACCTCAATCTGTACTTTTCCGGTTTCAATGAAGAAAGGACGTGCACGATTGCCCGCTACATCAAAAAGGGCATTCCCTTTTAGGCTTACCTCTCTTCTTTTTTCAGAAAAGTGTTTAGGATATTGCAATGAGGTTTGTCCGGAAAGATAGACTACAGAACCATCTTCAAGAGTGGTGACCAGTATGTTCTCTTCTTTATTGGCCTTGACCAGTAACTCACCGGTAGATGGTTGGCTGTCGGTTCGTAATGTTATGGGCAGATAGATACATAGAAATATGATTGCTGCAATCGATATTGTGCTGATCCATACAACCGGACGTATGGCGGAGCTGTGCCCCTCGGCAGGTAGCAGCCCATCTGTCTCCAGGCGATTATATAACTTGTTCCACGCCCGGTCTGTTTTGATCTTGTTTTTTTCTATTCGATTCATGATGTCTGAATATAGTTCTCAATTTCTTTTCGTAATGTTTGGAGTGCCCGGGTCATTTCTTTCTCCACAGTCTTCACCGATAGTGAGAGGAGGGAAGCTATCTCAGAGTACTTCTTTCCTTCTGTATGGTGCAGACGAAAGATCTGGAAACGGCGCTCCGGTAATTTTTTAAGGGTTTTGTCTATCAGCTGTTGCAGTTCTTTGTATTCAATCTGTTCCTGTGGATCGGCTGAAGCCACATTTTCCGGAATAGATAGAACCGCATCCTGATAGCGTTTTCTGACGTCTTGGTGTTCGCAGTACTGGATGGAACGGTTGCGTACAGACCGATAGAGATAACTCTTGATAGAATGAAAGATTTCAAGTTTTTCACGGTCTTTCCAGAGTACATAGAACAATTCTTCAACAATTTCTTCTGCTACGTCTGTTTCTCCCGTTATGCTGGCGGCGTACAGGCAAAGCGGAGTATAATATTGGCGGAATAATGTTTCAAACGCCTTTATATTTCCTTCTTTTATTTGAGTGAGTACGAATACGTCGTTCAGCATATCGGGGGTATTGGGAGTTAGAATTCGTCAAAGATACTAAAAAAGTGGTTACTGTTTCTGTTGCTTTTTCAGTTTGTTTACCGCATGTTCCAATGATTCGGTGGGTTCTATGATGTTATAAGTTCCCCAGAAGTTGTCATTGGTAAAGTTATCCACTTTGTCGGAAAATACATGGTTTTGTTTGAAAGCGACTTTATAGGGAATGGCTGTTATGTTGTTTTCTTTCCTGTCTGTCACTACCATTTCCGATAAGATCGTGTAATTGGTAGAAAAGAGTTTGCGTTTCCAGTCACATTTGAAACGAATGTTGTTCCGGATATAACTCAGATAAGTAACGTCTCCCTGATTCTTGTACGATACCAGGTAGGATACTTCTACCGGCTTGAAATGCAGTCCGAAAGGTTTTTTCCTCAGAATAGCTTGAGTCGCCTTGTTTTTGTCATCCATACTGAGATTGAACTCTGCCCGCGTGAACGAAAGGCGTTCCTTGTCAATATAGAGTGTACCATAGCACAGAGGATAAGACAACTTTACTTTAGGGCGGAAACTGATGACATACTGTGACCGGTCACCGATGCTGGTCGGGTCTTCCATACGAAATTCGTAGAACAATAAATCTTCTTTAGCCAACAGGCAATCAGGGTTCTTTACTACATCAATATAAATGGCCATATTGGGACCTCCAAGTAATTTTACAGCCAGTGTATCGCTTTGCTTTTGGCTTAGCAGTCTGCGCCCTTTGGAAATCTGAACCCGGTCTCGTTCGGCTGTTTCATTGTAGGGTGTTTTATAAATGTCTATTACGGCTTCCGATATATTGATATACCGTCGTCCTTTTTGGGCAATTTCCCTGTAGAATCCCTTGAGCATATTGCTTTTCGGACTGTAGTTGGTTGGAATCTTGCGAAGTGCTTCTTCCACAATGCTTCGTGGATCTCTGGCCCGTACTATAATCTCGCTGAGTAAGTTGGCATAAGGAGAGAGCCAAATGGTCTGTTCCGTGAGGCTTTCTCCTTTCAGGGGGATTCGGGCATTGAGATAACCGATATGCGAAACTTCTATGTCTTTAGCTTGAATCGATTCGGGAATTTTTAAAGAGAACTCTCCGTCAGTATTGGTGATGGTACCGATATTACTTTCCGGTATCGAGACATTGACATGCTCCAGCTTCTTTTTATTCGATTTATCCTTGATTACGCCACTGACTATCGTATATTTTTCCACATTGTCCTGTGCT
>ENA-OPCX01001435-OPCX01001435.1-human-gut-metagenome-genome-assembly--contig:-NODE-1435-length-10169-cov-3.742733_pt1 | contig 10169 bp, 9 predicted proteins | sample MGYA00241570_ERZ501491 | MGnify/ENA primary metagenome ERZ501491 (study PRJEB25962, sample SAMEA2042620) | human gut metagenome | biome: human gut; feature: human-associated habitat; material: faeces... | reverse complement strand
TCCGCCTGTCCGAGCATCCGTAGCGACTATCATCAGGGTAGCATTTATCGCGATGACTTTATGGATGTGTGGGAGAATCGTTTTCAATCTTTCCGTAACCGGGAATGGATGAAGAAAGGCCTATGCGCCGATTGCAGCCTTTTCCGCTATTGCGAGGGCAATGGCATGCATTTGCGTGATAATAAAGGCGCGCTGCTTTTCTGCCATCTCGACAGGCTTCATCCTTAATGGAATTGTCTGTTACCCGGCTTTTCTCTTGGGGAGTTATCCCGCCCAATCTTCTCTATCCAGGTTTCTGTATCCGATCGCTTCGGCCAGATGCGACGGTTGTATCAGTTCACACCCTTCAAGGTCGGCAATAGTGCGTGAGACTTTTAGAATACGGTCGTATGCGCGTGCCGAGAGATTGAAGCGGTTCATGGCTGTTTTTAGCAGGGCAAGACCATTATCGTCAGGACGGGCATAGCGGGCGAGTAATTTACTGTTCATCTGTGCATTGCAATATATGCCGGGAACTTCGGAATATCTTTCGGATTGAATTTGCCGTGCACGCACTACGCGTTCACGGATATCGGCACTTGACTCGCCGGGGCGTGCATCGGACATTTTCTCAAAGGGCACGGGAATAACTTCGATTTGCAGGTCGATACGGTCAAGCAAAGGTCCTGAGATACGGTTAAGATATTTCTGTACCTGCCCCGGACTGCACACACAGGCTTTGGTGGGATGATTGTAATATCCGCAGGGACAGGGATTCATGGATGCTGCGAGCGTAAAGCTGGCGGGAAATTCCACATTGCATTTTACGCGGGAAATGGTAATTTTCCGGTCTTCCAGAGGTTGCCGTAATACTTCGAGCACATTCCGGTTGAACTCCGGAAGCTCGTCGAGGAACAAGACGCCGTTATGCGCCAGGCTGATTTCTCCCGGTTGCGGGAAACTTCCGCCGCCTGTCATGGCTACTGTGGAGATGGTATGGTGCGGATCACGAAACGGACGTTTGGAAATAAGCCCGCCTTCCTGTCCCAGCTTTCCTGCAACAGAGTGTATCTTGGTTGTTTCAAGGCTTTCGCCTAATGATAATGGCGGCAGTATAGAGGGGAGACGTTTGGCAAGCATGGACTTTCCGCTGCCCGGAGCGCCTACCAGAAGAATATTGTGTCCGCCTGCGGCGGCTACCTCTAATGCGCGTTTCGCGTTCTCCTGCCCTTTTACATCGGAGAAATCCAGGTCGAAGCTGTTCTGCCGGGTATAAAACTCTTTACGGGTGTCGATATGTACCGGCTTTAATTCCTGTTTACCATTGAAGAATTCGATAACCTCTTTCAGGTTCTCCGCTCCATAAACCTGCAGATTGTTTACAACAGCGGCTTCCCGCGTGTTTTGTTTTGGAATGATGATTCCCTCGAAGCCGAGTTCTCTCGCTTTTATGGCAATGGGAAGCGCTCCTTTAATGGGTTGCAGACTACCGTCCAGGCTTAGTTCTCCCATTATCAGATAACGGTCTGTTTTATCCGATTGAATAACTTCACTGGCGCCCAGCATGCCGATAGCCAATGGTAAGTCATAAGCGGAACCCTCTTTACGGATATCCGCCGGAGCCATGTTAATGACGATATTGCTTGTCGGCATCCGGTAGCCGTTTACTTGCAATGCGGAGATAATGCGTTGGTGGCTTTCCTTGACAGCGGAGTCCGGTAAACCTACAAGATAGAACATACAGCCTCTGGAACTGTTGACTTCGATAGTGATGAGGGTTGCATCAATACCTTGAACAGCCGCTCCAAAAACTTTGATGAGCACGTAATTAAGTGTTTAGTGATTAGCGTTTAGTGATTACTAATGGAAAAGTTATCGCTTTCTTTCCCTTTCTTTCTCTTTCTTCTCTTGTTCTTCTATGTCTTTCAGTTTCTTCTCGATAGCCGTTCCGCTCAGGTTCTTTCCTTCTATTCTTCCGGAGGGGCTGAGCAGTATATTGGCAGGCAGAGCTTTTATGGCGAGTTGTTTCACAAACTCGGTATTCCAGCCGGAAAGGTCACATGTCTGCTCCCATTTCAGGGTGTCTGTTTCAATCGCTTTTTGCCAATTGTCTTTATTGATGTCTAAGGAAACTCCTAAGAGGGCAAACTTCTTGTTTTTTTGTTCTTTCTTATAGATTCTGCGGTAAACGGCATTACTGTCACGGCTCACGGTATCCCAGGAAGCCCAGAAGTGTATTAGCAGGTATTGGTCTTTGAAGTTAGAACGGGTTATCTGTTTTCCTTTGGCATTGGGCAGGCGGAAGTAAGCGGTTGTTTTTCCGATACCGGCTTTCTCTTCTTCCTGAATGCGGTCGAGCAATTCATCGATATAGGGACGGTCTTTCAATTCTCCCGTCATGTGCTCGGTCAACTTTTTAATTTGGGTATAGTCCGGTTTTTCTTTCTGTACGAAATACTTATCCAGCAGGTAGATGCTGACTAAAGAGGAATGATGCTCATTAATAAACTTGCCGGCTTTCTCTTCCAATACCTTTTCAGAGGGTTTGCCTAATCCTTTCAACTCTTTTTGAAAAGCGCTTAACTCTTCGTTGGGCGTGTTTCCGCTTATCTCCAAGCTGTTGAGTTCGGCGGCAGAACCTTTGACATGTATCGTATTCCCCTTATCCATAAAGAAAGGGTATTGACTGCCGTCGCTAAACAACAGCCAGGCAGCTACTAAAGTATCCGGAGAGAGCGTTGCCGAGAATTTATCATTCTCAACGAGCAGGGTATCCATGCGGTCGTACATTTCGTCTGCACCATATATATATAAGGTGTCATTTCCCAACCCTTTGATTTCTCCGCTCAGACTGGCAGTGTCGGAGCTCTTGCCACCGCAAGCGGATAGTATGATAATCAGGAAATATGCAAGATAAATATTCTTCATACGGCTTTCTTCTTCTGATACGTTGCTGCGAAAGTAGTTCTTTTTGGTGTGAATAAAAAAAAATGCCCGACATATTTCTATGCCGGGCACTTCTTTTCATCTTATAACCTTTATTATTTGATGATATTCATAAAGTCTGCATTCGTGAAGTATTTGGAGAATTCCAAGTCAGAAGCAGCTTTCTTAGCTAATGAAGAATCTTTAGCAACAGCTTTCTTCAGGTTATCGGTTACCATAGAAGTGTTGTTGGTTCTTGCGCCTACAACAGCCATCAGGTAGTCGGTGTAAGCGTCCGGTTTAGCAATGCTTGACAATGTGCTCTTAGCCTTGTTGTAATCCTTAGCGAGGATTTGTGCCAAAGCTGCACTGTTAGTCTTAGTATCGCCAAATGCGTTAACGGCTCTGTCATATTGACCTTGAGCTACATACAGGTTACCCAAAGCTTCGTTCAGTTCTTTAGCGCCTGCAGCTTTACCCAGGTAAGACTCGGCAGCGGCTTTGTCACCCTTAGTCAGAGCGATAAGACCCATGTTCATGTTAGCTTCGGCAGAATTCTTGATAGAAAGAGATTTCTTGAAATATCCTTCAGCCTTGTCAAGGTTACCGGCTTGGTAAGCCAACTTACCGAGGTTGTTATATGCACGGTAGTCGTTCGGGTAGATTTGAGTAGCTTTGATGAAGATAGCTTCTTGCTTGGCGGGATCGTTAGTCAAAGTAGTTGCATACAGCAATTCTTCGATGTTCAGTTGCTTAGCGTCGCTATCAGCCAAAGATGCGATTTCTTCGTCAGACTTACCGATTACGTCGTAGTTCAAAGTCAAACGAGAACGACGCAGTTGCGGAAGGATTTCTTCAGCCAAAGTCTTGTATACAGAAGAGATGTTTTTGATTTCCTGTTCTCTTTGTTCGGGATCAGAGTACATTGACAATACGCGGAGAATCAACTCTTTGTCTTGGATGTTGGATTTGCTTACCAATTCCTGGAAGCCTTCCCAGTCTTGCGCAGTGTATTTAGTATCTACGGCAGCTTCGATTTTGCCTTTCTTCAAGTCTCTGTTGATGATTTTAGCAGTGTTGTCCTGGCGATTTTCAGCCAGACCCGTATTCAGCTTAACACCACCATCGGGAGAAGCGTATGCGGAAATTTCGATGTTGCTGATTTTCTTGTTAGCTGCATCGTTTACATTCTTAACTTCTTCGTTGAATGCTTTAGCGGTTTTCAATTCGCTTGTACGAACGTTAGCCTGTTGAATCAAGAACATGATGTTTGCATCATATTTTTCTTTGATTATGCGTTGGAAAGCGTCGTCGCCGTTAGCGGGGTTAGCGCTGCCCAAAGTCTGGCCGATCAATTCGGAAGTAGAGATAACACCGTCAGCTACTTTTACGGCAGGGATGGTAACTTCTTTCTTTCCGACTTTGGCTTTGAATTCCAGGTACAGCTCGGATTTAGCCATTTCAGGAACATAGTCGAAAGAAGTCTTCATTGTGTAGCTACCGCCGGCTTTGTAAGAGATAGTCTGGTCGTTGCCTTCCACTTTTTCGCCTTGGAATACGGCAGGCTTCGCCACCTTCCCATTTCAAAACCGGAGTAACCTCTACTACGGCATTTTTCTTGAAATACTTTTCAGGGAACTTACCGTTAATTGTAGCAGGTACCTTGCCACCCACGGCTTCCAATACTTGCGGAGTCACTGTGAAATAGTCAGAAGACAGTTCACCCATTTTGCTGCTGCATGATGTCAAAACAGCAACAAGTGCCACTAACAAAGGCAGATACAATTTTTTAGTCATTTTAGATATAAATTAATTGTTTGTAATTGAAATTTGTCCATTCACAATTAGTTGCTATACTCCTATATATATAGCTTTGCAAAGATATTAATTCTCTTGGCAATTTGTTAATAATACTATCACATTTATTATAATTTAATAAACGCCATGCTCTTTCCGGTATTTAATATTGCGGGGATGATGCTCGATAATTTCACTTCGGAGCATGTTCCGGTCGATATGCGTATAAATTTCCGTGGTGGCGATGGATTCATGTCCCAACATGCACTGAATTGCCCGCAGATTGGCGCCGCCTTCCAGCAAATGGGTGGCAAAGGAATGGCGGAACGTGTGCGGACTGATATTCTTGGTGATGCCGGCCTTTTCCGCCAGTTCTTTAATCATGTGAAACACCATGATGCGGGAGATACGATTGCCCCATCGTGCCAGAAATACGTAATCTTCGTATCCTTTCTTGATTTTTCCCAGGTTACGGTCTGCAAACCAATACTTTATTTCTTTGATGGCGCGGGGGGAGATAGGTACCAGACGTTGTTTGCTGCCTTTGCCTTCCACCTTGATGAATCCTTCCTCGAAGTAAAGGTCGGAGATTTTCAGGTTACACAGTTCCGACACGCGTAACCCGCAGCTGTACAGCGTCTCCAGAATGGCACGGTTGCGTTGTCCCTCTTTCTTCTCCATGTCCACGGTGGAGATGATTCTGTCGATTTCTTCTATGGTGAGTACTTCCGGTATCTTGAATCCGATTTTGGGGCCTTCCAGCAGTTCGCTCGGGTCGGCTTCCAGATAGTCGGCAATCACCAGAAAGTGGAAGAAGGACTTGATTCCGGAGAGTATCCGGGCTTGGGAGCGGGGATGTATGCCGATGTCGTGGAGTCCTGCGGCGAAGCGTTGCAAATCATCCGGCGTAACATCCGGAATGTCTATGTTCTCCCCGTCCAGAAAGTGCAGAAGTTTCTGTAAGTCCGTCATATAGGCGTCGAACGTATTGGATGAAAGCGCCTTCTCCAGCCTGATATATTGCTGATACTTCCTGATTATCACCGCTCGTTTTTCCTTATTCGTTGATTTCTCTTCTACTTTCATTACTTTTTCCTATCTTTGCACCTTGAAAGAATGTTCTCTGTGGACAAAGGTATAAAAAAATGTGTTATGAGAATACAGATTATTAACGGCCCCAATATAAATCTGTTGGGAAAACGTGAACCTTCCATTTATGGCAGTGTTACTTTTGAAGACTACCTTGCCGAACTCCGTAAAAAGTATGCGGATGTACAGATAGACTATTTTCAATCCAACATCGAAGGAGAGTTGATAGACAAGATACAGCAGGCGGGTTTCGATGCGGACGGTATCATCCTGAACGCGGGTGCCTACACCCATACGTCCATTGCTCTGCAAGATGCGATCCGGTCGGTCACCGCTCCGGTGATTGAGGTTCATATCTCTAATGTACATGCCCGAGAGGCGTTTCGCCACGTATCCATGATAGCTTGTGCCTGCCGGGGTGTTATTTGCGGCTTCGGGCTGAACTCCTACCGTCTGGCATTGGAAGCGTTAAAGGAATTATGAATTATTAATTATGAATGACGGGGCGGACGGCGTTTCTGCGAGGCAATCCGTAATTCTTCATTCATAACCCCATCATTAATATAAAATTAGGTACAAGATTATGTTATTAAAACAGACAAAAATCGTTGCGACGATTTCCGATCAGCGCTGCGATGTTGATTTTATAAAACAGTTGTTCGACGCAGGTCTGAACGTAGTACGTATGAATACGGCTCATGCGGGCCGCGAAGGCTTCGAGAAGCTGATAGCCAATGTACGTACGGTTTCCAACCGCATCGCCATCCTCATGGATACGAAAGGTCCCGAAGTGCGTACGACTGTCCTCGCCGAGCCTGTTCCCTTCAAGGTAGGCGACCGTGTAAAGGTAGTAGGCAATCCCGACCTGCAGACCACCCGCGAATGTATCTCCGTTTCCTACCCTAATTTTGTAAACGACCTGAATATCGGCGGCCATATCCTCATAGACGACGGCGACCTGGAACTGGTGGTTATAGAAAAGAATGCGGACCATCTCCTGTGCGAGGTACAGAATGAGGCTACCTTAGGCAGCCGTAAGAGCGTCAACGTGCCGGGAGTACGCATCAACCTGCCTTCACTGACGGAAAAAGACCGCAACAATATCCTCTACGCCATCGAGAAAGACATCGACTTCATTGCCCACTCTTTCGTACGCAACAGACAGGATATTCTTGATATAAAAGCCATCCTCGACGCTCACAACAGCGATATCAGAATCATCGCCAAGATTGAGAACCAGGAAGGTGTGGACAATATCGACGAGATTCTCGAAGTGGCCGACGGCGTTATGATAGCCCGTGGCGACCTGGGTATCGAAGTTCCGCAGGAACGTATTCCGGGCATCCAGCGTTTGCTGATCCGCAAGTGTATCCTGGCCAAGAAACCGGTGATTGTCGCTACGCAGATGCTCCACACCATGATTTCCAATCCGCGTCCTACCCGTGCGGAAGTTACGGACATCGCCAACGCCATCTACTACCGCACGGATGCCTTGATGCTGAGCGGCGAGACCGCTTATGGCAAATATCCCGTTGAAGCCGTCAAGACCATGACGAAAGTTGCCGCCCAAGCCGAAAAGGACAAGCTGGCGGATAACGATATCCGTATTCCTTTGGATGAAAACAGCAACGACGTAACAGCCTTCCTCGCCAAGCAAGCGGTAAAAGCCACTACGAAATTAAAGATCCGCGCCATCATCACCGACAGTTACAGCGGCCGTACCGCCCGTAACCTTGCCGCGTTCCGTGGCAAATACCCGGTGCTCGCCATCTGCTATAAGGAAAAGACCATGCGTCACCTGGCGCTTTCATACGGCGTGGAAGCCATCTACATGCCCGAACTTGCCAACGGACAGGAATACTACTTCGCCGCTCTCCGCCGCCTGCTTCAGGAAGGCCGTCTGCAACCCACCGATATGGTAGGTTACCTGAGTAGCGGTAAAGCCGGCACGCAAACTTCTTTCCTCGAAATCAACGTAGTGGAAGACGCTCTGAAACACGCTCAAGACAGTGTGCTGCCGAACAGTAACAGATACTTGTAAAATTATAAATTGAGAATTGAGAATTAAAAAATGATAGTCCGCTGGCAGGCATTTATTTTTTAATTCTCAATTCTCAATTCTCAATTTATATGACATTAGACGAATACATCCTGCGCCACATTGACGACGAGGGCGACTATCTGAAGGCTCTTTATCGCGATACGCACCTTAAATTGCTTTATCCCCGTATGGCTTCGGGACATTTGCAGGGGCGTATGCTCAAGATGTTTGTCAGGATGATACGTCCCCGCCAAATATTGGAAATCGGGACATATAGCGGATATTCCGCGCTTTGCATGGCGGAGGGACTGCCGGACGATGGGATGTTGCACACGTTCGAAATCAATGACGAGCAGGAAGACTTCACCCGTCCCTGGTTGGAGAACTCGCCCTATGCCGGTAAGATAAAGTTCTATATAGGCGACGCCTTGGAGCTTGTGCCCCGGTTGGGAATCACTTTCGACCTTGCTTTTATCGACGGCGATAAGCGCCGTTACATTGATTATTATGAAATGGTGCTGGCGCGTCTTTCGGAAGGAGGCTATATCATAGCCGATAATACCTTGTGGGACGGACATGTACTCGAAGAACAACCGCACCGCACAGACTTGCAGACTATCGGCATAAAAGCTTTCAATGATTTGGTGGCCGCAGACAATCGTGTGGAGAAAGTTATACTCCCGTTGCGGGACGGACTGACGATTATACGTAAGAAATAATAAGTTTGCATCATCCCCCTTCACTTTCACAATCCCTTTGCATCATACTGTTCATGGGATTCTGCGGGTGAAGGGGGAGGATGCTTTTATTTTTTAAGCAGCCGCTTGCTCAGGTACCGCACCGGATACCATACCGAAAGGAATCCTACGGTGATAACCGTTATAAATACCAGTATGATGTCCGTTGCATGCACGCTCACCGGATAGGCGTCCACAACAAAACTTCCGTTACCGCCGCCCAGGGATATCAGTCCGAAACGCTGTTGCAGGAAGCACAGCAGCAGTCCCAGCGCAATTCCGGCAATGGCTCCGAATACTGAAATCAACCGCCCTTCAAAAAGGAAGATACGGGCAATCAGCCGGTCGTCGGCGCCCAGATTGCGCAGCGTTTCCGCATCCTCACGCTTGTCCAGTATCAGCATGGACAGCGAGCCGATGACATTGAAACAGGCAATCGTAAGGATAAAGGTAAGGAACAGGTACGAGATGAGCTTCTCAATCTCCATGATGCGGAATACATCGGCTTGCTGCTCGTAGCGGTTCTGCACAGTGAAACGGTCGCCCAGCATGCGTTCCATTTTCTTTTGCACGGCATTGGTGTTGCTGCCCGGTTTCAGTTTCAGTTCGATGGCGGAAACTTCCGTATCATAGTTGAACAGGCGTCGCGCAAAGCTCAGCGATGTAAGGATATAACGCGCGTCGTACTTCTGCTGGTTGACGACAAACACCGCTCCCGGTGAAAACAGATAGTCCTGATTGAAAGCCGCCGACGGATTGGCGATGTTGACGCGTACGTTCCTTTTGGGCGCGTACACCCGTAGCGGGTCGACAAACTGAATCCCCGTACCCAGTTCGGACACCAGTTCCACCCCCATAAACCCGTAGTCCACGACGGAATCGTTCAGTATAAACTCCCCCGTACCGTACAGCAGGCTGTCTATGGATGTCAGTTGCTCGAAGTTATCCTCCACGCCTTTGATAACCGCCATTGCCTGACGGTCTTTGTACTGTACCATCGCGTTTTCTTCCAGCGTCTCCGTCCATATATCTATTTCGGGCAGGGCGCGTACTTGCTGCACGCGCGATTCGAGCGGGTCGAACACCTTTCCCTCCCGAACGGTGATTTTCAGTTCCGGGTCGAAAGCCGTGAAGAATCCCGCCACCATATCCTGAAACCCGTTGAATACGGACAGCGTGCACACCAGCGCCAATGTAGCCAGCGCCACCCCGCATACCGATATGCCGGATATGATGTTGATAGCATTGTGCTTCTTCTTGGAGAAGAGATAGCGGCGGGCTATAAAAAAAGGAAGGTTCATGGGGAGTGATTAGCGGTTAGTGATTAGTGGTTAGCGATTAGTGATTAATGGTGTGTCAAAACAAAAAGGTGATTATGGTAATATTATCTTATTTGTTGGTTTTTTAGGCACGGATTGACGGATTTACTTTATTTTGGGGTAATATTATCAAAACAGTTGGTATATTACCCCTTATTCTTTTTCCGTGAAATCCGTAAAATCCATGAAATGCGTATAGTCCGTGTAATCCATGCCTAAAAGAAATTATCAAACCACATCCCACTCTCATCACCAACCCTTAACCCCTAATCGTTAATCACT
>ENA-OPCX01001428-OPCX01001428.1-human-gut-metagenome-genome-assembly--contig:-NODE-1428-length-10205-cov-10.658128_pt1 | contig 10205 bp, 10 predicted proteins | sample MGYA00241570_ERZ501491 | MGnify/ENA primary metagenome ERZ501491 (study PRJEB25962, sample SAMEA2042620) | human gut metagenome | biome: human gut; feature: human-associated habitat; material: faeces... | reverse complement strand
CGGGGACCTCATGATTATGAATCATGCGCTCTAACCAGCTGAGCTATCCCGCCATTTGTTTTTCGTTTGCGGGTGCAAAGGTAAGTTAAGTTTTTTAATTGTGCAATACGTAACGGCATTTTTTTTCAATTTATGTCGCTTTTATTTCTCCTCTGAAGATATTTATGTGTTGAATAGTAAAAAAATACGATTCATTATGTAGAATACAAAAAAATAATTTATTTTGCCGATGTTATCTTATATCTAACTATACAAGAAGTATGAAATCTATGAAAAAGAAAATACGTATCGAATATCCTTTAAATCCGGCTTCTGGAAGTATTCTTTGGGGAGCCATTAGTACTCCTTCTGGTTTACAGAGATGGTTTGCTGATAATGTTTCAAAAGTAAATAAGACTTATACATTCAAGTGGGGAAAAACTGAGATGCGTAATGCTGAAATCCTCAATTTGCGTACAGAATCTTTTATTCGTTTTCATTGGGTAGACGAAGAACCTAAAACTTATTTCGAGTTAAAAATACATTATAATGAACTAACGAAGGACCATTCATTGGAAGTTACCGATTTTGCAATTCCTGAGGAAGAGGAAGATACTAAAAACTTGTGGGATTCTCAAATAGAAATTCTGAGAAGAATATGTGGGGTATAATTCCAAAAATAATATAAAACATCATCCTCCTCTCCATTTTTTATGCTACTTTTGTGCGCTATAATGATAATATAAGGAATGCTACGCATAAAAAAACTTGATATATTTGTACTAAAGAGCTTTTTATTGCTCTTTGCAGGAACTTTTTTCATCTGTTTGTTTATCTTCATGATGCAGTTCTTATGGAGATATGTAGATGAACTGGTAGGGAAGGGGTTGGAGATAAATGTACTGGCCCAGTTTTTCTTTTACTCAGGTCTGACTTTGATTCCCTTATCTCTTCCTCTTGCAATTCTGCTGGCAGCTCTGATGACTTTCGGTAACTTTGGAGAGCGTTATGAGTTGCTTTCTATGAAAGCGGCAGGCATTCCATTGTTGCGCATTATGCGTCCGGTAGTTTTATTTTGTGTCTTTTTGGGAGGTATGTCTTTTTTCTTTCAGAATGTTATTGGCCCCCGGGCACAGAAACAATTGTGGACTTTGCTGGTATCCATGAAACAGAAATCTCCAGAGGTGGACATACCCGAAGGTGTCTTTTATAGTGATATCGATGGATATAATATTTATGTGAAGCAGAAGGACCGTAAAACTGGTATGCTGAAAGATATACTTATCTATAATTTTTCGGATGGATTTGAGAATGCTCATATCATTTGGGCGGCAGAAGGTAAGTTGGAGCTGACAGCAGACAAGCAGCATCTGTTTTTGCATTTATATAATGGAGAGCAGTTTGAGAACTTGAAATCTCAGTCTGTCATTTCACGTAATGTTCCGTATCGTCGAGAAACATTTAAAGAAAAGCATACACTGATAAAGTTCAGCTCTGAGTTTAATATGGTAGACGGAAGTTTTCTGGACCGTCGCTCCGATATTAAAAATATGCATGAAATATCGGTTGCAATCGATTCGTTAACAGTGCATGCTGATAGTGTAGGTCGTTCGATGTATACTGATATTATGTCTACTACTTACCGGAGTCCTGTCTTGACACCAGCCGATTCTACCAAGATGAAAGAAGAAAGAGTTGCTTTTATTAATACAGACAGCATTTATAACTCCATGACTTCTCAGGAAAAGCTGAAGGTGTTGACTACTACCGGTAACCGTATCAGTTCGTTGGCTTCCGACTGGGATATGAAGAGTTTTCTTACCAAAGATACCGATAACAATATTCGTTCACACCGTTCCGACTGGCATAAAAAGATTACCTTGTCACTGGCGTGTATTATATTTTTCTTTATCGGTGCGCCTTTGGGGGCTATTATCCGGAAGGGTGGATTGGGTATGCCGGTCGTAATTTCCGTATTGATTTTTGTAATTTACTATATTATAGACTCGGGAGCCACGCGTGTTGCCAAGAGTGGTGAAATGAATATTGTCCTGGGAACATGGATGAGTACTATTGTGCTGGCACCTTTGGGAGCTTTCTTTACGTATAAATCGAATAAAGATTCTGTAGTCTTTAACATAGATGTATATGCTGCTTTCTTCCGTAAGCTGTTTGGCATACGTCAATCCAGACATTTGTTTAAGAAAGAAGTTATCATTCATACTCCCGAATATCAGAAAGATATGGATATACTGGAAGAAATCAGTCGTGACTGTACGGTATATCTGGAAAATCATCGTCTGAAAGGAATGCCTAATTACATTCAGATATTTACCAACAACAAACATGATGATGCAATTGCCGAGATTAATAAAAAGATGGAAACGGTCATCGAGGAACTGTCGAATACGAAAGATGCCGTTTTGCTGAACTTGTTGAACAATTATCCTTTCCTGTCGGTTAAAGCACATAAGAGCTTGTTCGACAATCGCTGGCTGAACCTGCTGTTTGGTATCGTAATACCTGCCGGATTATTGCTTTATCTGAATATCTGGCGATACCGGATTCGTCTGGATAAAGACTTGAGAACAATTATAAAGAACAATCAAAGTATAATAGAACAAATAAGAAATCAACAATTATATTTACAATAATAGCACTATGGACAAGATCAAATTGAATACCATTGAAGAAGCAATCGAAGATTTTCGCAGAGGTGAATTCGTTATCGTTGTCGACGATGAAGATCGTGAAAACGAAGGCGATTTAATTATCGCTGCCGAGCTGATTACTCCCGAAAAAGTCAATTTCATGTTGAAACATGCAAGAGGAGTGCTTTGTGCTCCTGTTACTTTGTCGCGTTGTGAAGAACTCGACCTGCCACATCAGGTTACAAACAATACATCTATGCTGGGAACTCCGTTTACCGTTACTGTTGATAAACTGGAAGGTTGTAGTACAGGAGTTTCTGCTGCCGACCGTGCCGCTACGATTCGTGCACTTGCCGATCCCGCTTCCACACCCGGAACTTTCGGACGTCCAGGACATATTAATCCGCTTTATGCACAGGATAAAGGTGTATTGCGTCGTGCCGGACATACGGAAGCTTGCATCGATTTGGCTAAACTGGCAGGATTGTATCCGGCTGGTGCATTGATGGAAGTTATGAACGAAGACGGAACGATGGCCCGCCTTCCGGAACTTCGTAAAATGGCCGATGAATATGGATTGAAACTGATTTCAATTGCAGATTTGATTGCTTATCGTTTGAAGCAGGAATCGCTGGTAGAAAAAGGAGTAGAAGTGGATATGCCGACCGAATTCGGACATTTCCGTCTGATACCGTTCCGTCAGAAAAGTAACGGACTGGAACATGTTGCCTTGATTAAGGGCGAATTTGAACCGGATGAACCGGTTCTGGTACGCGTACATTCATCGTGTGCTACAGGAGATATCTTCGGCTCTTTGCGCTGTGACTGTGGCGAGCAGCTTCATAAGGCGATGCAGATGATAGACAAAGAGGGTAAAGGGGCCATTATCTATCTGATTCAGGAAGGACGAGGCATCGGTCTGATGGAAAAGATGAAAGCATATAAGCTGCAGGAAGAAGGTATGGATACGGTTGACGCTAATATCTGTCTGGGACATCAGGCGGATGAACGTGACTATGGTGTCGGTGCTCAGATTTTACGTGAGATCGGCATTCATAAAATGCGCCTGCTCACCAATAACCCGGTGAAGCGTGTGGGACTGGAAGCTTACGGACTGGAGATTGTGGAAAATGTACCTATTGAAATAACTCCGAATAAATATAACGAACGTTATCTGCATACGAAAAAAGATCGTATGGGACATACGTTGCATTTTAACAAATAAATATTAAAACTATGGAAACAAATAATTTAGTTAAGACTTATGCTTCCAAGGCTGTACAGGCAGCTTTGATGCGTAGCGTGTATACATGGATGACACTGGCTTTGGTCATTACAGGCTTCGTTTCTATGTATGTCGCAAAATCGTATACTCTGTTGTCGATGATTATGCAGAACTCAATGGCATTTTGGGTACTGATTATTGCCGAATTGGGACTGGTATGGTATTTATCTGCCCGTATCAATAGAATATCTTTCAGCACGGCTACCGTTCTGTTCATCGCATATTCTATCCTGAATGGTGTAACGCTGGCATTTATTTTCCTGATTTACACCATGAGTTCTATCGCTACTACCTTTTTTGTCACGGCAGGAACTTTTGCTGTCATGGCGCTTTATGGATATGTGACGAAGAAAGACCTTACTCGTATCGGTAATCTGTGTATCATGGGGCTAATCGGAATTATCATTGCTTCGCTGGTAAATATGTTCCTGCATAACTCAATGATGGACTTGGTTATCTCTTGCATCGGAGTCTTGCTGTTTGTAGGACTGACAGCTTACGATTCACAGAAAATCAAGCAGTTGCTTACTGCTGATGATATAGAAGTTAATGAGTCGACACAGAAGATTGCGCTGATGGGCGCCATGACGCTGTATCTCGACTTTATTAATCTTTTTCTTTACTTATTGCGCCTGTTGGGTGACAGAAAGTAAGCAAAATCTTTTTCTATTTAAAAGAAAACGATTTATTTTGCATAAAATTATGAACTAAATAAAACAAAGGCAATGAATCAACTTTCAGATCGTTTAAATAGCTTGTCACCTTCGGCGACATTGGCTATGTCACAAAAAAGTAGTGAACTAAAGGCACAAGGTGTTGATGTTATTAATTTAAGTGTCGGCGAACCCGATTTCAATACTCCCGATCACATTAAAGAAGCTGCCAAGAAAGCTATCGATGAAAATTATTCTCGTTATTCTCCCGTAGCCGGATATCCAGCTTTGCGCAATGCGATCGTTGCTAAACTGAAAAACGAAAACGGTTTGGAATATACTGCTGCTCAGATTAGCTGTGCAAACGGTGCAAAGCAGTCTGTCTGCAACACGATTCTGGCTTTGATCAATAAAGGTGATGAGGTAATCGTGCCTGCTCCTTACTGGGTAAGTTATCCGGAAATGGTGAAGCTGGCCGAAGGTACTCCGGTTATCGTACGTGCCGGTATCGAACAGGATTTCAAGATTACTCCTGCACAGCTTGAAGCTGCCATCACTCCGAAAACACGTGCGTTGATTCTCTGTTCTCCGTCCAACCCGACAGGTTCTGTATATTCTCAGGAAGAATTGAAAGGTTTGGCTGAAGTATTGGCTAAACACGAACGTGTTATTGTTGTTGCCGACGAAATATACGAACATATCAATTACATCGGAAAGCACCAGAGCATTGCTCAGTTTGCAGAAATTAAGGACCGTGTAGTCATTGTAAACGGTGTTTCGAAAGCCTATGCCATGACAGGCTGGCGTATTGGTTTTATCGCTGGTCCGGAATGGATTGTAAAAGGTGTGAACAAATTGCAGGGACAATATACTTCTGGTCCTTGTTCTGTTTCTCAGAAAGCTGCTGAAGCTGCCTATACCGGTACTCAGGCTCCGGTAGAAGAAATGCGTCAGGCTTTTGAACGTCGTCGTGACCTGATTGTGAAGCTGGCGAAGGAAATCCCGGGATTTGAGGTAAATGTTCCTCAGGGAGCTTTTTATCTGTTCCCGAAGTGTGACTCTTTCTTCGGCAAGAAAGATGGTGACCGTGTAATCAATAATGCAGACGACTTGGCAATGTATTTGCTTGAAGTTGGTCATGTAGCATGTGTTGGTGGTACTTCGTTTGGTGCTCCTGAGTGTATTCGTATGAGTTATGCAACTTCCGACGAAAACATTGTGGAATCTATGCGTCGTATCAAAGAAACTTTGGCTCGTTTGAAGTAATTATTCGAAATAATCATTTAAGAGGAGATAGGCTGTTCTGGCGTAAGTCAGGATAGCCTTTCTTGTTTTTATGACAGTGGCTAATCGTTTTTCTTATGGTTCCATGCAGGATGGGCAAGTTACAGTTTGGGGAGCATTGGAGTAAGACGGAAGTTTGTGAAAAATAACCTCCCGATGATTTAAAGTAAACGTCAGCAGGAATTGGGAAAAACGTCAGCACATTTTTTTGAAATTTGTACAAAAGATTTTGTTTTTTGTACAAAAAATAAATGAGATTTCGGCTTGCTTGGGAAAACTTTTGCTTGTCCGTCTGTAAGGTCGCTTTTACGATGATAGAGCAGGCTGGAGTTCTTGTATTGAGCTTTCCGTTGTTTACAGGTTGGGGGATAGGAGATTATAACTTTGGAGTTGTATTTTATCAGGAAAAGCCAGTTTATTTTGAATTGTGTTCTTATGGAAATGTTATTTTAGGAATATGGCAGAAAGTGAAAGGTTGTCGGGGATGCTTGCTTGTTTTACGGGAATCGATTACCCTCTGGTTTCGGGAAAATGTATCACATTAGGTAATTGTTCTTCCGGTAGTGTGCGGTATGGCTCTGTATAAACGAACAAAAGCTGCAACTTTTTGAGTTACAGCTTTTTATCTCGGCACGGGAAGAGAGGCTCGAACTCCCGACACTCGGTTTTGGAGACCGATGCTCTACCAACTGAGCTATTCCCGTGTTTGCGGTTGCAAAGGTACTATAAATTTTGATATCTGCAAATGCTTTTCGGTAAAAATATGGATGCTTTCTCTCATATTAGCCCTAAGTCTTTGAATATGAGTTGATAGGTTTCTGCCTTTTTTTCTATTTTCAGCGGATAGGCGCGGCTGGATGATGGCATTCGGTACAGATAAAGTATGCGATCTGCATATTCGAATGGAGATTTTCCACCTATGGGTGGTTCTGCTACCTCCAGTTGCTGCCGTAAAGTATCCGTAGCTTTTTGTCCTGTCGTCACAATGGCCCGACAGTTTGGAAGCTGTTTCAGCAGAAGATTTATATCAGTCGGCTCTACGATGTCCAGAAATTTATCAGAAGCATTGTCCTGCAAACGGCGTACGGCCGAAGCCGTATCGTATAGTGCAATACCTTTTTCATTCAGGAACTTTATAATGCGTTCCTTGTCGAACGATTTTTTGTCAGGATGCAGGAAATAATCTTTATCAGAAAAAAAGATTATTCCGAAAATGCGCCACATGTCGTTTTGCAGGTTAGGGTAGAAAAAATCCATACTCCAGCGCTTTTTTTGTGGAGGAAAACTTCCCAGCATCAGCAATACAGCGTTTGCAGGCAGGAAAGGTTCCAGCGGGTGAGCTTCTACGGGCGGAATAATCTTTTCAGTATTCATTGGGCGTTAAATCAGGCTTTAGGCTTGGGCTCTTTTTTAGCCAGCAAGACAATGTTGTACACATATTCTGTCATCCAGCTTTCCGAATAACCCAATGTATGCTGGTAAACACGGATGTTGCCGCAGGTTTTGCGTACACCGTCATCCTTCCAGTTGGTTTTAGTCATGATGTCATGGATAGCCTTTTCCGTCATACCGCGCAACATTTTCTTAAATACTCCCGGCATACGGAATTTCCATTGCATCAGGTTGCCGATTACCATCATCAGGTCTTGGCTGAATCCCTGGAACATGAATAGATAGTTCTTGATGTCATTCACATTCTTACAGTTCTTTTTAATGGAATTGTCTATTTCTTTGAAGAAAATGTCGTCCAGACCGTAAATATCGCTCAGCATCTTTTTACATTTGGAGCGTTCGGCTATTCCTAATTTATTGTTTTGGGTAGGAATCTTGAGGGTACGTTTAAATACTGCCATGTCGGGCAAGAAATTAATGTTGCTGATGCCCAGCTGTGCTGCCATGACCGACTGATAATATACGCGTATCAGCGTCATAAAATCTTCCATTCCTCCTACACGTACTGTTTCGTCGGTTTCTGAGGTTTGTTTCTTTCCGAATATTTTAGAAAATATACTCATAATAATATAAATTGTTTATTTGCGTACAAAGATAGGAAATCTTTTTGTTCGTTTTTTTATTCACTGTCTTTAAGCTGAAAATAAAATGTATGTTCCATGAAAAGTTGTTCTACCAGACCGAAGCGGATAAAGTCGGCAAGCAGGCGACTTATTTGTTTTCGGTTCATGTGAGTAAGTCGGCTGCATTGTCCTAAGGTGAGGGGAGCATGCTGTTGCAGAATAGTCAACACCTGCTGTTCTCGCTGGGTATATGTCATGACAACATCTTTTTCTGCACGGTCATGTTTCCAGATATTCAGGTGTATGGGATTGGCCAGAATGTTTTCATCTTTAATGCGGACATAGGCCCATGGATGATTTTCTTCATCCAGCGCATAGATTGGTTTCTGTCTGCTTTCGTTTACCTGTACTTCCAGTACATCTTTTCCTTCCACATGATAAATATGTGTGTCGAGTTGTACTTCCGGACGGCAGTATAAATTGGCAGCGGCTTCTATCATGTATATTTCTTCTTTCGATCGTACACCGGCTATTTTCCCGTTATCTTTCACTCCAACCAGCAGTCTGCCACCTTCGGTATTGGCAAAGGCAGATAAACTTTTGGCTATTTTTCTTGCGTCGGATATAGCAAATTTAAAATCCTGGTGTACATGTTCTCCTTCGGATATCAGCTTTTCTAAATATTGTATATTTGTATTTGTTTTCATAACGGCGCAAAGTAAATGAAAAACGGCTGTCTATTCGTAAAAAATCCGTTATCTTTTGCGAAAAACAGCCGTTTCTTTATCGTTTTTACATCGATGGTCAGTCACAATGTTTGTGAGTCATGATGTCGAGTACCATCTTGTCGGTTTCATTCATACCTTCCGAACCGATTTTGGTCAGGTTACGAATACTCTGATTTACGTTTTCTTCGATGATTCCTTCTACCGAAGTAACACATTTCTGTTCCATTGCCATGATGGCAGACATGACGGCAGTCGACACTCCACTGGTCAGTTTAAGTGCACAACTTGGTTTGGCACCGTCACAAATCATGCCGGTAAGTGTAGCAATCATGTTTTGTACGGCATACATTACCTGCTGATATCCTCCACCCATAAGGTAAGTAATACCGCAACTGCTTCCTGTTGCTGCAACAACACAGCCGCACAGCGCCGACAGGCGTCCCAGACTTTGTTTGATATAGATGGCAGTCAGGTGGCTGAGTATAAGAGCTCTTGTCAGTTCCTCTTCAGAGTTGTGATTATCTTCTGCATAAATTACGACCGGTAACGTAGCGGCTATACCCTGATTTCCACTGCCGGAGTTGCTCATTACCGGAATCATGGCACCTGCCATGCGGGCATCGCAGGCTGCCGAAGTGTACGATAAAATATGAGTGAAGGTATTATTGCCCATGATGTTCTTTTCAGTTTTGCTGTTTCTCAGCATTTTGCCCAGTTCATGACCATATTTTCCCTGAAAAGAACGTTCGGCTGCATTTTTATTCAGACGTTTTGCTTCGAGTATAAACTGTATTTCATCCAGTGGAGCAGTAGTGGCGAAATCGAAGACCTTGCGCAGGGTTAGTTCAACAGGAGCAGCTTGTGCTTCGGATGTTTGGGGAGTTCTTTTATCTAAAATGACATTCTGATTACGGCTTACATATACAAAATTTGTGTGTCCTCCACTGATAATAGCTGTAGCCGAGTCATTGCCATGCGTACAAGTCGTTTCGATGTACAATTTTTCTTCGATATTTTCTTTTAACGCGATGTCGATGCATTGCGAATCTATCATTTTTTTCCCTTCCTCTACTGCTGTCGGGTTACTGTCTTTCAGAACTTCCAGCTCGTATTCGGACTTACCAATCAGAGCTCCCAGCGCAACAGCGATAGGAAGACCAATCATGTCTGTTCCCGGAATGCCCACTCCCATGGCATTTTTCAGAATGTTGGCACTTAAAAGTACTTTGATATGCTCTGGACGGCAGCCAAGAGTTTCCGTAGCTTTGGCAACACATAAGGCAACTGCAATGGGTTCTGTACAGCCGATTGCCGGAACTACTTCTCTTTTTATCAGAGCAATGATTTGCTCTCTTTCTGGTTTTGTGATAATGCTTTCCATTCGGTCACGTATTTAATACTGATGAAATATTGCTATTATTATAGATTAATTGATATGCAAAAGTACATTTTTAAACGGAATAATAGGGCCTGAATTAAAAATATGTTATCAAAAATTTGCGTATTAAAAAATAATGCGTACCTTTGCAGCGCTTTAGAAATAAAGCACTCTTGCAAAAGAGTTTTGGAGAGGTGGCAGAGTGGTCGATTGCGGCGGTCTTGAAAACCGT
>ENA-OPCX01001425-OPCX01001425.1-human-gut-metagenome-genome-assembly--contig:-NODE-1425-length-10210-cov-2.099852_pt1 | contig 10210 bp, 5 predicted proteins | sample MGYA00241570_ERZ501491 | MGnify/ENA primary metagenome ERZ501491 (study PRJEB25962, sample SAMEA2042620) | human gut metagenome | biome: human gut; feature: human-associated habitat; material: faeces... | reverse complement strand
CGCATATTCAACATCAGTACGCCGGGTTCTACCTCCGCCACTTGTGCCTCTGTAGTGTTTATACGGGCATAATTATGAATTTTCCATGTCTCCCCACGGTCTTTGCTATACATAATTCCGGCATTGGGTATACGGGCGGCGTCGATAAACTGAATAGGAAAAACCAGCGTACCATCACTCATTGTAATCCCACGCCCCGGCCCTTGCAATAAGAAGTACCAGGAAGGGTCTTTCACCTGTTCTGTGATATTGATCGGAGCCGACCATGTTTTTCCGTCATCCGTACTCTTCGTCATTACCAATTGTGCCGTATGATTCATATCCATTCCCGGATAAGAACTCCACCAAGCACGCTGATTACCCATTCCATGTGTCCAAGCCGCCACCACCCATGTTGTGTTGGTCTTGGTATCCACTAAGATCGAAGGGTCGCCAACACCGTTCTGCGCAGCAGGCAAACCGCCAGTTTCACCAAAAGCTAAAGGTAAACGCATCTTCTCCCATGTTTTACCACCGTCTACACTACGGCTCAAACCGACGTCCACATGTTCCTGCAAATCAACACTGCTATTATAACGTACATCATAAACTCCCAGCAGTGTACCTTTATTAGTAGTCACCAATCCCGGGATACGGAATGCGGCAGAATTATCATCTCCGGCATGACGTACTCCTACCCCCATGCGGTGTTCAATTCCTTCTTGCGAAACAACATCCAACAGAGCCTTCTTACCATCCAGAGTGACCGAAGCAATATCGGCAGTCACCTTACTGGTAAGGGATGTACCCGGCTTCATTTGCAGACTAATCCAGAAATAGTTAATTCCCGGAAACAGTTTTTGGTTCCCTTTCAAAACAACTTGATTGCCAGGATTACTCACCTCCGATTTTTTTATTGAATAAGAAGGATTGGCGGCAAGCGTTTTTCCCGGAGTGTTACTGGAGATGTATCCCACAGGAGCAAAACGTTTCTTATCTCTGTCCTGCAATGCTTCTGTACCACCATAATAAAGTTTTATAGACTGAATTTCAGACAGATCCACTCCTTTACCAAAATTCAACACTACATCATTAAGAGTCTGGCTCTCTTTAGCATCCAAACGAAGATAGAACAAGACATTATCTTGTCTCTCTATCAAAATAGGAATACGGGTCTCACGAACAAAAATTGTATCTGCGGCTCGAACTACCGGTATAGCACACAGAAAACAGAAAAGCGAAAATAGAATTACAGCTTTTTTCATGGTATCGACTAATTAATATTTATGTTATCGGGAGCAAAGATAGTATTTTTTATTATACAACAGCTATATTAATTAAATATTTTATTATATACCAGCTAATTAATAAATAGCACGCAAGCTAAGGGATTGTTTTTAATTCTATTTGCCATAAAAGCCTGTCTAAATTTCCTTCGTCTGTTTTTTCACAGAATACAGATACTCCCAAAAGGATAGAAAGAGACTAAGAAATCAATTATAAAACGACAAATTCCTCTGTTCAAAGTGCTAAAGGACCGAAAACAAACGTATCTAAAATAGTAATTAAACTTCATCCTGGCTACCAAGATGAACTTGGCTTGTACGAAGAAAACATTTCTCTAAAGATCAAGATATACTTTACTCTGAATCTTTCGGATTCTGAGTTTTAACTTTGTGATGAGCATATCTGAAGTCAGAATAAAAAAGAGAGAGACGTTATCTTCAATAACACCCCTCTCCTCTACTTTATTTTAATAATCTATTGAAAACCGAATTATTCTTCAGCAACCTCTCCAATCTTAGTTGGCCAATAAGGATTCTGGTATAATACAGACGTTTCTACTTTTTCATCCGGAGACAGCAATTCCATCTCGCGAACCGGCACAGGGTTGAGATAATGAGCTTTCTGCCAGGTATAACCGTCGTATACGTCATTATTGGCTTTCAAAATGGCATAAGGACGCAAATACTTAAAGGTACGTGAAGAGATATTGGAACCTTCTTCACCGGAATCTTTAAATGTAATCTCAGCACCATTCTCATCTTTGTTAGCCGACTTATACATTTCATCCCAGAAATTACATCCTTCAGGCATATAGTTTTTCGTCAGCAAGTGATCCATCGAACGCCAACGAACCAAATCATCCCAACGCATACCTTCACCAATAAATTCACAACGACGCTCACGACGTATATTTAATAAGGTAGCATCTATAACCTGGGCACCTGAATACTTACCCCAATCTGTTTCCTGATTCAAATCAGTCGCATTGATAGTTTTTGTAAAATCAGGATCCAATCCGGCACGCTCACGAATAGCTCTCCAATACTGAGCCGCTTTGCCTGCCACATTACCATTCTTCATATAATAAGCTTCCAGATAATTTAGATAAGCCTCAACACCACGGTAAATAATACATCCTGTAGTTGATTCAGCCTTTCCCCAAACATTCTGTGCCATATCAAAGCTGGCATATTTACGAATGCGATATCCTGTCTGGTCTCTCATCTCTTCACGGTTAGACACTGGGTGTGGAGCAAACATTTTCACCGTACCCGCTTCTTCGGTTGAATATACAGGCACAAAATTACTTTCACCAAACATAAACAACTGAAGACGGTTATCACGATTTGCTTTCACATTATCCAATGTAGCATCACCTTTATAAGGAGCCGCATACCAAGGTAAACCATCCTGCATCAAGAAACTTTCAACATAGCTTTTCAACAAACCATGATTAGAACCAGATGCAATCCATGCCGGAGCACCATGCATGATAGAGAAGCTACCGGTTTTTGCATATTGGCGCCAGAAAAGCACTTCATCATAGCCACTCAAATCAACAGTAGCATACATCTCAAAATAAGGATTCCATCCGGATGTAATAGAAGGATTAGCCGGGTCCGCAACTTTCGTGTTGGGGGTCAAAGTGATTTTATCTGCGACTTCTTCCGCAGCCTTCATAGCCTCTGTCAAGAAGAAATCAACTTCTGCTTCCACATCCAACGAAAAATTAGGATGCACTTTCTTTCCCGGCCAGTTGTCATCTCCCGGTACCCTTCCTGTACCTTTATGGTACCTTTCGAAAGAAGCTTCATACAATGCTACCCGTGATTTAATCAACAAAGCCGTCTCACGATTCAAACGAGTATTATTCTTAAATCCCTGACTATACATCATACTGGCAGCGTCATCCAAATCTTTCAAGATAAAACGGGCAACCAGATTACGAGGCTGACGAACACCTTTCTCCATCAGTACCGCTTTATCGTCAGGAAGAACTTCCGTTATGATCGGAAAATCACCATAATTACGCAACAGATTATAATACACAAGCGCACGCATCAAATGCATTTCTCCAATATAATGACGAATATCAGCATCCGCTCCGGCAACTTCACCCGCTTCATATTTAGGCACAGCATTTTCAAAGAAGTAATTGCAATAACGGATATTACTAAAACTCCAGTTGCCATCACTGGAAGGAACTTTCCAAAGTCCTTTTACATAACGGCTACTACGCCCTCCGGCTACCATATTATCTGTTCCGCCATCATTATTGGCTATACCTGCCCCATAACCACCATGCGAAGAAAAATAGTTTTGATACTTCGCTATGGAATAAGCAGCGAAATGGTCTACTGTCTGAAAATAGACTTCCGGCGTGACAGAAGAAAGCGGTTCTCTGTCAAGAAAGTCATTACAGGATGTGAGTGTCAATGCCCCTCCTGCAATAAAACATGCTTGTATAAACAGATTTTTTATTTTAAGTTTCATAATACTTCAATTTAAAAATTAATGTTAACACCGACAGATATTACTCTTTGCAAAGGATACAGTTTACCGGATCCTGTTCCAGCCAAACTTCCGGTAGCCTCCGGATCGAAAATTTTAGAAAGGCTGGTGATTGTCGCCAAGTTATCTCCTGAAAGATATACACGTACAGAAGATATTCCGGCTTTCTCTGTCCATACTCGAGGCAATGTATAACCCAACTGAACATTTTTCAAGCGCAGATATGCACCATTCTGCAAATAGCGAGTCTGAACCTGAGTATTACGACCACCACTAAAGTTGACACGTGGATAATATGCATTTAAATTTGCACCCAACGGATCACCCTCCGGACGGAAGAAATCCCAATGTTCGGTAAAACCGGTAGATTGCCACTCATTTCCTTGTCCGTTGGCCCCCCAGAAATAACATCCGTCCAACCACAGGTCACGTTTTCCGATTCCCTGCATGAAAATGCTGAAATCGAATCCCTTCCACGCAGCATCCAACGTAATACCATATTTAAAACGAGGGGTCGAATTACCAATAATGCGATAGTCACCGGTATCTCCTAACTTATTAGTACCATTACTTATTTTTCCATCACCATCCAGATCCGCATACATGATATCACCAGCTCCCCAATTAGTTCCTACAGAAGACTGATCAACTTTTGCCAAATGAGCATCCATCTCTTCTTGTGATTTCGCAATGCCAATTGTTGTCAACCCCCAAATATCATTCAAGTGTCTACCTTTATAGTAAGAACCTACATCATATGAGTCATTCGGATAACGCAAAATCTTCTGCTGATCATCAGAAAGCACTAATTTAGCCCCATAAGAAACTTCACCAATCCGGTCTCTCCAATTCAACTCCAGCTCAAAACCATATGATTTCATATCCGAGTTGTTGATTTTAGGAACTGAAGTTCCCAACAGGCTTGAAAGTTCAGGAGCCGGCCCAATCATATCATAAGTATAACGTACGAAATAGTCGAATGAACCTGACAAACGATTATTAAAGAAAGACCAATCCAAACCGACATCCCAAGTTTCTACTGTCTCCCAAGTTTTTTTAGAGCTGACAATACCCGGATTTGTAGCATAGTTAGGACGTTCGCCATTTACTAACCAACCATAATTAGACCCCACAGGCATAGTCTGATAAAATGGATACCAAGCATCATTGGTATTCGTATTACCCAACTGCCCCCATGAAGCTCTCAATTTTAAACTCCCCATATTGATCTTCTCAGCAAAACTTTCCATGAATGGTTCGCGAGCAATATTCCAACCGGCAGAGAAAGATGGGAAGAATCCCCAACGTTCTTTTCCGACAAAACGGGAAGAGCCATCATATCGGCCATTGGCCTCAAACATATAGCGATCTTTATAACTCCAGTTGACACGTGCAAAGAAACCGGCTACAGAATTGTCAGCATAACCACCATAAGCCTGCGGATCATCAGTTGCCGTATTAATAGTCGGCACCCCCGGAGTAATCAATGTATTTTTCTCAGCTGTAATGTTTCTGGTTTTATATAATTCTGCATTAAAACCAGCCATCACTTTAAAATAATGTCCGTTATCAAACTGCTTGAAATAGTCTGAATAAATATTTGTAGTATAGTAATTTTCCTTCCAGCTATATTCATTCACACGAGAAGAACCTGCTGCATAAGAACCGTATCCCATATCCCACACTGTATAATAGGGATCTCCATCTACATTGTAGGCATAAACAGGCAATACTTCCCAATGCTGGTATTGAGTCGTAGTACGTATACTACCTTCAAGATTGATTTTCCAGTTTTTAATTGGCTCGAAAACGAGTTGCAACTGATTCGTATAAAAATCTTTCTGGCTATTTTGCTTTCCGCCATTTTCCATCTGCTCTACTTCACCCTCATCCATCGGGAATCCATTAGGATCATAGGCCGGATGTACAGGCCATTTACGAGCTAAGTTATGGAAAAAGTTTCCGGTCAGATAAGTAGGACGTTCAAAATCCTCACGGGTCCACTTAGTAGAATACGTCACTTTAAACCAGTCAGTGACAGCAGTAGTAATCTTACCATTCAAAGTGTAACGCTGAAACTTATCTGACCCATGACGCATTAAGCCTTTCTGATCCAGAAAACTTCCACTAATCAAATATTGAGTTTTTTCCGTACCACCATTAATACTAAGGTTATGTTCCTGAGATGGTGCCCAATGATCATAGAACTCTTCAAACCAATCCGTATTTCCATTCGCATTAGCCCATTTTTGCCAAATACCAGCCCCATTATCAATCGTAGTAGCCTTTAGTGTTCCTTCTTGATAGGCTTTGATGCGCTCCATTACGGCAGGTGCAAAAATATCACCACCACCTTTATTGGCAGAAGCACGATTGAAGTACTGAGCAAAAGTGTAAGAATCCATAATATCCGGAATACCAATCGCATCAGAAAAACGTGCACTACCACTATATGACACATTGGTCTTACCACTCTTACCACTTTTTGTAGTAACAAGAATCACACCGAATGAAGCCCTTGCACCGTAAATAGAAGCTGACGCAGCATCTTTCAATACCGAAATATTTTCAATATCATTTGGATTTACTGTGTTCATATCGCCTTCGATACCGTCAATCAGCACTAACGGACTGCCACTTGAACCTTCGCCTATGGTACCACCACCGCGGATATTGATATTCAGGCTACTGTCCAGAGTACCACCACTGCTTCCCACTGACATGTTTAATCCCGGGATTACACCTTGAAGTGCTTGAGATACGTTTTGTACCGGACGAGACTCAATCACTTTAGAGTCCACCATGCTGACAGAACCGGTCACATTGACCTTTTTCTGTGAGCCATAACCCACTACGACCACTTCATCCAACTGTTGTGAATCTTCTTTCATCGTAATGTTGATAGGAGAGCCGTCTACCTTCACTGTGACGGTTTTGTAACCGATAAATGAAAACTCGAGGATAGCTCCTTTGGGAGTGTCAATAGAGAACTTTCCGTCCAAGTCGGTGATGGTTCCCGTATTGGTGCCCTGCACTTTTACGGAAACTCCGATAAGTGGTTCACCCGTGTTGTCGATGATTACACCGGTGGCTTTCACGGTTTGTTGTTGTATACTGGCAGTCGCTTGTGTTTTGTAAGTATCGGTCGTCGCTTGTGCCGACTGTGCGCACCACAGCAACAAAGTAGCAACTACTGTTTTCAGGCAGTGTTTTTCCCATACTCTTGTAAACCTTAAGGATAGGTTACTTTTTTTCGTCATAAATTAATAGGTTTGAGTTAAACATGTTTTTCAGTTTTTTACTTCTTTTGTAACTCCGTCCTCATTTCGGAATCGAAGTCTTGTTAGTTTTTGTTTTCTTCTACTTTTTCATAATTTTTCTTTTAAGTGATACAATTATTCCGGTTTCTCTGAAAAGAAACTAATTGATGAAGTAGACAAAGATTATGCCAGATGTGAAAAGATGGTATAAGGCACTAATGAAGTATAATACGGGGATGTAAATGTGGAATTCACCACAATTTTGTGGAATAAATCCACAAACAAAATCCGCTTGACGTTGTTGTTGTATCAAACTTAAATTAATAGAAACCCAAATGATAAAGAAGCTTAACCCCCTTTTGTTGATGGCAATGTTGTTATTCATTTCCAGCACTGTTTTTTCAGCCGGTTTTCCTCCTCCCGATAAAGTGCAGGAAGCCTTTCAGAAAATGTATCCTAAAGTGACCACGGTCGATTGGGAACGAAAAGGAGATTATCACATTGCCGATATCAGGGTGAAAGGGCGGGAGCTAAACGTCTGGTTCAGTGATAAAGGTAAATGGTTGATGACAGAGACCGATGTCGAATCTTTGGAGGCTGTTCCTCCTGTTGTGGCAAAGGCCTTTATGCAAAGTACGATGGCGTCCATGCAATTGGAAGATGTAAGAATCATCACTTTTCCCAAGCAGCCGGCGGTCATCATAATCGAAGTGGAGGAATATGACACTGATTCGGAATTTCAGTTGTTTTATTCTCCGGACGGTAAACTCTTACAGACTCTTAATGTAAGCGAAACAGGAGGGGAGATTTATCCCGGACTGTTTTGATGAAAGATAGAGACCCTCAAAATGGATGTGTAGTGAATAAAATAATTGAAAGATGATGCATAAAACGGAGAATTAAATAAGAAATTGTACTTTTGCTGTATATTATAGAATTTGCAGAAATTGATTCAATTACGCCCCTATCAAACAAAAGGGATTCATGACATTTTTGATGCTTGGAATCCTGCCACTCAGAATTTAATGAATGTTTTATTCCAGATGCCTACTGGAACGGGAAAGACCACTGTGTTTTCCGAGATAGTAGCCCGCGCTCGTCTGAAAGACAAGAAAATTCTGATTGTCGTCCATCGTAAAGAATTGGTGGAACAGATTGTAGAACGCTTGCGACACTTTGAGGTACAGACTGGCATTATATCAGGATCTATTCGACCGGATGTGACAAAAAAAGTACAGGTGGCTACTATCCAATCCTTGTCGAACAGGGAATACCCTGTTGCGGATATTGTAATCATAGACGAGTGCCATCATGCTAAGGCATCTACTTATAAAAAGTTATGGGACATTTATCCTGAGGCTCGTTTCTTAGGGGTGACAGCTACTCCCATCCGAATGAGTGGGGAAGGATTTTCCGATTTATTTGATACTCTGATCAACTGCGGTAAATTGAGCCAGTTTGTTGCACAAGGATATTTGGTGAAAGTGAAACATTTTGTGGGTATTACTCCCGACTTATCGGTCATCAAGGTGAAAATGAATGATTATGCTCAAGACGAACTGGGTGAATTAATGCAGGATACCGAACTGATGGCCGATCTGGTGGATAGTTACCACAAAAAAGCGGAAGGAAAAAGGATGATTGTCTTTGCTGTGAATATAGAACACAGTCGGCAAATAGTCGAAAAGTATCGTCAAGAAGGCATTTCTGCTGAACATATCGATGCCAATACTCCTAAAAAAGAGCGTGAACAGATTCTCCAACGGTTCAGGAATGGAGATTTTCAGGTTTTGAGCAATGTGGATATTGTTTCGGAAGGATTTGACGTACCGGATTGTGAAGCGGTACAATTGGCTCGTCCCACCAAGTCATTAGCACTTTATCTGCAACAAGTGGGGCGATGTATGCGTCCTTCACCCGGAAAAGAAGAGGGGATTGTTTTAGATAATGCGGGACTTTGGCTGGAGCATGGCTTTTGTCAGCAAGATCGGGTCTGGACGCTGCGAGGAAAGAAAAGACGCAAACGCTCTATTGGATTTGGACCTATGGTTGCGGCGATTGATATGGAAGGAATCATTCGGGAAGCTCATATTCCGCCAGAAGTCGAGGGTATGGAACTGATAGAATTAACGAACGAAACAGAAGATCTCCTACAATTTGAAACATTTCTGAGCATTGCGTTAGATAGAGAATACAAACCTTTATCAGCCTATTATAAGTTTGATGAATACTTATCCAATGTGGGGCGGAGTTTGAATTCGGTTCATTTGAAGTACATTCAAAACCGGCTCAGCAAGCTTCCGGAAGCTCCCAAAGAAGGAATGTGGTATCACATTAAACAGGACAGAGGGCTGACTTGAAGATTTGTCAACGACTTTATATATAAATGAGAAGTTGGTTATAAGTAATTCGAGATTATGAAACCTCCATGATTTAAAATATCGGTCTGTATATTAAATGAAAATACGACAGATATTGCATTCATAAAATATACCCCGTTTCAATTTGAAACGAGGTATATTTCAAAAGAATAATGTAGATATTTACTCCGCTGTTCGTCTGGCTAACATAATCAGGATAAGTTTCTTTATCATGTATCGCATATTTTGTGCAAGGGTAGGGAGCAGATTCCTATTTACTCCTGCTTCATGTGGGAAAAATGGTGTATAGTTCATAGTTTCATATTTTATGTTACACAATCGGTCTCCATTCCAGAAAGTTTTCAATAAGAAAATTTCTCCATCCCTGCTGCTCCACATCCCAGTATATCAGACTGCTTTTTATCAGGTTCGGATCATATTTCTTTCTAAAATCGGCTTCATAAGGCAGTAGGGTGGCTTTAGCCAAACGGAAACTGCCATCTTGTTTCCGATAGGCGATTAAAGCATGTCCATACTGCATGTGGCTTGTCAATACCTCCAGACGTTGTACCATCCATTCGGCGCACTCTTTCGTAAAATCTTTTTCGGTGATAATCCGTTTTTTCCATAGATCCATTCGCTGTTCCTTCCTGTTCCTTACGGAACCCATTTGAGATTTCTTTTTCATTTTGTTGTCATTTCAAAATTATCCCAAGATGTTGTGTTCATCTCGGGACGTAGTTATTAATTTGTTTATGTTTGGCCTTTTTCTGGAATCGCATTGAAAACAGGTGTAGCCTAATCGTTGTTTGG
>ENA-OPCX01001418-OPCX01001418.1-human-gut-metagenome-genome-assembly--contig:-NODE-1418-length-10219-cov-3.061590_pt1 | contig 10219 bp, 10 predicted proteins | sample MGYA00241570_ERZ501491 | MGnify/ENA primary metagenome ERZ501491 (study PRJEB25962, sample SAMEA2042620) | human gut metagenome | biome: human gut; feature: human-associated habitat; material: faeces... | reverse complement strand
TACACGCTTTCCATTTGATATTGTATTCTTATTTCTCTATGTGCTTATTTCACTTATCGAAAGTTACATACATAGCCTTAACTTTTTCTGCTGCTACCCACTTACCTTCGTTATTTTTTTCTTTCAAAGATATGGTGATAGCCTTATTTTGAACAGCCGGATAAGCCTGCATATTTGAACGGTTATCCCCTGTTTCCGGAGCTTGATTTTCTTCTTCTTTAGCAACGAAGTTTCCGTCCTTATCTTTCAATACATTTCCATTTTTATCAAAAGCTTCAGTCAAAGCATTACCAGTCCACTTATATTCTTTAGCCGGTGTAGACCCACTCTCAACTTCACCTGTGATAGACTTGCTTTCAAAAGTATAACGGTTGTTGATGTCATTAACATTAGTGTCATCAACAAAGAAATTTAATTTTTCTGAAGGATCAAAATTACCGTGTTCCAAAGTCAAATCGTAAGTAGAAATGATATTTCTCTTACCCATGGCAGTTTCATCCTCTTTCGTATTGTCTACTGCTACAGCATACAGAACTTTCTTTCCATCTTTATTAGTAGCGGCTGCATTGAAAGAGTCCTCATCATAGTTTTTCAAAGCGACTTCAACCACCCACAAACCGCCTTTAGAAATACCTCTTGTACCTGTCAGCAATTCATCGTACGGAGTGATGTTCTTCACTTCAACAATATCCAGTTTTTCACCTTTGCTGTCCTGCAAGCTGATCATGCTTGCGTCCAGATTAGCATTGGTAGGAGATACACGAATCAAGAATTTTGCGCTCTTCTGGTCCTGTGTTCCACCTTTGAACTCAAGCTTGTTTGCAATGGTTTTGTCCAAAGTCCATTCGTCACCGAAGATGTTCTTCTGAATTAAGACACTTTCAAAATTAAGATTCCATTTATCTTCTCCTTGATTATTGCTCTCGCTGTTTACCAATGAAACATGAGTAACGCCTGTATAGATGGCAGAAGATAATACATCCAAGTTAGTGTTTATCTTGGTTATTTCTTCAGCAATTTTTTTATAGTCGTTTTTCAGCTGTTCAATCGCTGCTTTTGTTTCTGCAACATCAAATCCCTGAAGGGCTTCTACTGCTTTTTCGCAGGCTTCCAGTTTGGTCTTGACATCACCAAGTTCCTTCCCTGTAGCCTCTTTATATGCGTCCAAAGCGTCCTGTTGCAACTTTAACGCACTCTGCAACTTTCCGATTTCTTCCTTGTTGGTCTTGACATCAGCTTCCAGATTGGTTATTCTTTCGCCTAAAACGCCTTCCACTTTAGACAATTTGTCCAAAATTTCTGCGTCTGCACCTTTGTAAGCGGCAGTAAGAGCTGTGATATCACCTTTGATAGTAGCGATTTCAGATTCGATGGCTTTGATGTCTTCTTCAGATGCTCCTTGATTGTTCTGAATCATCTTAACCAGTTCTTCCTTCACTTTGGCAATTTCGGCCTTAGCAGCTTCAATAGCATTCTTTTCAGCCTGCAAAGCAGCAGCTTTAGCGTCAGCAGCCTCTTTCTTTGCAGCAGCAATTTCTGCTTCTAACTTTGTCTGTGCACTTTGCAAGTCAGACACTGAAGTTTCAAGAGCTGACACTTTCTTGGAAAGATCTTCCTTTCCACCATTTACAGCACCCCAAAGTTCTTCAATGTCATCATCGTAATCCTTACAAGACACAAATGTTCCTGTCGAAGAAACCATCAAGGCTCCGAACAGGACTGCACTTAAAAACTTTTTGTTCATAATGAATTTAAATTTATAAATTTAAAAAACTAAAAATTGGTTTTCATATTTATTATAAAGGACTTAATTGCTTTGTCTGAATCTTGTCATATATTGTATGGGGGTCATTCCCGTTATTTTTTTAAAAGCTGTATAGAAAGGGCTTTTCGAAGCGAAACCACATTTCTTCGGAAGATTTTCCAAAATGCTACAGCCGGCTCTCAACAACTCCTTGGCATATTCCACCCGATACCTGTTCAACAATCCTTTCAGGTTACATTCAAAATACCGATTCACCACATTGGAAAGATAGGTCTGGTTCGTATCAATCATAGCACTCAACTTTTTCAGAGACAATTCTGAATCCAAAAACACCTTCTTTATCTCCAACTGGTAAAGCAGATTCTTGTAGATCAGACTATCTATTTCCCTGTTGCTTCTACCTTTCATGACAAATTCCTCCTCCCAGTGTTTTTCAACAGCTTTGAAGAGCAAATTCTTCTGTCTTTGAGAAGTGGAACTGACCTCCTTACGTTTTAGAAATAGATATTCCATACTGTCTTTGTTTCTTTAAATTTCCTCCGCCACACACCATTGTCAAATGTTGTATACAGATTTGTTTTTCCTGTTTTTATAGGATGAAACGTTATTTTGGTGCAAATATACATACTTTATCGAAACTTTGTGCATTTTTCCTATAAAAAAATATAGAATCTCGTAAAATAATCGTTTTTCAGGTTATTTTCAAGCTGTTATGTGAAGTGGAGTTAAATCGAATACACCTTATTTAATATGAATCGCATTTCATTAGCGGACGACAAGCAGATAAATTTAATGAGTTACATTCCTGTAACAACAAAAAGATCCACCAGCCGTTTAAAGACTGATGGATAAATTAATAACAATACACAAAAACTCCATCAAACTTCATAGCCTGACGGATTGATAAATATAGAAAGGATCTGTACTATATTAACAATATAACACAATCCGGTGAATCTCCGAAATCTCTCATCCACAAAAAAGAGAAGCACCATACATTACGTACAATACTTCTCTGTGAAAATATGATTCTTACTAATATACCAACTTCACCACCCTCTCATAATCAGCATCCACCGACATTCCCCTGATCCGGACAGCACCAGATTTCCTTGCCGATCCTTGATTTTTGGGGGAGAACAATAGAAATAGTGGCGTTTTCCCTAGGTATCCCACAATTATATCATCAAAATATTCTCTACGCTGCTATAATCCTGCCTCCCCATTGTAGAGCCATCGCATCTGCTATTCCGGGAAAGGTCTTACTCCTCAGTTTTCTTCTTTCTTCAGGCGATACACCCGAGAAGAATATGTCAGTGAACCACTTAGGGGATTTATTTCCACTTTTTGAAACATAGACCTCACCTTTCCCTACTACATTTGTCGGAACCAAGAAAGGTAAGTTTTTCAACCATAGACAGGTCTTTTTACTAGCTTCATGACCAAACTGCCAAGGCTCTATGATCTGGTCAGGTTTTCTCCATCGGCTGCTCATGATACCAACCGGATTTTCTATAGCCAGTTTATTCACTCCTATCTTTGAAACATCCATGAAGAACTGAACTGCATCTTCACGGTCTTTGGCTCTGTCAGGGAACTTCGGATGTGGTCTTCTCTGTTCTATCGGAAGTTTTTTATCATCGGGGTGATAATACCACCTTGCACCTGAAACAGCAAGATAAGTACAGGGTGGATGGGCTATAACCAAATCCCAACAACTATCAAGGAAATGTTTAGTACCATTCTCCAAAGTTCCACCACGATTGGCTATTACATCAAACATGTCTCCTTTGAAGTGATACTCGGGATGTCCACCGCTACATTCCTGAAGGTCACAACTGAAAGCCTTATGACCCAATCTTCTGAAAGCCAAACAAACGGCCTGACTTTCTTCACATGCTACCAATACATTCATACCCCTAGAAGATTATCTGCATTAAAATCCGATCAGAATAGCATCTCAGGCCTATATGTTCCACCAGCTGCCCCGTCTCTTCAAACAACTGGAATTTATAGAACCTGATGAAGCTTGTAATTTCGGAATAGAAATTCTTTCCGGCAAAACTCAAGGGATGTATCATTGGGTATCCTCCAACTTGTTGTGGCTGGAAGGCTCCTATTCCCACTCCGGTTATCAAGGCCATGTCAGCGTCAAAAATGATAGGTTGGTTGGGATTATAATCGAAGTCCCTGACAAAGAACATTCTAATCTCCTTCTCGCTGATTTCCTTTATTTTGAATTGCGCCATTCCGGAAGTGCTCTCATCTAATGTTGCCTGTACCCGTAATTCCATTTCTTCAATGCTCATATTTGTATTGAGTACTTCTCCGTTTGCTATAAAATAGTTTTTCATAGTTTAGTCTTTTGTGATTTAATGGTTAGTGTAATTCCCTGTTCTCTTTTTAGATAAGATATAAGTCCTGCATAAGAATCTACTCTCTTACGATCTCTCGGCATGATTGATAAAGCCTCCTGAAGCGTGAGGATAATGCAGAATCCGGTTTTAAAAGCATCCCCATACTTGCTTCGGAGTGATGCTACGTCTTTTTTGTATTTCTCAGGGATAGGTCTGTTGCTGTCTTTTGTCACGATAACACTTGGCTCAGCATTTTCCAAGCGATTAGAAACAGAAACTTTTTCAGCTCCTAATATCCTACTTATAAAATCGATAAACATTAAATGCGATTTATATTTCAGATATTAGGCGGTGAAGTGGCAAGAAGCGCGTTTTTTAATGTTAGGACAAAAAGAAACGCACTAAGATTTATCGTCCTAGTGCGTCAAGTTTGGTAGCTATCTACTATTTATTCCCCTTACAACAAAGTTTCTCTAATCTGATTTTTGCAGCATTCACACCTCCATTGGCTGCTTTTAGATACCATTTAATCGCTTCTTTCAAATTAGGCTTCAATCCCGGTCCTCCTTCTAAATATATGCTACCTATTATAAATTCCGTTAAATGATTCTCGTCTAGGGATGCGGACTTGATATACCAGTTAACCGATTTATGAAGATCTATTTTTCCGTTTATTTCTCCGTTCCCATAAATCCATCCTATTGTACACATTGCATTAGTATTTCCTAATCGGGCAGACTTTCGGAAATAACTAAGAGCTTTCTGAATATCTTGTTGTACTCCGTTTCCATATTCATATAAAAGGTCTAAATGATGTAAAGCAAAACTGTCCTTTTGTTTGGCCGCCTTCTGATAATAAAAAAGAGCTAAACCATAATCCCGTTTTACTCCTTTTCCATTCTCATACAAATACCCGATACTAGATATAGCTCCTACAAAACCTTTATCTGCTGCTATTTTCCAATAAGTGAATGCCTTTTTATAACTTTTCCGTACCCCTTTCCCATACATAAACATTTCTCCCAAGTAAGTATACGCAGCTGTTGCTCCTTTTTTTCTAGATAAATTAAACCATTTGCGGCTTTCTTTATAATTTTGTTTTACACCATTACCTTCATAGTACATTACTCCGAGATTGTATTGAGCATCCATATTCCCTTTTGCAGCAGCTTTTGTGAGCCATTTGAATGCTTCTTGATAATTCCGCCCTATACCTTCTCCTACCAAATAAGCATAGCCAAGTCTGTATTGGGCATTACTATTCCCTGCTTTCGCTTTAATTATCAAGGCTGTTATATATTCTTTTTCATCACTCATTTTCTTTATTGTTTAGATTTACTCTAAAATTCATTTACTCAAGTTAGTTTGTAATATCTGCATAATAAATAATCCCAAAATGGCATAGTACTTTCTGTATGTCACAAAAATAGTGAAAATTAAAGCGTAAAACAGAAACAACAATCACCCATATGCTCATATACTACGTTATAGACTTTTTGCCAAAATCAACGCATAATGAATCACCCAGTAATTATTCCATTATAGATGGTGATTAAATGGTTAAAAATAACGCATCAAGATTTATGTCCTAGTGTGTTATCTAAAATTTTAATTTTAAATTATTCAGATTGCTGTTCCCTTAATTCTTTTATGTATTCCAACTCCTGTTCAATATACTCTTTCTTTCCATCATCCGTCATTAGTAGTTTTTTGAATGCCTCTTCTGCTTCATCCAATAAGCCCATGTCAATTAAAACATAAGCCCGTCTTCTATTTAGAAAGTTACGATAAAGTTCAAAGTCCTCTGGCATTTCATCCTCACTCAGTCCTTCCAGTCGCTCCAATTCATCATCTATTATATTAATCGCTCTGACATCTTTATTGTTGGCTAAGCAATTTATATATTCAATATTATATGTTGTTATTTCCAAAGGCCAGATAATATCCAAATAAAAATAAGCTTTCTCCGGTAAGTTTAACTCCATATAACTGAATCCGATAAGATAACAGGTTTGAAAAAATATCCATTTCTCGTCTTCCGTCATTTCTAGTCTTAGCAATCTTTCTTTCAGCTCATAATAAACATTCTCCAGATATACGATAGCATCCAAATACCGTTTCTGTTGAAACACATCATTTCCCCATGAATAATTCCATAAGACTTCTGGAACTACTTTGGCTATCATGTACTGTTCATCGTCTGTCAGTTCTTTACCATTTTTATATTTCCTGACCGCCTTATCCAGTTTTTTCTCAAACTTAGCTATTCTTTTTTGGGGATCAGTATAATCATAAGCAAGTAAAAAGCTGATAGTTTCAGGTATGGCCAAGGCTCTTGAAAAGTTTATGTCATTCTCATTTTCTGAAACAGGTTTCATGATTGAAGCACGGAAAAACATGGTTTCTTCATCACCACCGGATTGTTTCAAGTATATTATTATACAGTTATTCTCATTATATATGGATTGATCTTCATTATCTTGTGTAGAATGATACGATACAGATAAGGTTACACTATTATTGAACTCGGATTTGTTTTCTTTATCAACCATTATGCTACATAAATCTAAATTCCAAACCGCATCCGTTTCTGTAATAGAAGTTCCGGTTTTTCCACGCCGGTTTTCGGTGATGATATACAAATCTGAAATATCATCTTCTTGAATATCAAAAAGATGGTCAAGTAATAAACCCAATGTAACAGTATCGTTCTTGTTGGCTCGGAATTGAATGCGTTTATCTTGATGCTGAAATTCCAGTTCATTAGACAAATAAGTACCTTTGTTCAACGCAAAGCGGGTTAATAAAGAGGTGACTATTTTTTCTCCTTTATCATTAATGCGCTTTTTATCCCATCGAGAGAGAATGGCATCTGACAAATTTTCTGTTAATTTTGACATAACTATTACTTGTTTTAGTGATTGGTTATTACTAATTTTCACTTTTCCTCTTCAATATTTTTGACTTTCATTGCGACAGTAGCCAATGTGTCATCATCTGTCACAGAAAGAAAAGGAGAATACTTGGATAATACCGGTTGAATCGTATGAATATAAGATGAATTATTTTTTATATAAGTTTCATACAAATCTTTTTTTCTTTGTTTAACAATATGATTTGCATCCATAAGCATTAAAAAAGAAAAATCACAAGAATAATTCCTTTCCTTATGAACATCAGATCCTAAAAGGAAAGAGAGATAAGCAAAAAAATATTTGGAATGATTGGAATATTTCAAATGTGCCAATTCATGCAACAATACTTGTTTTATAAATCTAAAACCATGCAGCAACAATTCTACATTCAAGGAAATTACTTTTTCATTATGAAAGCAAACTCCCCAAGAACGTTCATTTTCCTGTATAGCGTCATGGAACTTACAATGCACAAAAGGTAAATCATGATAAACGGAATATTGGTGGAGCTGCTGTTCCAAAAAGAAATACCCATATATTATAGCCTCTTCTTTTTCTGCCTTACTGACTTTCTTCCCTTTTTTAATTTCTTTAAAAAAACGTAAAACTGCATTCAAAGAACGATAACGGAAATTTTCTTCTTGTTGCATCATCAAATAACAAAAAATAGACGTTCCTTTTCGTCTATCAACTTGAAATCGTATTTTTCCATCACCGTCTAACAATAACTCTTTTTCCAAAGAATAAACTGAATAAAAAATTTGCTTTCCAGAAGTAAACGCATATTCCACCCACATATTCCAAGAAGAAGTATAAATCGCTTGAGAAGATACCCCATCATACAAGTCCACTTGATTGGTTTCCCTTGTATGTGCCAATATAAAACTCTTACGAAAAGGGGTGGCATAAGTGAAACTATCATATATACAAGGTATCACATTTCTCCCTTTTATATTATATAACCCTTTCTTTCCATTCTGTTGACATTCAAGAAAAATACCGCAACCAGGACAGTACCAAAAATTAGCACTTTGAAAATCAAAAGGAAGAATGTCTCTTATCATATTATTCCTTGAAATATGAATACCTCCGTATCTCCCATTTTTTTGTACCAAATAAACATTTCTAGGCTGACGCACTCTGTCATTAATAATATTTTGGAAAGTGGTCTCTAGCAAGTTAGAGCCTTTCCTGTTCATTAATATATAACCATCAGGTTTCTTCACCCATAATTTATCGTTAATGATAAAATAGGGTTCTTTGTCAGCAAACGGATGAATAATAGTCGTTCCATCCATTGCAATGATTGTTTTATATCCTCCTCGACTGACATAAGCACCAATATATTGCTTTCCATATAATTTAATCCTACAGAATGAACTGCTCCAGTCATATTCCAACGGAATAACTATTTTCATATTGATGTCCACAAAACCGTATTTTTTATTCCTTATAACTTTTATCAAACCATGTTGCGGATTACCAACAAAATCATACTTCCGTTTCAGCATACAAATGATTTCCCTTATTTTTTTTGTTTTCATCTCATTATATTAATAATTAAAAATATTGGTCGGTAATTTATTATAGAAATAGAACTATTCTTCAATAGTTGCAAATAACAGACAGTTGGTTTATTTTGTACATACGAGTACATTTAGCATATCCATAGAATCAGTTCGTCTTTGACTGTTGAAACGCTTTGTGCTAAGATGTGTTGCCGACTTGTATATGATTCTTTTATTCATTCTTTATTTTTTCCATGTCTTTCCAAATCTTTTTATAAATCGATTTGAACAGTATATGACAAATAGGCAACGTCCTTATACTTCCACAACGTTTGCAGGGTTGTGGAACAGAATAGGTGGTAGCAGCATATTCAAAATCGGGTGCTAAAAAAATTTTACCGCATTGGATACATCTGAAAATATTTTTTCCTCTATACATGATATAATTTTATTTAAGTTACTAACAAAGAGAATGATTTGCATTTTCCTTTTTATAATTTTTCTTGAAATTTTCTACAAATAGTTTGATTTTCTCATTTTCCATACTAACTTTCCTGCATTCAAACTCTCCGGGAAGCTCCACGACAAAATAGTCTTCATATCTTCCACATTTGGAAAGTGTAAGTAGCCTTTTTTCTGCATCAAAAATTATTTCATCATAAAATTGCTTGAAATATTTCTTAGCATTTAGAGAAGATTCACTTGTATGCGGAGGAATCTCATAAATGTTTTTGTTTACCAACATTATCACCTGACATCTACCCGAGTATTTTATTGGACAGCAACAAGCCGGACCACCCATGAATTCCTTTATTGCAAGTATGATATCCGTACCGCCCGAACTTTGGCAACTGTAACTACCTTCCTTTATTTGCTTTTTCAGGTCTTCGATATAGTATTTTTCACTTTTTTCCTTGTCATTAAAATCCCAATGATCAGGATCCCAATAACTATCTACATAAGGACTATAACGAGGACAATAGTAAGGATCATGCTTATCCTCATCCACTCTTACTCTTCTGATAATTTTCAAAATATCCTCCCGATTTTTTATATCAAATGGAATCGGGGCTACACCAATTCCCAATATATTCTCCAGTTCTTCTACACCCCAACTTTTTCTAATATGGTTCTCAAACAGTCCTTCTAAATTTATTTTTTCTTGTTCTGCAATTTTAAAAAACCGATAAAAAGCTGTTTTATCATCTTGTTCCGTTTCCTTCGCCAGATTATCCATCTCGTTCAAAACATCTTGCGAGATAGTATAATCCTGCCCAAAAGTTTCCTTTCTGCACAGAAGGAACATCTCTCCCACAGCACTTTGCGAAGCGGTATGTCCTTGCTTGGCAGCTTCCAGTAGCCAATGGAAAGCGTATCTATAAAGTCGTTCTGAACGATACAAACGTCCCAATTCATATTGGACCTCTATATCCCCTTGTTCTGCCTTTTTTATTAAATCCCGTAACATAAGTATCATTTTTGTTATAGATTAAATTATCTCGGACTATTAAATATACCAATATTCATCCAATGTATTTGTCAACTCTGCCCAACGGGTGATTAGAAGTTTGGCATAAAGATGTGGAAATAAGCCATAGCATCCAAGGGCATACCCTTCGTTAACTTCAACCAATAGTGTCTCACCATTTGAAGTAACTCCGAAATCAATGCCAT
>ENA-OPCX01001410-OPCX01001410.1-human-gut-metagenome-genome-assembly--contig:-NODE-1410-length-10269-cov-2.045330_pt1 | contig 10269 bp, 9 predicted proteins | sample MGYA00241570_ERZ501491 | MGnify/ENA primary metagenome ERZ501491 (study PRJEB25962, sample SAMEA2042620) | human gut metagenome | biome: human gut; feature: human-associated habitat; material: faeces... | reverse complement strand
CTGCTCGGCGCGAACGCCGGCATCGGCATCTCCCTGGGAGACAACTGCGTGGTCGAAGCGGGCCTGTACGTCACCGCCGGCACCAAGGTCACCATCTACGACAAGGCCAAGGTCGCCGCCGGCGAACCGCTCGAAACCGTCAAGGGCGCCGAACTGTCCGGCAAGGACAACATCCTGTTCATCCGCAACTCCGTGTCCGGCCGCATCGAGGCGCGCTACCGCAAGACCGGCATCGAGCTCAACGAGAAACTCCACAAGAACTGAAAACGGAATGGCGGAGAGCGTCATCCGCGCTCTCCGCAAGAGGAAACTCGTGAAAATCACACTGATCACCGTCGGCAAGGTCAAAGAGAAGTATCTGCGCGACGCCATCGCGGAATATTCGAAACGACTGGGCCGGTATTGCAAGCTCGACATCGTCGAAGTGGCCGACGAGAAGACACCGGAGCATGCCAGCGACGGACTCGAACGGCAGATCAAGGCCAAAGAGGGCGAACGCATCGCCAAACATATTCGTGACGACGCGTTCGTCATCGCCCTCGCCATCGAAGGCAAGCAGCTCACCAGCGAACAGCTCGCCGCGAAAATCAACGACCTCGGACTCCACGGCACCAGCCATATCCAACTCATCATCGGCGGCTCATTGGGACTCGACCCCGCGATCCTCAAACGAGCCGACTACCTGCTGAGCTTTTCCAAAATGACGTTCCCGCACCAGCTGATGCGGGTGATTCTGCTGGAGCAGATCTATCGCGCATACAAAATCAACGCCGGAGAACCTTACCACAAGTGATTTTCGAGGCGTTTCGCAAGAAACGCTAAGGAGGGGCGAGCCGGTATAGTGGCGCGTATGAGTGACTACAGGGACGAACGCGAGCAGCGAGAACGCCGTCGCCGCACCATGGTGCGCACGGTGTGCATCGTCATCGCCGCGGCGATGCTGCTGAGTCTGGTCATTCCTGCGATCTACGCGGGGCTTTGACGCCTTCGGGCCCGTATGATCCGAAACGGGCCCCGGTTTCCCGTATGCGTGCGGACAGGTTCGCGGTCCGTCCATGTGGGAAATGGATGTGGGCACGTGGAAAAACCTTATGGATTGTGCGGGAGCCGTGGACGGCTCCATGTCAGAATAGTCAGGAACGTAATAGAAATGTATGGTGTAAACGATGGCAGAATTTGATTACTCCGAGGCGATCAGCGAAGCGCGCGCCAAATACGAGTCCATTTCCAAGGCCCTCGACGTCGATCGACTGACCGCCGAGGCCAAGGACCTTGAAGTGAAAGCGGCCGAACCCGGATTGTGGGACAATCCGGAAAACGCACAGAAAGTGACCAGCAAGCTGTCCGCGGTGCAGTCGCAGCTCAAGCGTCTGGCATCCGCCGACCAGCGCATCGAGGACGTGGAGACCCTGGTCGAGCTTGGCCAGGAGGAAGAGGACGCCGACACGTTGGCCGAGGCGAAGGCCGAAGTCGAAAGCATCCAAAAGGATCTCGACGATATGGAGATCCAGACGCTGCTTGACGGCGAATACGACGAACGTTCCGCCGTGGTGACGATCCGTTCCGGTGCCGGCGGCGTGGATGCGGCCGATTTCGCGCAGATGCTGCTGCGCATGTACCTGCGTTGGGCGGAACGCAACGGATACAAGGCCAAGGTCATGGACACCTCCTACGCGGAAGAAGCCGGCATCAAGTCGGCCACGTTCCAGGTGGACGCCCCGTACGCATACGGGCGACTGAGCGTGGAGGGTGGCACCCACCGTCTGGTGCGTATCTCCCCGTTCGACAACCAGGGCCGCCGTCAGACCAGCTTCGCCGCCGTGGAAGTGGTGCCGCTGGTCGAAGCGACCGATCACATCGACGTGCCGGATTCCGAAATCCGCGTCGACACCTACTGCTCGTCCGGTCCTGGCGGACAGGGCGTGAACACCACGTATTCCGCGGTGCGCATCACCCACATCCCGACCGGCATCGTGGTGACCATGCAGGATGAGCGTTCGCAGATTCAGAACCGCGCCTCCGCCATGGCCGTGCTCCAGTCCCGACTGCTCGTGCTGCGCCACGAGGAGGAGGCCAAGAAGAAGAAGGAGCTCGCCGGCGACATCAAGGCCAGCTGGGGCGATCAGATGCGCTCCTACGTGCTGCACCCCTACCAGATGGTCAAGGACCTGCGCACCGGCTACGAAACCAGCCAGACTCAGGCCGTGTTCGACGGCGACATCAACGCGTTCATCGAGGCCGGCATCCGCTGGCGCCACGAACAGCGCCGCGCCGCCGAAACCGAGGAGTAAGCAGCATTATGGCGCTGATCTCACTGGACAATGTGTCCAAGATCTATCCCAAAGGCACCCGACCGGCGCTTGACGACATCAACCTCGATATCGAACGCGGTGATTTCGTGTTCCTTGTGGGTGCGTCCGGCTCCGGCAAGACCACGCTCTTGAGCCTGCTGTTGCGTGAGGAAGAGGCCACCAGCGGCGAGATTCGCGTGGCCGGCAACGATCTGCGGCGCATCACCAACCGTCAAGTGCCGCAGTACCGCCGTTCGCTGGGCTTCGTGTTCCAGGATTACAAGCTGCTCAATAACAAAACCGTATGGGAGAACGTGGCGTTCGCCCTTGAGGTGATCGGCACGCGGCGGTCCACCATCAAATCGTTGGTGCCCAAGGTGCTGAATACCGTGGGACTTACCGGCAAGGAAAAGAACTATCCGCATGAGCTCTCCGGTGGCGAGCAGCAGCGTGTGGCCATCGCCCGCGCCTACGTGAATCACCCGCAGATTCTGCTGGCCGACGAGCCCACCGGCAACCTCGACCCGACCACTTCGCTGGGCATCATGGAAGTGTTGGACGCCATCAACCGTACCGGCACCACCATCGTCATGGCCACGCACAACGAAGAGATCGTCAACTCCATGCGCAAACGCGTGGTCGAATTGCACACCGGCAAGATCGTGCGCGACGAGCAGCAGGGATCCTACGATTCCGCGCTGTATTTCCCGGACGCCGAAGTCGAGTCGAAATCGCACCAGGCATTGGGCACTTCCGATCCGAACGCGAAATACCGTCGACAGAACGCCATCGATTCAACGAACGCTCCTGACGACACCGTCGACGTGGAAGGCGCGACGCGCGCCGAAACCGTGGTGAACGCCGTGGATGTGGTCGCCGCTGCCGTCCATGACGGACAGGGGAACGACGGCATCGCCCGTCTTGCCAAATCCGTGCATTCCGGACGCACCGGCCGTTACGGCGAGGCCTTCGCGTCAGTGGAGACCACCTTGACCTGGGGCAAGGGACTGAGCCTCGAACAGATGGCCGACCAGGAACAGGCCGAGCAAACCGAACGGAACGAACAGGCCAAGACCTCCGCTGAAAATGATGCCTCCGAGACTGGTGCCGACGAAGCATCGGCGCTGTCCGCTCCGCCTGCACCGCCCGTTCCACCGACCCAAACCGAGCCTCCGACACCGCCCGAACCCCCCGTCCCGCCGGCACCGTCCGATGAAAACCCTGAGGACACCAAGGAGCACGACTGATGCGTTTTCGTTTCATCCTTTCCGAAACATGGAACAGCCTCAAGCGCAATGTTTCAATGATCATCTCCGTCATGCTGGTCACATTCATCTCCTTCCTGTTCATCGGCGTATCCGGCCTGATGCAGGCACAGATCACCGCCGCGAAGGGCGAATGGTACGACAAGGTCGAAGTGGTCGTATGGCTGTGCCCGGACGGTGCCAGCCAGGCGGCGTCCTGCTCGTCGGGCAAGGCGCCTTCCAACCAGGAGATCGTCGATCTGGAGAACGTGATCAACGAGGAAGCCGGCAACATCGTCTCCAAAATCACATATGTGAGCCGTGAGGACTTCTACAAGAACACCTTCCTCAAGCAGTATCCGAACGGCGAATACCAAGGACGCGTGCTCACCGCCGCCGACATGCAGGGGTCGCTGCGTCTGAAACTGAAGGACCCGACCAAATACCAAGTGGTATCCGAAGTGTTGAGCGGCCGCACCGGTGTCGAGGAAGTGCAGGATCAACGCAAGATCTTCGACCCGGTCTTCTCGGTGCTGAACCGTGCGACGGCGGTCACCGTGGCGCTCGCCGGCGTGATGATCCTGGTGGCCATCATGCTGACCGGCACGACGATTCGCATGAGTGCCGCCTCGCGTAAGAACGAGACCGAGATCATGCGACTGGTGGGAGCCTCGAACTGGACCATCCGCCTGCCGTTCGTGTTGGAAGGCGTGTTCGCGTCGCTGATTGGTTCGCTGCTCGCCTGCGGAACGTTGAGCGCCATGGTGAAGCTGTTCATCACGGATTGGCTGTCGAAGAGCGTGCAGTGGATGCCTCTGATCAACCAGAAGACGGTATGGCTGCTTGCACCGGCCCTTGGTGGGAGCCGTCGTGCTGTCGATCGTCGCGTCCAGCATCTCGCTGAGGAAGTACCTGAAGGCATAAACCGGCGGAGTGCTGAACGAGATGTTCAGCATATTTGAAGTTTGCTGGATACAATGTCGAAATAGGTGGATTTCGGGAAGGGAATACATGTCTAGGAAAATGACGAGACAGGTGCGGCCCATCGTTGGACTGATGCTTGCTTCGGCTATGTTCTGCGCCGGCGGCGTCGCGGTCGTCGCCGCGCCGGCTCCGCAGGCGCATGCCGTGAGCATGTCGGAATACCAGGCGAAGGTGTCGAACCACGCCAAGCTGAAGTCGCAGCTTGCCGGCGTGACCAGCGATCTCGCCGACACGATTCTGCAGTTGGCCGATTTGAACGACAACCAGATTCCTGCGGCGGTCGAGGCCGCGGAATCTGCCCAGCAGGCGGCAGAACAGGCGCAGAGCCTGGCGGAAGCGACCACGCAGCGGTTGCAAGCGGCCCAGCAGGACAAGGCGAACCTTGAGGAGCAGATCAAACAGACCGGCTCCGACTATGATGACGCCAAGGCCGCCGTCGCACAGCTCGCCCGCGAAAGCTTCCACGGCTCCAGTACGTCGGATGTGCTGGATTTTGTCACCGATTCGACGACCGCCGACGATTTCGTCAACAAGATGCAGTCGCAGGCCGCGGTCACGCGAAGCGAATCCAACGCGGCAACCGACGCGGCGAACGAGCTGAACACGTCGATGAACCGCAAGGACCGTCTGGGCGCCATCGAACAGAAGATCACCCAGCTCAAGGAGCAGGCCGACCAGCAGGCGGCAAGCGCCCAGCAGGCGACAAGCGAGGCCAGCACCAAGCAGACCGCCCTGCAGAAGCTGCGTGACGAGGGCACGGTGAAACGTGAGAAGCTCGAATCGCAGAAGAGCCAGCTGACAACGCAGAGCGCCAAGGAAGCGGCGGACATCGTCGCCATGAAATCGCAGATCGATTCATGGAACAACCAGTACAACAATTCCAACAACGCCGCTGTCAACCCCAATAACAACCAGCAGCAGTCGCGTCCGAACAACAACACGAACTACAATCCCGCTCCCGCGCCTGCACCTGCGCCGGCTCCGACGCCCAATAACAACAATTCCGGCGGCGCCAGCGGCATGAACTATGCGGTGCCCGGTAATTGCCCGGCCGGTTCCGGATACTGCTACGGACACAACACCGGCAACACGGTCGGCGGTGCCGCGTATCCGTCCCGCCAGTGCACGCTGTGGGCATACCTGAGGCGTTCCCAGCTGAGCCTTCCGGTCGGCTCCTACATGGGCAACGGCGCCGATTGGGCCAATACCGCTCGTGGACTCGGATACCTGGTGAACAACACCCCGCATGTCGGCGCGGCGATGGTGTTCGCGCGCGGCCAAAGCGTAGGCGGACATTGGACCGCCGACTGGCAGTACGGCCACGTGGCCGTCGTGGAACGCGTGAACGCCGACGGTTCGGTCCTGATCTCCGAAGGCGGCACCGGCTTCGCGACGTTCCCGGCTTGGGAGACGATCTCCAACGCCGGAGCCTACCAGTACGTCCACTACTGACGGTTCCGTTCCAGACATGAAACCACGGCAAGCGCGCCGTCCGCATCGTCGGGCGACGCGCTTTCGTGATATGGTCGACGGAGTCGCGTTGCATACACTGATCGAAAGAACCGGGAAGGAGGTCCGACATGGCCAAGGAACAGGGAACCAAACCGATCGCGCAGAACAAGAAGGCGCGTCACGACTACGCCATCGAAGACAAGTATGAGGCCGGTCTCGTGTTGACCGGCACCGAAGTGAAGTCGCTTCGTGAAGGACGGGCGTCGCTGGCCGAATCGTTCATCACCATCGACCGTCGTGGGGAGATGTGGCTTGAGGGAGCCAACATTCCCGAATATCTCAACGGCACGTGGAACAACCACGCACCCAAACGCAAGCGCAAGCTGCTGCTGCATGCGGCGCAGATCGACAAGCTGGCCCGCCAAACCCAGGCCAAGGGATTCACCATCATTCCGCTGAGCCTGTATTTCAAAGACGGCCGCGTCAAGGTCGAGATCGCGCTCGCCCGAGGCAAGAAGGAATTCGACAAGCGCCAGTCGCTTCGCGAGGAGCAGGACAAGCGTGAGGCGCTGCGAGCCATGCGATACGCCAACAAGCAGGTGCGATAAATCGGAAAAATTCCGGTTTCACATAGTGAAAGAACGCCGATTCAGGAAAATTTTTGTAACACACCCTCTTTACGCTAGGATACGGTTCGGCTGAACAGGCCGATATGAATCCATAGGAGAGGGAACATGCAAGCAGGAAAAGCCCTGAAAACCGCCGCCGCGTTCATGTTGAGCGTGGCCATGCTCGCCACCGGCGCGGCATGCGGCACCAGCGACGACAGCGACGCCTCGGCGTCGAAATCCAGTTCGAAGTCCAGCGAACTGACCGGTTACGATGTTTCCGGCGTGAAGAAGGACGACGCGATCGCCAAAATGCTGCCGGATTATGTGACCAAGGACGGCAAGCTCACCATCGGCATGGATACGTCGTACGCGCCGGCCGAATTCCTGGCCGCGGACGGCAAGACGCCGGTCGGCTTCGACGTGGACATCGCCAAGGCGCTGGCCGGAGTGTTCGGTCTTGAGGCCGATCCGGAAACCGCGAACTTCGATTCGATTATTCCGGCCGTCGGCGCCAAGTACGACATCGGCATCTCGTCGTTCACCGTCACCAAGGAACGCCTCGAGGCGGTCGACTTCGTCAGCCACTTCAACGCCGGCTCCGCATGGGCCGTGAAGAAGGGTAACCCGAACAAGGTCGACACGTCCGATCTGTGCGGCAAGAAGGTGGCCGTGCAGACCGCCACCATGCAGGAGACCGCCGCCAACAAGATGGCCAAGCAATGCAAGGCCGACGGCAAGGCGGAGATGGACGTCATCTCCAGCAAGCTGCAGACCGATGTGACCACCAACGTCGTCACCGGCAAGGCCGACGTGTTCTACGCCGATTCGCCGGTCGCCGGCTACGCGATCGCGCAGACCGACGGCGAACTCGAAACGCTTGGCAAGACCGAAGGCATCGCCCCGGAAGGCATCGTCGTCAAGAAGGGCGACCAGCAGATGGACGAGGCCCTGCAGAAGGCCCTGCAGAAGCTCATCGACGACGGCACCTACATGAAGATCCTCAAGTACTGGGGTGTTCAGGACGGTGCCATCAGCAAGCCGGAGATCAACACCCCCGGCACCAACGAGTGAATGTTTCGGAACTTTTGCGTCCGTTAATACGCTCGTAGCAATCCGCTCTTAGGTTATGCCATAGCCACGTTTGGCTGGTTGATTTGGCTGGGTTGAAGAGAGGACTTGCCATGATGAGGAATCTGAAAGGTTGGGCGGCGCTCGCGTTGAGCGCGGCGATGGTCGTCTCGATGGGAGCCTGCGGAACCTCCGACAAAACGGATTCCCAAACTTCCGTCGATTCGAATTCGTCATCGACCACCGGTTACGACGTGTCCGGCGTGAAGAAGGACGAGAAGATCGCCAAGATGCTGCCGTCCTCCGTCACCAAGGACGGCAAGCTGACCGTCGGCATGGATACGTCGTACGCGCCGGCCGAGTTCCTGGCCGCGGACGGCAAGACGCCGGTCGGCTTCGACGTGGACATCGTCAAGGCGTTGGCGAAAACGTTCGGCCTCGAGGCGGATCCGCAGACGTCGAATTTCGATTCGATCATTCCATCAATCGGTTCGAAGTACGATATCGGCGTCTCGTCGTTCACCATTACCCCGGAACGCATGAAGGCCGTCGACTTCGTCAGCATGTTCAAGGCCGGTTCCACGTGGGTGGTCAAGAAGGGCAACCCAGGCAAGATCGACACGTCCGACCTGTGCGGATTGAAGATCGCGGTGCAGACCGGCACCACACAGGAGGAGGAAGTCAACAAGGGCGCCGAACAGTGCAAGGCGGACAACAAGCTTGACATCCAGATCCTGTCCAACAAGCTGCAGACCGATGTGACCACCAACGTCGTCACCGGCAAGGCCGACGTGTTCTACGCCGATTCGCCGGTCGCGGGTTATGCGATCTCCCAGACCGACGACCAGCTTGAGGCCCTCGGTGAGGACGTCGGCGTGACCAAGGAGGCCGTGGCCATCAAGAAGGGTGATTCCGACACGGCCAAGGCGGTGCAGGCGGCCATGCAGAAGCTGATGGATGACGGCACGTACATGAAGATCCTCAAGCATTGGGGCGTCGAATCCGGCGCCGTCGACAAGGCCGAGATCAACCCGACCGATTTGGGCTGATCGGCGCACTGACGCTGCGGGCGTAGGGGCATCGGACGTATATAGATCGATGCCCCTACGCTTTTTGCCGATTAACGTCGGCGTAGCATTGCGGTTTTATCGTGTGCCTTTGGAATACTGGACGTCTGATTGGCAAATGGACGATTACCGTTCAGTGGATGGGAAGAGAATAGAAGGAGAACCCACTATGTCGTTGAAATTCAAATCGTTTGCCGCTCTCGCGCTGAGCGCGGCCATGATGTTCTCCGTCGCCGCATGCGGCACCACGGATTCCGGTGACGCCAAAAGCGACTCGAAGGCGAAGAACACCACCGTTGGTTACGATGTGAGCACCATCAAGAAGGATGACGAGCTGGCCAAGCTGGCCGCCTCCGCGAAGACCGTCAAGGACGGCGAGCTGTCCGTCGGCATGGAACTGTCCTATGCTCCGGCCGAATTCTACGCCGAAGACGGCAAGACGCCGGTCGGCTATGATGTGGACATGTCCAAGGCCATCGCCCAGACGCTGGGCCTGAAGCCGAAGATCGTCTCCTCCATGTTCGACACCATCGTCCCGTCCATCGGCTCCAAGTACGATCTGGGCATCACCGCCATGACCATCACCGAAGAGCGTCTGCAGTCCGTCGACTTCGTGAGCTACTACCGCGCCGGCTCCACGTGGGCCGTGCAGAAGGGCAACCCGAAGAAGCTCGACACCTCCGACATGTGCGGCGCGAAGATCGCAGTGCAGACCGGCACCGTCCAGGAGGACGAGGCCAACAAGATCGCCAAGGGCTGCAAGGCCGACAAGAAGGCCGAAGTGATGTCCTACAAGCGTCAGGCCGAAGCCGCCACCGCAGTGGCCACCGGTAAGGCCGACGTGTTCTACGCCGATTCGCCGGTCGCCGGCTACGCGATCTCCCAGACCGACGGCCAGCTTGAGGCGCTCGGCGACGTTGAAGGCGTGGCCAAGCAGGGCATCGCCATCAAGAAGGGCGACCAGCAGCTCGACGAGGCCGTGCAGAAGGCCGTGCAGCAGCAGTTAAAGTCCGAGCGTTTCCGCACCGACCTCATCACAAACGTCTCACACGACATCAAAACACCGCTGACCTCGATCATTAATTATGTCAATCTGATCAAACTGGAACATATTGATAATGAACGGGTGAATAGTTATATCCGCATCCTGGATGCCAAGTCACAGCGGTTAAAGCAGCTGACGGAGGATCTGGTTGAGACATCGCGTATTACATCCGGAAATGTCAAACTGGATATGCAAAAGATTGACTTAGTGGAGCTGATCTATCAGACGGCAGGCGAGTTTAATGAAAAATTTGAGGCGAAAGAGCTTACAATCGTCACCAAACTCCCGAAAACGGAAGTGATGATCCTTGCGGACGGCAGACAGCTCTACCGTGTCATCGAAAACCTTTATAATAATGTTGCAAAATATGCGCTGGAAAAAACAAGAGTTTATGTGGATGTGCATGTACTGGAGGAAAAAGTGACATTTTCCATCAAAAATGTTTCGGAGCGTTCCCTTGCGTTGGAAAACAGTAATGCGGGAGATCTGACAGAGCGTTTTATCCGT
>ENA-OPCX01001408-OPCX01001408.1-human-gut-metagenome-genome-assembly--contig:-NODE-1408-length-10280-cov-2.372910_pt1 | contig 10280 bp, 9 predicted proteins | sample MGYA00241570_ERZ501491 | MGnify/ENA primary metagenome ERZ501491 (study PRJEB25962, sample SAMEA2042620) | human gut metagenome | biome: human gut; feature: human-associated habitat; material: faeces... | reverse complement strand
AACGGCGCAAAGACGGCCATCACCGCCACGGACTGGACGGGCATGGCGCTGATCTGCTTCGTTCTTCCGGCGGTGCTGAGCTGGGTTTTCTGCCTGATCCTCCGGAAATGGGGCTGGATCGGGGAAAACGACCTGAAATTGGAGCTGTGAAGAATTCCCCCGCCGCGTCGGAACATCCGCGCGGCGGGGGAATTTTGATTGCTTTACGCGCCGAACACCTTTGTGTCCAGATGCCGCTTCTTGACGGCATAAAACAGCACTGTGCCAAAGGTCAGGAGCACCGCCAGCTCTCCCAGCGCCACGTACAGAGCGTTGAGGAAGAAACCGCCGCCGATGTACACCGTCAGTTCCCAGCCCACCAGCAGTGCGTTGAACAGTGCGGGCATCGCCATCCCCACCAGAGGATAGCCCTTCACCGTGACCCGCCGGGTCAGCCACATCCCCCCGGCCGCCAGAAGCGTCGCAAGACTGCCCACGAGAAAATCCAGCGGCAGCGCGGCGGCATAGGTGATGTTGAAAACCAGACAGCCCACCGTCAATCCGGGAATCGCTGCCGGGGTGAAAAAGGAAAGCACACACAGCGCTTCGGACAGCCGCATTTGGATCGCCCATGTGGTGGAACCGGGAAGCAGAACATTCTGCAGGTGGGTCAGCACAGCGTACAGCGCCGCAATGACGGCGGCATGGGTCAGAAATCTGGTATTTTTAGACATGGTGTTCCTCCAAAAAAGAAATTGGGAGCAGTCCACGACCACACCCAACAAAAAATGAGCGCACAGCGCCCATCGGAAATCCCTAGTTTTGTTTACCGACAGGATGGTCACGAACTGTCCTATGAAATTTCTCTCATTATACACATTGACGACAGAAAAGTCAAGGTTGCATTTGCCATGAATATCTGGTATCATGAAGTGGCGAATTACTCGAAAATAAGGAGATGGTAGTTTATGGCAAGAAACAACACCCCGGTGGACAAGAACTCCCGGGAGTACCTGCTGCGGCAGGTGGCCAACGGACGTTACAGTCTGTTGCTGATCGTCATTCTCACGGTGGTCAATCTGATCATGACGATTCTGGACACGAACACGTATTTCCTGTTCTCCGCTTCCGTACCGTACTATCTGGTATTCGTGGGGATGGGCATAGAGAACGGCTTTGTGGACGGCGCCTGGAATGTCAAAGGGACACTCACCTATACGGGTCTGGTCATCGCGCTGGTCATTGTGGCGGCGTATCTGCTGTGCTGGCTGCTGAGCAAGAAGCGTGCCGGTTGGCTGACGGCGGCGCTGGTGCTGTTCATCGTCGATACCGTGGCGCTGGTGGTCATTACCTTTGCGCTGTATGATAGCCCCATGGGCAAGCTGGTGGATTTCCTGCTGCACATCTGGGCGATTGTAGAGCTGGTTCAGGGCGTGCGGGGCAGCAGGAAGCTCAAGGAACTTCCTCCCACGGAGGAACCCAGAGACATCTGCACCGGACCGGAATTCTAGTTTCATACATGCAGGAAGCTCCCTCGAAAAGAGGGAGCTTCTTGATTTTATGCCAGATAAATCGCCTTGCAGGCCAGCATGGTTTCGTAGCAGTCCAGCTTGGAGACCAGCTCCAGGGGCGCGTGCATGCTGAGCACCGGCACGCCCGCGTCCACGGTGACGATATTCCGGTTGGCCATGTAGGCCGCCACGGTGCCGCCGCCGCCCTGATCTACCTTGCCCAGAGTCGCGATCTGCCAGATGACGCCCGCCTTGTCCAGCGTGGAGCGGACATGCCCCATAGCCTCGGCGGAAGCGTCGGACGCGCCGCCCTTGCCCCGGGAGCCGGTGTACTTGCAGATGGCAACGCCGTAGTTCAGCTGGCTGTTGTTCCGCTTGTCGCAGGTCTCCGGCCAGTTGGGGACGAAGGCGTTGGAAACGTCGGCGGACAGGCAGAAGGAATTGGCGAAGCAGTCGGACAGCTTGACGCCCTGAGCGTCGCACAGCCCCTCCATGAAATGCTCAAAGTAGTGGCTCTGCATACCGGAAATGCCCACGGAGCCGATCTCTTCCTTATCGGCAAGGATGCACACGGCGGTCTTTTCGGGCATGTCCAGAGAGAACAGGGCTTCCAGCTCGGCGTAGGCGCAGACCCGGTCGTCGTGGCCGTAGGAGCTGAGCAGGCTGCGGTCAAGGCCCGCCTCCCGGCAGCGTCCGGCGGGAACCACCGTCAGCTCGGCGGAGAGGAAGTCGCTCTCCACGAGGCCGTACTTCTCGTTCAGCAGCTTCATGATGTGCAGCTTCACGAGGTCAGAGCCATCGCCCTCCAGCGGCTCGGAGCCGAGGATCACGTTCAGCTGCTCGCCCTCGATGATCTTCCCCGCAGGCTTCTGCATCTGATCTGCCGCCAGATGGGGCAGCAGGTCGGAGACCATCAGGATGGGGTCGCCCTCGTCCTCGCCGATGGTGACCGTGACCACAGCGCCGTCGGCACGGTACACCACGCCGTGGAGCGCCAGAGGAATGGTCGTCCACTGGTATTTCTTGATGCCGCCGTAATAGTGGGTCTTCAGGTAGCTGATCTCGGAGTCCTCGTACAGGGGATTGGGCTTGATGTCCAGCCGGGGGGAATCCACGTGGGCGGCGCAGATGTTCGCGCCCTCGCCCAGAGACTTGGTGCCGACCACGGCCAGAGCGATGGACTTATTGCGGTTGTTGTAGTAGATCTTATCGCCGGGTTTGGTTTCCATGCCGGGGGCGAAGGGCTTGTAGCCCAGCTTCTCGGCTTCCCGAACGGCCCATGCGGTGGCCTCCCGCTCGGTCTTGCATTCGCTCATGAACGCCATGTAGCGCTGAGCATAGCCTTCCATTTCATCCCGCTGGCCGTCGGTGAGCCGGGTGTAGCCGTTCTTGGGCGATGCCAGCAGGGAATTGCGCAGTTCTTCTGTGGTCATGTTGCATCCTCCTATGTTTCTTTGCGCCTCCGCCATCAGGCGGGGCGTTACATTGGGGTAGGTCAGATTTTCCGGCAGCGCCGAAAACAGTCTGACTTCCCCGATCTCGCTTTCCGGCAGGGGTTCCAGACGGCGAACCGCCGCGAAAAACACCATGCCGTCGGCGCTGCTTTGGGAATCGAAGCCGCGGTAGTCGCAGACCGGGTAAAGCTCCGCGTCCCGGACGCCGCTTTCCTCGTACAGCTCCCGTCGGGCAGCCTGCATGGGCGTTTCTCCCGGCTCGATGTGGCCGCCCTGGGTCTCCCATGTGTCCCGCTCCCTGTGCCGGCTGAGAAGCCACTTCCCGTCGTACCGGGAGCAGACGACAACGAAGGTATATGTTCCCAGCGTTCCCGTCGGGTGGACGGTGCATTGCAGGGACTTACGGCGCTCGCTCGCTGCGTCCATTATACCAATTCCCCGCAAAAACGCAAGGCATTTTTCCCGAAATTCCGACGCTGACCCGGTGTTTTCCAACACATACCCGCATTTTCCCCGGAACCAGCTCTCCTCCGGCTGGGCGGCGATGCGGCGGCGGGCATAGTCTTCCGGAATACCGTCCCGGCGCATGAGGCGGCGAACCCGATCTTCCACCGGGGCGGTGACGGCGACCGTCACGTCGCACAGCCCGGCAAGCCCGCCCTCAAACAGGGCGATAGCGTCGATGGCGGCAAGCGCTGGCTTTTCCCCGAGGCGGCGAAGCACCTCCCGCTTCACGGCGGCATGGGTGATTCTGTTCAAATCCAGCAGAGCATTTTTGTGGGAAAATACCAAATTCCCAAGCTTTTTCCGCTGCAAAACGCCGTCCTCCACCGTGCCGGGGAAGCGTTCTTCGATGGCCGCAAGGAGGGACGCGTCCCGCGTCAGCAGCTCGTGGTAGATCGCGTCGCAGTCCAGAACCACCGCCCCCCGCTCCTTCAGGACGTTCAGCAGGGTTGTTTTTCCGCAGCCGGTGCCGCCGGTGATGCCGAGAATCATGCTTCCTCCTCCGCGTCCACAATGTGGAACGCCGCGGCCTTTTTCAGCCGGTTCTGCACGGCGTAGGCCACACCGCCCCCCACCGGGCACCGGGCATAGACCTGATGAATGTGTGGGTCGTCCAGCTCCCGCAGGGCGGCAAACAGCCCGGCGGACAGGGTGTTGACGTCCGCCTCCCGGCCGTAGGACAGGGGGCTGCACCCGGCGTACAGGGGCAGCTCTTCTTCAAAGCACAGCACCCGGTCGCCGGGGGTGAAATGGCGGCGGATGTAGGCGGCGGCCTTTTCCCGGCTGCCGGAGACGATGACCACCGGCTCCACCGGGGCGTAATGGCGGTATTTCATGCCGGGGGCTTTCACCACGGCGTCCTTGTCGATCTGGGCGGTGACAGCCTTGTCGATGACCAGATCCCCCAGAACGGAGATCAGCTGCTCCGGGGGGATCCCGCCGGGGCGCAGCAGCCGGGGGCGGTCTTCCGTCAAATCCACGATGGTGGACTCCACGCCCACCCGGCATGGGCCGCCGTCCACGATGGCGGCGATTTTCCCGTCATGGTCGTGAAGAACGTGCTGGGCGGTGGTGGTGGAGGGCTTTCCGGAAATATTGGCGGAAGGCGCGGCAATGGGAACCCCCGCAAGGCGGATGATCTCCCGGGTCACGGCATTGTCCGGGCAGCGGACGGCCACGGTGGAAAGTCCTCCGGTGGTGCGCCGGGGAACACAGTCCCGTGCGGGCAGTACCATGGTCAGCGGTCCCGGCCAGAATTCCTTCGCCAGCTCATAGGCCGCCGCAGGTACGTCGTGGCAGAACAGTTCGATCTGCTCCGCGCCGCAGATGTGCAGAATCAGTCTTCTCGAAGAACATGGGCATGGCGTTTGGCTCTTTGGGGATATAGGTGGGGATCACCTGCTGTTCCCTGCGAGCGGTGACGTTTTCTGGCATAAATAGCAGCCTCCTGTAGCATATTCTTTGGGAATCAGAGCTTCCCTTGCTTACTGAATCCATTGTAATGGAGGAATGAATTGGGAGCAAGACTAAAAAGTTCGGGATTCGCCGGGGTGATTTTGTACTTTTTCCACATTTGCCCTTTTTGCCGCATCTTGCGGTTTGTGCATTATTGGTATATAATAGGGAGCAACCCGCCCGAAGCGATTCGGGCATACCCCTATGGAGGCGAAACATATGATTCTGATTTTTGTGGAAGACACCTATTCTCACAGCGGCTGGTGTCAGGACCTGGTGGACGGACTGGTATCAGAGCTGAAAATGAAGCGGATGGCGTTCCGTTTCATCCACTCCATTGAAGAAATGAACCAGAGCAGTGGCTACATCTATGTGATCGGCTCCTCCACCGGCTGGATACGGACGGTGCTGAAGGACGCCAACCGGGTGGGGATCTACCCAATTCTATTGTGCAATCAGGCGTTTCACGAGCTGGACGTGCGCTACAGCACGGTCTGCTCCGATACCAACGGCTCCATGCACCATCTGGTGGACACCCTGATTGCCACGGGGCGCACCCGCATTGCCCTGTACGGCACCAATCCCCACTCCGTGTCCGACGAAAGCCGGAAGAAAGCCTTTTATTACGCTATCGGGCAGGAGGACCAGCGGGATGTTTACATCAATGACGGCTCCATGGAGCGGTGCTTCCGAAGCTTTCAGGGAACCATGGCGGACTATGATGCCGTGATCTGCGCGAATGATTTTACGGCTATTTCGCTGGTACGCAATCTTCTTGCCGCCTACCCGCAGGAGCTGGAGCGGCTGCTGATCATCGGCTGCGCCGAAACCTGTCTGACGGAATATTACAGTCCTTATATTCTCTCCATCCGGGTGAATTTTCAGGAATACGGCAAAGCCGCGGTGACCCTTCTGGAAAATCTGAAACGCAATCCCTATCTTTCCCATGCCGTTATGTCCATCCGGTGGGATTTTAGCCCTTTGACCTCCCTGCGGAAGCTGGACGGCGGTGCGAGGGACAGCAGTCCGGCCTCCATTCCGGAATCACGGGACATCTTCTATCAGGATACCGAGCTGTCCGGTATGCTGCGGCTGGAGCGGATGCTCAATGAATGCGACAGCCTGGACAGGGAGATCATCGAGTGCCTGCTGCGGGAAGAATCCTACGACAGCATTTCCGAAAGCTGCTTCGTGACTGTCAGCACCATCAAGTACCGGGTGAAGAAAATGATCGGCACTGCGGAGGCGGCTGACCGCCGGGATCTGATCCGGCTGCTGCGGGAATATCTGCCTTAGGAGAAAGCGGCTTGTCAGCAGAATTCTGTTGTCATCACGAAATTGTGCATTGTACATAAAAACATTGCGTATATTTCATGCAAAAACAACAGAACGTCTAAAATCTCCAGTTTTTCAACACAGAAATTAGACTTCCCATCCGGGAATCGTTTCGATATAATTTCAGTAGAAACAATTGTCATGTGAGATGCAGCATACAGATCAGAAGGGAGCAGAAAATGGGAAATGTAATTGAGTTTCGGAATATCACCAAATATTTCCCCGGTGTGAAAGCTCTGGACGACATCAGTTTTACCGCCAACGGCGGCGAGGTGCTGGCGCTGATGGGCGAAAACGGCGCAGGCAAATCCACATTGCTGAAGGTGCTCAACGGCGACTATCAGCAGACCTCCGGTGAATATCTGGTCAACGGAGAGCCGTGCCACTTTAACAGCCCCCGGGAGGCCGTGGCCGCCGGTATCGGCGTGATCTATCAGGAACGGCAGATCATGCTGGAGCTGACTGTCGGTGAAAATATTTTCCTCGGCCGTCTTCCCACCGGTTTCATGGGAAGAATCAAAATGCGCGAGGTTCACAGCAGAGCGCAGGCCATCATTGATGAATTCGGTCTGGATATGAAATCCACCGACAAGGTCAAGGATCTTTCCGTCGCCTATCAGCAGATGGTGGAGATCATGAAGGCCTACAGCCGGGAAAACCTGAAAATGATCGCCTTTGACGAGCCGACTGCATCCCTGTCGGATTCGGAGATCGACTCGCTGTTCCGGATCATCCGCAAGCTGAAAGCGGAAGGCAAGGTCATCATCTACGTTTCCCACCGAATGGCGGAGATCCGGCAGATCGCCGACCGGGTGGCCATCTTCAAGGACGGCCGGTTCGTGGGCGACTCTCCCATGGACGCCATTACCGATAAGGAACTGGTGAAGAAGATGGTCGGCCGGGACTTGGGCGACGTGTTCTCCGGTCTGGATCGGAATAAGACTGTCGGCGATGCGGTGCTGGAGGTCAAAAACCTGTCCTCGCCCTTCCTGAAGGATGCTTCCTTTCAGGTTCGCGCCGGTGAAGTCGTGGGCTTCTCGGGACTTGTCGGTGCAGGCCGCACGGAGGTGGTTCGCGCCATCATCGGTGCCGACCCCAGAACCGGCGGCAAGGTCTTCCTGAACGGAAAGCCCCTGAACTGCCGGACACCCCATGACGCCATTGTCAACGGTGTGGTCATGGTTCCGGAAGACCGGAAGCTTCAGGGCATCATTCCCCGGATGAGTGTTGGCCGGAATATTTCCATCGGCTCACTGGATCAGATCACCAACCGGCTGGGCTTTGTCAATACCCGCCGGGAGGAGCAGATCGGACTGGAAGGCAAGGCCAATTTCAACATCAAGACCCCCGATCTGGAAAAGCCCATCGTAGAGCTTTCCGGCGGCAACCAGCAGAAGGCGATCGTCGCCCGCTGGATGAGCACCAAGCCGGAGGTCCTGATTCTGGACGAGCCGACCAAGGGCATCGATGTCGGCGCAAAGTCGGAATTTTACAACATGATCTGCGAATTTGCCAAGGAGGGCTTGGCGGTGATCCTGATTTCCTCGGAGCTGCCTGAGGTCATCGGCCTGTCCGACCGGATCATTGTAATGAGGGGACGCCGGATCGTCGGTGAGATTTCTGCAAAGGACGCAACGGAAGAAAAGCTCCTGAGCATGGCTATGATGGAGGAGACATAATATGGCAAACAATACCGCACAGGGGAAAACTCTGGAAAAGAAAGGCTTCAAGCTGCCGATTTCCGGCAACGCGCTTGTGCTTCTGATTGCGCTGGTTCTGGTGACCGCGATTTTCTCGGCGCTGAACCCCAACTACTTTACATACGGAAACTTCATCAACATTCTGGTTTCCTCCACGCTGATCGGACTGACCGCCATCGGCATGACCTTCCTGATCATGACCGGCGGCAGCGACCTGTCCGCAGGCTCCGTGGCGGCCTTCGGCGGCGTGTTCATCGCATGGGGCCTGAAAAATACCAGCATGAACTGGGTGGTGCTGGCGCTGATCGTTCTGGCGGCGTCCTCCGTCGCCGGCATCATCACCGGCCTGATGGTCACCCGGCTGAACATCGTTCCCTTTATTGCGACCCTGGTTTCTCAGTCCCTGTGGCGTGGCTGCGCCTATCTGCTGTGTGACGGCCGCCCCATCGCCATCAGCGACGCGGGACTGAAGAGCCTTGGCAATGGCATGGTATTCGGCAGCGTTCCTTATCCTGTTATCATGACCATTCTCCTGTTTGCGGTCTTCGCCTTTGTCCTGTCCAGCACCAAGTTTGGCCGCAGCATTTTTGCCATCGGCGGCAATGCGGAGGCTGCCCGGCTGGCAGGCATCAACTCCAACCGCATCAAGATCATCTGCTATGTGATGACTTCTGTGTTCGCGGCTATGGCTGGTATTATTCTGGCCTCCCGGATGTTCTCCGGTCAGCCTGCCGCCAGCCCCAACCTGCACTTCGACGCCATCACCGCCTGCAATCTGGCCGGTGTATCCATGGTGGGCGGCGTCGGCTCCATCCCCAGCGTGGCGCTGGGCGTGATTCTGGTTCAGGCCTTCAACTCCGGTCTGAACATGGCAGGCGTGTCCCAGTACTGGCAGTATGTCGCCCGTGCGGCCCTTCTGTTCGGCTCTCTGGCCATTGACTTCTACCGTCAGAGAAACCGTCAGAAGAAGCTGCTGGCTGACAGCATGAAGAATCTGTAATTCTACGATGTTTGCGGCTGTTGTGCCGAAAAACATATAAAAATCAAAAAATGGAGGAAACACAATGAAAAAGCTGACCGCTCTGCTTCTGGCTCTGGTGATGGTTCTGTCTCTGGCTGCCTGTGGCGCAAAGGAAACTACCCCCGAAACCAAGGCTCCTGAGGCCGCTGCTCCTGTCGAGACCAAAGCTCCTGTCGAAGAAGCTCCCGCTGCCCCCACTTCTCTGAACATTTATGGTATCTACAAGTCCGAGTCCCCCTACTTCGTCAACGAAGCCGCTTCCATTGAGAAGGCTCTGAACGACAAGGGCGCTGAGTACGGCATCGAGGTCACTTGGCACTTCCTGAACTGCGACGGTGACGCAGAAAAGTACATGACCCAGATCGATACTGCCATCGCGGACAACGCCGATGCCATCGTTACCTGCATCCCCGACCAGACCATGTCCGAGGCTGTCGTCGCCAAGTGCGAGGCTGCCGGTGTCCTGATCGTTGCCTGCGACGATCCTCTGAAGGACGGCGACAACAACAAGCTGGCTCCCTGGTTCGGCATCGACGCCTACAACATCGGCTACGCTGCCGGTGAGTGGATGGCTGACTACGCCACCGAGAACAATATGACTGAAGACGAGACCGTTGGCGTTCTGTACATGACCATGAACACCACCTCCTCCTGCGTCCCCCGTACCGAGGGCGAGAAGCAGGCGATGGCTGACAAGCTCAGCGGCGCGTTCGACAACCGCACCTACGAGGTTGACTACGTGACCACCATGGAAGACGCTTACAACGGTGCTTCCGCTATGATCGCCGGTCATCCCGAAATCAAGTCCTGGCTGGTTATGGTCGCTTCCGAGCAGGGCGCTCTGGGCGTTGCTTCCGCCATTGAGAACGCCGGCCTGGCTGATACCTCCTGCGTCGTGACGCTGGGCTGTGACGAGACCACCGGTCACTGGGAAGAGGGCAACTACGCCGTCATCCGCTCCGCCGCTTACTTCTCCGGCAAGGTCGTCGGTAAGGAAGCCATCGTTGCCGTGGTTGAGCATCTGGTCAACGGCACCGAGATTCCCATGGAGTACGCTACTCCCGCCGTCATGGTCGATCCCACCAACTACAAGGATCACGTCCTGTAATCGGTAATCAAAATCAAATTTAACGGGAAAGGGCAATCGGGGTTACCCGGTTGCCCTGAACCGTTTTTCAGGGCAGCCGCACGCCGGCTGCGGTGAAAAGCGGTTTCCATATCCACCGAAAAAGGAGAAATGATATGAAACAGGAATTGGAAGCCATCCGCGCCAAAGCCCTTGAGGCCATCGGCGGCGCGGAGAAGGCGGAGGATCTTGAGG
>ENA-OPCX01001406-OPCX01001406.1-human-gut-metagenome-genome-assembly--contig:-NODE-1406-length-10295-cov-2.435156_pt1 | contig 10295 bp, 7 predicted proteins | sample MGYA00241570_ERZ501491 | MGnify/ENA primary metagenome ERZ501491 (study PRJEB25962, sample SAMEA2042620) | human gut metagenome | biome: human gut; feature: human-associated habitat; material: faeces... | reverse complement strand
ATCATAAAAATATTCTCGATGTTCCCGAAATAACGGCAAAAACACTTTATACAATTCATAAAACTCAAACAGCCCCGGAAGATGATAATATGCTATACTTCTTTTCACTTATAGTGCCTCCTTATTCTATCCGAAGCATCCGGTATCCGATTCCGATATGCGTCTGTATATACTGGAGTCCATTTTTATCTGGTTCAAGTTTTTTTCGTAATGTTGCCATAAACACTCTAAGTGATGCAACATCATTTTCCAGTGAACTGCCCCAGATCTGTTGCGTAATATAAGTGTGAGTCAATACTTTTCCAACATTATGAGACAGCAAACATAATAATTTATATTCGATTGGTGTTAAATGCAATTCTTTATCTTTTAAATATGTAGATCCTGCTGTATAGTCGATCTTTAACTCTCCATTTACAAAGACTGCTTGTTCTTGTTCCTCGCCTGACTGGATCAATGCTAATCGGCGCTGTGTAACCCTGATCCTTGCAAGCAGTTCATCAACTGAAAATGGTTTTGTGATATAATCATCTGCTCCTGCATCCAGTGCTTCTATTTTATCTACATCTTCACTTCTTGCACTGATAACGATAATTGGTACGTTAGACCATGTTCTTACTTTTTTGATCACATCCACACCTTCCATATCAGGCAATCCAAGATCTAATAAAATGATCTCTGGTTTATGAGAAGATGCTTCTAAAATAGCTGAACTTCCATTTTCTGCTGTAATATATTTATAATCATGTGTTTTTAATGTTGTCACGATCAGATTACGGATCGGCCGGTCATCCTCCACGACTAAAATTAATGCTTTATTCATTTAATGTAACCTCACTTAATGGCAGTGTAAAAGAAAAAATACAACCATGTGGTGTATTGTCCTCCAACACCAGTTTCCCGTTATGCACCTCTATGATCGAACGGCAAAGTGCCAAACCTAAACCAAGACTTCGATGGCTGTCTGCGATCGTATTTTTCCCTGTATAAAACATTTCAAATATATGCGGCTTCATTTCATCACAGATCCCAGGGCCGTTATCTTCTACTTGAATCTTTGCTTTTCCATTTTCATTCATGGCACAAATGCGGATTGTAGATCCTTTCGGTGTATATTTAATTGCATTATCGACCAGATTGATCAACACTTGCAGGATCAGCCGCACATCCATATGTGCAAGTATCAATTCATCGCATTCTGTAACGATCTGATACTCTTCATGTTTCCTGCTGATATGCCGTAATGATTCCGCGATCACCTCATCTAATAATTGATCTGTAAATTTCAGTTTTAGTCTTCCATCATTTAATCTTGTGATCGATAATAAATTTTCAACGATATTGATCAGCCATTCTGAATCATCATAAATATCTGTATAAATCTGATGTTTTGTTATATCATCAAGACGTTCTCCACTATTTAACAGCATGTCTGCATTCCCAGAAATGGAACAAAGTGGTGTCCTTAGATCATGTGAGATCGCACGAAGCAGATCCGCTCTTAACTGTTCATTTTTGGCAAGAACGGAGATTTTTTCTTTCTCCATGATATTCTTTTTATTTTCCATGGCAAGTGCACATTCATTGATCACAGAAAGTAAGATACTATATTCGAAGGAATCTAATGTATATTCGTCAACTGGTATTGCGATCACACCATACACATTATCCTCAATACAAATGGCAAGGTATAGACACTGTGCATCTTTAAAACGTTCGGTCGTTGCTCCAGCACGCTGCTTGTTTTTATACACCCATTTTGCGATCTCCTGCTCCCTGCTTGTCAATAAATCTTCTGTCTGTTCTTTCTTTTTATTCGAAAATATATGTGGTGCTGACAATTCATCGCCTTCCACAACATATGCTACAATACTGCGGTCTAATAATTTGATAAGCTGTGTACATGTAATACTTAAAATATCCGTATCGTTTTTTTCTTTTTGAAGTAACCGGTCTGTGTCAAATAAAATCTGTGTACGAAATGCAGATTGTGCTGAAAGCCTTGCATGTGTTTTTAATTTTGCTGCAAGTGTTCCAGTAATGACAGAAGATATTAACATGATCACAAAAGTTACCGGATATCCAACTGCATATGTCTGAAATGACATTCTTGGTTCCGTAAGGAAAAAGCAGAACAAAAATACACTTAAGACAGAACCTCCAATGCTGTATAAATATCCATCTGTAAGGATTGACGTTAATAAAACACCCAAAATATAAATTGTAACGATGTTTGTATCTGTAAATTGAAGTTTCTGGATGAATAGACCGATCAACGTACAAACTGCAAATATAAATAATGTCAATAAACTGTCTTTCATCGTAGGCTTTCCTACATAAACCGCTCCATGCGGTTTTCGATAATTATCTAAGTTCATCGCATCTGGAATAATGTGGATATTAATATCAGGAACAGCCTCGATCAACTTCTCTGTTAATGTCTGTTTGCTGAAAAAGTGATTTCTCTTTGCACTGCTTTGTCCGATCACGATTTTTGTGACATTCGATAAATGTGCATATTCCGCGATCTGTACCGGAACATTTTCCCCATGTGTCATTACGATTTCCGCACCAGATTCCTTTGCAAATTGTACATGAGCTTCCAGTCTTCTTTTGTCCGATTCTCTTTCTCTTTTTCCTGTCTGTACATACAATGCCGTAAAACGTGCCCGCATATCTCTTGCCATTTTTGCTGCTGTACGTATAATCTTTTCATTCGATGGTGAAGAAGAAAGACAAACAAGAATGTGTTCGTTTTCTTTGTTCAGCTCTACAAATTCTCCTGTGCTCATCTTGGCCCCCTTTCCTTATCGGATGCATTATATCATGATCGTCAATAATAATCCATAAACACATCAATCATCGTCATCATCTTGTTCCCTGTCAATTACTTTCCGATTTTCTCCAAGAAAATAATTTACTTTTTTCAAAAAGAATAACACAAATGCAAACATCAGTATTACCGCCAATGCTAAAATGAAATCTGACATAAGCTCTCACCTCTTTTTCATGACATCAGATACAAAAACACTTTTTGATCGCTTTATATTCTCCTAATACCAATAATGTAACATCTTCCTTAAAACAGGTATCCGCAGATATCGCCATACTTACTTTTCCATCATCTTTTACTGCCATAATGTTAATATCATATTTTTTTCTAATATCAAGTTTTCCCACTGTCTTTCCGATCCATTCCTTCGGAACCTCTACCTCAAAGATCGCATGTGAGGCATCGACTTCCATATAATCAAGAATATGATCATCGGTATAACGGATCGTTGCCCATTTTGCCACCATTTTTTCTGGATAGACTACCTTATCGGCTCCATTTCGTAAGAGGAATTTTTCCTGTACATCTCGTTCAGCTCTGGAAATAACCATTTTGCCTCCAAGTTCTTTTAACAGACAGGTGGTTTCCAACGAATTTTGGAAATTCCCACCGATCGTAACAAAACAGATATCATAATTTGCAATCCCCAGAGATTTTAAAAATTCCTCATTCGTACTGTCCCCGATCTGTGCATTCGTAACATATGGAAGTGCATCATTCACTCTTTCCTCATCCAGATCAACTGCCATGATCTCATGTCCAAGCTGACTTGACTGTATCGCTATATGTTTTCCAAAACGTCCAAGTCCGATCAATAAAATATTCTTCATCATCAATTCCCTCTTTCTTTTATCCCACTATAATCTTATCAAGTGGTAGTCTTGCTTTTCGTTTATTTTTATCTGAAAATACTGCATAGATCAGCGTCAAACCGCCAACACGTCCCAGATACATCAGTATGATCAAAATGATCTGTGACAAAATATGAAGTTTTGGTGTGATTCCTAATGTCAAACCTACGGTTCCAACTGCAGATGCTGCTTCAAACAGACAGCTTGAAAGCGGCAGTCCCTCATACACACTGATCGTCATTCCGCCTGCAAAAAACAAGATAAAATACATCATTGCGATCGTTGTTGCATTTTTTATCACACTAGCATCGATTCTTCTTCCAAATGCTGTCACATCATCACAACTTTGAAAGGTCGCCAGTACATTTAAAAGTAACAGAGCAAATGTTGTTGTTTTCATACCTCCTGCTGTAGAACTTGGTGAACCTCCGATCAACATCAATAAAATCATCATTGCCTTTGATGCTCCTGTCAGCATCGAAAGATCTGTCGTATTAAATCCTGCAGTTCTCGGTGTCACAGCTTGAAACAATGATGCAAGCAACCGGTGAATCCCTGATAGATTTCCATAATCCTGAAAGAAAAAGAAAACAGCTGGTAACAGGATCAGACATAATGTTGTAGTTAGAATAACCTTACTCTGCATATGGTAATGCTTAAAATGAAATTTATGAAGATAAATGTCTTCCCATGTAAAAAATCCAATTCCACCAATGATGATCAGTAACATGATCACAATGTTGATCACTGGATTTACCGCATATGATGTCAATGATACAAATGGATGCCATTTTGTTCCAAGAAGATCAAATCCTGCATTACAAAAGGCTGATACAGAATGAAAGATCGACATCCAGATTCCCCGTAATCCAAAATCATGACAGAAAACAGGCATCATGAATAACGCACCGATCAATTCGATCAATAAAGTTCCTTTTAAAATAAAACTCATCAATCGAACGATCCCTCCTACTTTTGGTGCAGAGATCGCATTTTGCATCGTGCTTCGCTGCATAATCGATATTTTTCTTCCTGATAATATAAATACGGCTGTTGCTGTTGTTATAACTCCCAGACCTCCGATCTGTATCAGGAACATGATCACTGTCTGTCCAAAAACGGACCAGTAACTTCCAGTATCCAGAACTGCAAGCCCTGTCACACATACTGCAGAAGTTGACGTAAATAATGCTTTGTGAAATGGTGTTATGATTGCTTGAGCTGATGAAATTGGCAGCATCAGGATCAATGCTCCAAAAAGGATCACTCCTGCGAACCCTAATATGATCACCTGAAATGATGTTAAATGTCTTTTTTTATAAATCTTCCATGGCATATATGATCTTACCTCTTTTTCAAATTATTTTATGACTTTTTGATCTTATCATCATTATATCTTTTATGATAAAAAGATAGTGTAAGGATATGTTCTCTTGTATTAAGATTGTATAAAGAAAAAAGGAGCATAATATGATTTCAAGAAAGAATCCTGCTTTACAGGATGCTCCGCCTGCGGCGGGTCGCTTCTGCCTCTGGGATTTCGTAAAAATATCTGTAAAATATAAAATCCATGAGAACACGATTTTTTGGTTTGTTGTTCTCATGGATTTTATTGTTTCTTATTTTTTCAAGTATTCTTCAATCATACATTCATGCTTCTTTTCTTTTTTACTATAACTAATTCCCACAAGCAAAATATTACCTGCATATTTTTGAATAGAATCTGGATATTTTTTATCCTTAATCTGTTGCAATGCACTAACAGCACTCTTATTCCACTTCAATTCCACAACAAGTGCCGGATAATCATTTCGATATTCTGTTTTTGGAATAAACACAAAATCTGCGAACCCACGTCCTGTAGGAAATTCCCTGACCGGTTTAAAATAATACTGCATTGCACTCAAATAAGCTAATGCCAATACACTGCTGAGTGAATTTTCATTGTTATATTGAATTGCTGAAACATATTCCTCATGGATCTTCTCAATCTGAGCTGCAACTATTTCTCCATCCATATCCAAAGTTGCATCCAGTAAATCCTCTGATTCTTGCTGAAATTTCAGCATTTCATTCCATTCTTTTCTTTTTGTTGCACGAATCAGTTCTTGTCTTATCTCTTCATTCGGTACAAATGCCATCCTATTAACACTTGAATATGCTAAGTATCCCATATGAATCAAATATGTTAAAACGTCATCTTTATTTACAATATTCTCAACGTCATTTTGGAATGACCCAACATCTACTTCAACAGATGCTCCCGACACCATTTCAATAATTGCGGTCTTCAATCCATCAAAATCCATATTGATCAATGGAACAATCGAATCATAAGAAGCTGTTCCTGACCAATAACTTTGGAAGTTTCCATCCGCCATCAAGTTTACAACTGCATTGGGATTATAGACATGATATTTTCCTAACTGATATCCATCATACCAACGTTTGACTTCTGTAAAATCCTTCTTATATGTCTCACAAAGTGCTTTTACTTCATCTTCTGTAAAACCGATGTAAGAAGCTAAACATCCTGCATTCAACATGGAATATTCTCGAAAATTGTTAAGTGCTGATTGTGTTTTTTCTTTCTTGATCGGCAAGATGCCTGTAAGATAAGCAAGTTGAATATATTTCGTTGGTTCTGTTCCCTTAAACATACCTCTTAGGAATCGGATATACTCATCCTGCACCTTTTTGTTCGCTGATTCATCTCTGATCAGCACATCCCATTCATCAATGATAATGATAAATTTCCGTCCTGTCTTATCCTTAACCAGAGAAAGTGCATCTGGCAAAGATACCACTTCTTGACGTAAAATCTCTGGATAAACTTCACGCAATTCATCCAGCACAACTCTTGTAATATATGGCACAACATTATCCGCATCTTCGCAATTTATCAAAAACCATTGTACATCAATATGAATCACGTCATATTTATTCAAATGTTTCTTAAAATCTTCTGATTGTCCTATCTCAAGATCAGAAAACATCTTTTCTGATTCTGCTCCCTTACTGTAATATGCTGCAAGCATATTCGCTGCATATGATTTTCCAAAACGTCTTGGGCGGCTATTACAAATATACGCATCTGTAGAATCCAGAACTTCATTCATACATACGATCAATCCTGTTTTATCTACATAAATTCTGGAATTAAGTGCTGCTTGAAACGCACTATTATCTGGATTAACAAATCTGCCCATATTTTATACCTCTCCAATTCCTTTTACCTGTTTTTAATATTTCTCTATTTTACACACGTGTTCTTTTGTTTTCTTATCATAATTAATACCAATCAACAACAGATTATCCTGATATTCTTCCAAACTTTCAAAATACTTCTTATCTTTGATCTGCTTGATCGCACCTTCTGCGCTCTTATCCCATTTTAATTCAACTACCAATGCCGGTTTCTCTGCAAATTGTTTTTTCGGAATAAAGACCAAATCTGCAAATCCTTTTCCACCTGCCAGTTCTCTGTGAATGGTATAAAAATTCCTTGCTGCATATAATGCGAGTGAAATCGTATAACTCAATGCATTTTCATCATTATACTGGATATGTGATGTCTCAAAATGTGCCTGTTCAATGGCTTTCGATACCTGTTCTTCTCTGCCTTGCCAGATTGCATTTAATGTATCTGCAGAATCTTTTAGTGCTTTTGAAACAGATCCCCAGTCTGATACTGAAACTGTATTTACATATTCTGCCCGAATTTCACTATTTGGTATCTTGACTGTTTTTGTTTTATCATCATATGCAAGATATCCAAGATGGATCAATAATGTCAGTACATCATCTTCTGTACGAAACGTTGCCATATCATTCGTAAAACTTTCCGTATTTACCGCTACACTTTCTCCAGCGATCATACTTAAAACATCATCTTTTAGATGCTCAAAATTCATATCAATATACATCTGTAATGCTTCAAAAGTCTCTGTCTGATTCCAGTAATTTGATATCTTTTGAAATCTCATACTATTTACAACTGATCTTGGACTATACACAGACGGTACTCCATCAAATGAATATCCGTCATACCAGTTCTTGACTTCTTCCATATCCATTCCGTATTGTTCACAGAGCTTTTTGACTTCTTGTTCTGTAAACCCGACATAACATGCTAAAGGTCCCGGGGCGATCATGGAAAATTCATCAAACATATTCAGTGCCGAATGTGTTCCATATTTCTTAATCGGTAAAATTCCTGTCATGTAAGATAGATAAATACATGCCTTATCTTTTAATAAGTCCCGTAGAAAATCTAAATATTTTTCCTGTGCTTCTTTATCTTGTTTATATTCCCTAAAAATGCAATCCCATTCATCAATGATCACAACAAATGGGTACTGCATTTGTGCATAAATATCCTGCATACACTCAATCAAATCTGTATCGTCAAAATAATCAACTTCTGGATATTCCATTTTCAAATCTCTGATCACAAGCTTCTTCACACGATCGATCAATTCTTCTACATTATGACTTCGACTTAGAAATTCCTGCATATTTAAGAATATGGTATTATATTGATTCAGATATTTTTCAAAATCTTTATCTTTTGCAATTTCAAACTTTCCAAATAATTCTTTTGAATTACAACCGCGGCTGTAATAAGCTGTCAGCATATTCGCAGCCATTGACTTCCCAAATCTTCTTGGACGGCTGACACAGACATAGTTTTGTGCTGTATCTAGTACGGAATTCGTATATTTTATCATCCCTGTCTTATCTACATAAATTTCAGACTGAATCATTCTTCTGAACTTTTCATTCCCTGGATTTAGATAATTTCCCATACGATCACCTCCTTGAATCAATTTTCTATAATATGAAAAAACTTCGTGCTCTTATCTATATTGATTATGATAGCACGAAATTTTAGCCGCCTCAACTTATATTAATTACATGAAATGAAAAAACACCTGCTCATAACATACATAAAATATACGTTACGATCAAGTGTCTTTTCATACAGTGATTATATATAGAATTTCTTCTATCCTAGTTGTTTACTGCAACATGTTTTGCCTGATCTGAATTGTAAACTTCTTCATCAACCAGACCTTCTGTTGCTGCTGTGATAACGGCTGCTGTTGCTGCTCCTGTTACATTTGTCATTGTTCTTGCCATGTCAACGATCGTTGAGATTGGTGCAAATACGACAACTAATTCGATTGGTAAGCCAAGTGCTGCAAATACAGCTGTTGATGTGATCGTCGCTGTTCCTGGAACCCCGACTGTTCCAACAGATACTACTAATGTGATCAGGATCAGAAATGCATACTGTGCAATTCCGTAATGATATCCTAACATATGAACACTAAATACCGCTGTTAATGCTGGCCAGATTCCTGCACATGCTGGCATTCCAACATTGGCTCCAAGACCTGCCGTAAATGATGCTACATCTCCATCAACTCCAAGTGCTTCTTTTAACTGTCTTAATGTAACCGGGATCGTACCAACACTGCTCTGTGTCGTAAATGCTACATACTGAGCTGGTGCGATTCCTTTAAAGAATTTAACAGGACTTAATTTTGCTACAAATTTAATTAATAATCCTTCTACTCCAAATGCCTGAACTGCACATAAGATATAAGATAATACTAATGTACTTAATAATGGCAGCAATTCCGTGACACTGCTTCTTCCAACGGCTCTTGCCAAGAAAGATAATACTGCATATGGTGTAAATCCAATGATCCAGTCAATTGCCTGTCCGATCACCTGATTCCCTGCATCAATAAATGCTTTAAATGGTTTTACGGATTCATTTTCTTTGGAAATTGCATTGTAAGATAATGCAATGATGATCGCAAATACGACGATCGGAATGATCTGTCCTTCACTCCAGTTTGTTGCGAAGTTGCTTGGGAATAAGTTTACGATCGTATCAACAACAGATGGAACTTCAACTTTCTGATATCCATCAGCTACTTTGTAAGCAAATCCATCACCGACTTTTAAGATGACTGCTGCGATCACTGTAATCGTACTTGCGATCGCTGTATTTAAGATCAGATAAAAGATTGACTTTCCACCGATTTTCTTTAAATGAATGGATTCGCTTAGATTTGTGATACTTGCGATGATACTAAATAACAGCATTGGTACAACAAGTGCTGTCAATACATTGGTATAGATACGTCCGAAAATCTCAACATATGTAAAATGATTTCCAAATCCCAGACCAACTGCGATTCCAAAAACTGTTCCTAATAATGTTAAAAGTCCGAAGTCTACGCCTTTCTTATAATCTAAATAATAGATAACCGCAAACAAAACAATTGTAACTGCTAGTGCGGCAAAATCTGCTGTGTTAATGCTCATTTTGTTACACATCCTCTCTTATAGTTTTTCTTTTTCATAGTTTTCCAGTAGGAATTATTCGTATAATATCATTTCCTAGTAATACTGTCAAGAATATTTGATGCTTCTTTTTTTATACAATTGTGATTTGTTGGAATGTTTATGAAGCATAATAACATTACTTTCTGTCTGAAAGTTCCCTATTTTACAACCAATACTGTCCTCCATACACACCACTTGAATTTTTCAATCTTGTAATTGTCCACACTTTAGACTTCAGGTATATGATC
>ENA-OPCX01001403-OPCX01001403.1-human-gut-metagenome-genome-assembly--contig:-NODE-1403-length-10299-cov-2.686548_pt1 | contig 10299 bp, 8 predicted proteins | sample MGYA00241570_ERZ501491 | MGnify/ENA primary metagenome ERZ501491 (study PRJEB25962, sample SAMEA2042620) | human gut metagenome | biome: human gut; feature: human-associated habitat; material: faeces... | reverse complement strand
CTCATCACTTGCAAACCTCACAGGGCGCTCGGGTCGCTCCTCAGCGTTGCCCTATTTGGCTGCAAATATAGTATTGATTTTATTTTGGGTGTTATACGCATTTACACAGTTGTTTTTTCAGAACCGAAATAGGACCTAATGGATACGTCACTATATTGAAAATGTCTTTTAGTATACTATTTATTAATTTTGCGAGTCATAATTTTTCTGCCCAAAACATCATACGTACATACTCACATACAGCATCGTCGTATTTTTTAGTTTCAATAAGATCTACGATATAAACGATTTTACTATAGATTTCATTGTAAATCTCATCTTTTCTATCTAATTTGTTGATCTTTTCTATAATTGCAGGTGCTGTTTCAAAGTCCATGTCTGCTACCCACATAGGCAGAACACCCTCTTCCATCACCGCATCCCATTTATAGGAATTGCTATTACGACGGGAAATTATTTCATCAAAATCGTACTTCATGCGCTAAAGCAAGTTAAGTTGTCCCATAGTTGCAGTGCGCAGTCAGCAGGAGCTTTAATACTTCCATCCATAATGATTTCCCCGTAGCTTTCTGCCGTTATACTGCCGGTACGCGGATTCTTCACACTATGTACCGGAGTGTTAATAGTTGCCTGCAAACTGCTGTATTCAAAACAAAGGTCAGCATCATCAGCCATCATACAATTCTCCATAACAAGGTCGTGAGCATAACAAAGTGGCTGCGTTCCCGAGATTCTGCAATTTACCAGACGTAGATTGTGAGAGTGCCACCCCAAATACTCTCCGTTCAATTCAGAGTCATACACGGTTACATTCTCCGTATTCCAAAAGGCATCTTTCGAATTAATGACAGCATTATGAATTTCTACGTTCTTGCAATACTGAAAAGAATAATTCCCGTTCTGGCTATAATTATCAATACGGATATTTTCACTATGCATGAACAGGTAATCGGCCTTATCTATCTGTACCTTTTTTAATTCTACATTACGACAATGCCAGAACGTTTCCAACGCATTGGGAAGTTGTACGTTTTCCAATTTGATACCATCCATTTCACGAAACATTTTCGGAGCTTCTACCACGGTATCCATCATCTGGAGATTTTGTGAATACCAAAGTGCGGCACGTGCTCCTTCCGTAAAAAAGCTGCTTCTCACAATGAAACCATTCGTGTGCCAGAAAGGATATTTACCTTCAAAACGGCAGTTCACTGCTATGATATTACTGCACTCTTTTAATGCGGATTCACCGGCATGAATCGTTACGTTTTCCAATTGCAAGTCGTGTGTGGCAAACAAAGGACGTTCGCCTTCATAGTCCTTATTCTTAATTATTTCCATGATTTGATTGTTTAGTTATCGATTTTATTTCTTCCCCTGGTATATCCTCCATCAAAGTAACTCAAAAGAATGATTATATCATATTTCATTCCCATATCCTTCTTTTTTATGGTTCACCCGATACATGCGCAGTTGAATCAGCGTTTAAATGGAATTGATAATCAGAATATTATATTTACCTAAATTTTACTATCGACGTAAATCCATTTACCCAGGCACGTAAAAGCTTTTACCTGGGCATGTAAATCCATTTACCTCGGTATGTAAAAGCATTTACCCCGGCCGGTAAATGGAACCGGCATTCAAGGTTACGGGGGTACGCACGTAAAGGCAGCGTCAAGGCAACGTATGCTTCGGACAGACCATGCTTGAGGGAAAGCGCCGGCGGAAGGAAAGCCGGGAGGACAAGGTAAAGGGTAAGCGCCGTCTATTCAGGAAGGCAGGAGAAAGGGAATAGCGGACAAGGAATGGGGCGGACGGGGGGCAAAGAATATCCCAAGCGGCAAATAACAAAGGACTTCCGGAAAAAAGCAGAGCATTTTCAAACAAACAAGCGGGGATATGAAAATGCTTTTTAAAGGGAAAGCAGACAAGAAACGAAGAATATACTTCTGAATACAAGGGAATTAGGAAAGTTTTTCAAGCGATGGCAGAGGGTGGAAGATGGAAGATGAAGGTGGAAGATAAACAGGCTGAAAACGCGATCTTCCACCCTATTAACTAAATGATAATCAGACAAAAAGATTGAAAAAGGTGGAAGATGGAAGATAGAAATACATTTCGCGGAGGAGAGGAGAAAAGCGGATGGGAGATGAAAGATACAAAAAGAAAAAAGGAAAGAGACCGGGAAAGAGTGAAACGGGACGAAAAGAAAAGATAAAAGACTAATGTTAAAAGCACATTTTGCCATAATTTCTCTCCCCCCCCAAAAAAACAAGGCATGTTCTACCAAAGCATATGAAAGCAGTTATAGTAACAGACAAAAACTTTCTTTCATCGTTTTCCAGGGCAAAATCAGCTAATTATGATTCTTTCGCAATTCAAGCGCAAAGGTCTTTCAAAATAAACAAGATGTACCGTCATAAGGTAGTTCTAAGACTTCTGTCATAAGGAATAAAAGAACAAATACACCAGCAAAATCAACAGAAGGGACAACAAAACCGAACTTTAAAAATATCCCCAAAGGAGCATTTGTCCATGTAAATCTTGCCTTTCATTCATTAAAAGTATCGGTTAACAGCCAAAAAAGATTCATAACCGGAAGAGATAGCAATCTTTTAGGGTTCCACAACGATTTCATTTCATCTTTTTTTCGTATTTTTGTCCCAATATGCACCTTATTATAAGGAGAGCAACGACCAATAAAGAAACAATGAGAGTAATTGACTTAATACATAGCAACGAAAAAACAGCCTTCTCTTTTGAAATACTTCCTCCTCTGAAAGGTACGGGTATTGAGAAGCTGTATCAAACCATAGATACATTACGAGAATTTGACCCCAAGTATATCAATATCACTACGCACCGCAGTGAATATGTATACAGAGATCTGGGGAATGGGCTTTATCAGCGCAATCGGCTACGAAGACGTCCGGGAACCGTAGCTGTAGCAGCTGCTATCCAGAACAAGTATAATATGACGGTAGTACCTCACATTCTGTGCAGTGGTTTTACTCAGGAAGAAACTGAATACGTACTGCTCGACCTACAATTCCTGGGAATTACCGATCTGTTGGTTCTCCGTGGAGATAAAGCAAAGCACGAATCGGTTTTTACCCCCGAAGGAGACGGACATCATCATGCTTTAGAGTTACAGGAACAGATCAATAATTTCAATAAAGGTATCTTTGTAGACGGTTCGGAGATGAAAGTAACAAATACTCCTTTCTCTTATGGAGTGGCCTGTTATCCGGAAAAACATGAAGAAGCACCTAACATCGACATGGATATCCATTGGCTGAAAAAGAAAGTGGAAGCCGGAGCCGAATATGCTGTGACACAATTGTTCTATGACAACAAGAAATACTTTGATTTCGTAGAAAGAGTACACCAGGCAGGAATACACATCCCGATTATTCCGGGCATCAAACCTTTCAAGAAGTTATCCCAACTAAGCATGGTTCCGAAAACATTTAAGGTAGACCTTCCAGAAGAACTAACCCAGGAAGCACTGAAGTGCAAAACAGACGAGGAAGCCCGCAAAGTGGGTATCGAATGGTGTATCAACCAATGTAAAGAGCTGATGGCCGCCGGTGTACCCAGTATCCACTTTTACTCCATCGGAGCAGTGGACAGTATAAAAGAAGTAGCCAAAGCGATTTATTAAACTATGTTTTTCAGAGACGTCATCGGACAAGAGGCAGCCAAGCAGCGACTGATACAAGAAGTCAGCGAAGGACGCATACCACACGCCCAACTTTTCTGCGGGCCTGAAGGTGTGGGCAAGTTTCCATTGGCATTAGCCTATGCACGCTACCTGAGCTGCACGAACCGCAGTGAGACAGACGCTTGTGGAGTCTGTCCGTCGTGTGTGAAGTTCAATAAGCTGGTTCACCCCGACGTTCACTTCGTTTTTCCGGTAGTAAAAAACGGAAGAAGTGATGATTACATTGTGGAATGGAGAAAACTGGTACTGAATAATCCCTATTTTACGATTAACCACTGGCTAAACGAAATTAACGCAGAAAATGCACAGGCGGTGATTTACACCAAAGAAAGTGATGAGATCATGAAAAAGCTCAGCCTTAAATCCAGCGAAGGAGGATTTAAGATTACCATTCTTTGGCTTCCCGAAAAGATGCAGCAAGCTTGTGCCAACAAGTTATTAAAGCTGCTGGAAGAACCACCCCAGAAAACGATTTTCTTACTGGTATCAGAGAATCCGGAATTAATTCTCCAAACGATACTGAGCCGCACACAACGTTTCAATCTACGCAAAATAGACGAACAATGCATTGCCGACGCTTTACAAAACAAATATGGAGTGCAGCAGACGACCAGTATTTCGATTGCCCACCTGGCTAACGGAAACTTTATCAAAGCGCTTGAAACCATTCATCTGAATGAAGAGAATCAACTGTTTTTTGAGTTATTTGTCAGCCTGATGCGCCTTTCTTACCAAAGAAAAATCCGGGAAATGAAATTGTGGAGCGAACAAGTGTCAGGCATGGGACGTGAACGTCAGAAGAACTTCCTGGAGTACTGCCAACGGATGATCCGGGAGAATTTCATCTACAACCTGCATCGGAAAGAATTGACTTATATGACATTAGATGAACAGAACTTCGCTACACGGTTTGCCCCTTTTGTAAACGAACGAAACGTGATGGGCATCATGGACGAACTGAGTGAAGCTCAAAAACATATTGAACAGAATGTAAACGCTAAAATGGTATTTTTCGACTTCTCACTGAAGATGATCGTACTGTTGAAGCAATAACTTTAAAATAAAGTATATGGAATTTAAACTGCATAATGGGAGCGGAGGCCTTTGCTGTAAGAGCTGTTCCCGACAAGATAAAAAACTAAATACCTACGATTGGCTGGCCGACATACCGGGCAATGCGGAGGAGAGTGACATGGTAGAGGTTCAGTTCAAGAACACCCGCAAGGGATACTACCGAAACAGCAACAAAATCAAATTAGAGAAGGGAGACATCGTAGCCGTAGAAGCTACACCGGGACATGACATCGGCACCGTTACCCTGACGGGACGATTAGTGCCGCTCCAGATGAAAAAGGCAAACTTTAAACAAGATGCTGAAATCAAACGTATCTACCGCAAAGCCAAAGCTGTGGATATGGAGAAATATGAAGAAGCCAAAGCCAAAGAACACGCCACAATGATTCGTGCGCGTCAGATAGCGGCCAGCCTGAATTTGGACATGAAAATTGGCGACGTAGAATATCAGGGAGACGGCAACAAAGCTATCTTCTACTACATCGCTGACGAACGCGTCGACTTTCGGCAGTTAATTAAAGTGTTGGCTGAAGCTTTCAGAGTACGTATCGAAATGAAACAGATCGGTGCGCGCCAGGAGGCAGGGCGCATCGGAGGTATCGGTCCTTGCGGACGTGAATTGTGTTGCGCCACCTGGATGACAAGTTTTGTGTCTGTATCGACCAGCGCAGCAAGGTATCAGGACATTTCACTCAATCCTCAAAAACTGGCAGGACAGTGTGCTAAGTTAAAATGTTGCCTGAACTACGAAGTAGATTGCTATGTAGAAGCGCAGAAGCGCCTGCCTTCAAGAGAGATTGAACTGGAAACTAAAGACGGAACCTATTATTTCTTCAAAGCAGATATTCTCAGCAACCAGATTTCGTATTCAACAGACAAGAATTTCGCCGCAAACTTAGTCACTATCAGCGGGAAACGGGCATTCGAAGTGATAGGACTGAACAAAAGGGGCATCAAACCGGATAGTCTATTGGAAGCTGAACGCAAACCGGAACCTAAAAAGCCGACTGACCTGTTGGAACAAGAAAGTCTGACACGTTTTGACCGTGACCGTCGCCGTAACGGAAAAGATGGAAATGGAAAAGAAGAAGGTGGAAACGGAAACCGCAAAAAGAAGAAAAAGAACAATAACAACCGTCCGCAACAAGCCGCCAATGCTGAAACACAAAACCCATCGCCGACGGCTATAGAAAACAAAGAGAACAGTGGAGCTCAACCGGTACAAGGGCAACAACGCACACGAGGAGAACGCCCCAAAAACAATAACCGCAGCAACAATCAGCCGCGCAAAAATAATGAGGCTCGTGAACCGCGCAATAATGAAAATCGGGAAACACGTAAGAATGAACCCCGTGAGTAGCGCCCTCCACGCGAACCCCGCGGACCACGTAACAACGAACAACCTAAACGCACCGAGAAACCCCAGGGAAATGAAAAACCTGCTCAAGAATAGCATCTGCATGCTTCTCATGACATGGATACTGACTGCATGTGACGATAACACTGTGTATCACTCATATCAATCCACCCCTCAAGGTGGATGGAAAAAGAGTGATACACTCTTTTTCAATGTCCCTTTGAATGACTCCCTGATCAATCTGCGATTGTCTGCCGGTATACGCAACAGCAGTAATTATCCTTATCAGAATCTGGACATCCTTATCAGTTACAATCTGGAAGATTCAACTGTATGGAAAACAGACACTCTGACGTTTACTCTGACTGACCAGGAAGGTAAATGGAAAGGAACCGGCTGGGGAAGTCTTTACCAATCGGCTCTTCCCTTAAAAGACTGCTCCATCAAGCATCCCGGTAACTATACTTTTAAAGTTGTACACGGAATGAAAGATGAACAAATAACCGGAATCATTGATGTGGGACTGAAAATCGAGCACTTATAACCTCCTGCTACGTCCTGCATCAATACGCAGAAAAATAAAGAGCAGAATAGTAAATCCCCATAAGGACGACCCCCCATAACTAAAAAAAGGTAACGGAATACCAATCACAGGAGTCAGCCCAAGCACCATTCCGACATTAATAAATAAATGGAAAAGGAAGATACTCACGACCGAATAGCCATAAACCCGTCCAAAAGTTGAGGTCTGCCGCTCCGATACCGCTATAAGACGCAGTATCAATGCCAGGAAAAGTAAAAGGACAGCAGCTGAACCAACAAATCCCTGTTCTTCGCCTACAGTACAGAAAATAAAGTCTGTATCTTGTTCAGGCACATATTTCAACTTCGTTTGCGTACCATTCAGAAAGCCCTTGCCGGTCAATCCTCCAGAACCAATCGCTATCTTAGACTGGTTAACATTATAACCGGCACCAGCCAGATCCTCTTCCATTCCCAACACTACCTTTATACGAATCTGCTGATGAGGTTCAAGGATATTGTCGAAAACATAATCGCTTGAGTAGAGAAAACCAATAGAGCCCAAAGCAAACAATGCTATCAGGAGATAAGCACGTTGCCGCTCGCTCAGAGACAAGTAAAGCAGATAGCAGATAACCACCACACAAAGTCCCCACTCTACCCAAACCAGATTAAAAGGAACAAGATACTCAGAAACAAGATAGGCAATCGACAATGCAAGCAAACTACCACCTATAATATTCCGCACAGGCTCCCATTTCTTTCTATACACCCAAACCATGGAACCAGCAAACAAAAGTATCATCATCAAAACAGCAAATTCTCCGATCGGTGTAGGTGTGTCGGCAATAAACACCTGATCAAAACGAATACCTACCACAAAATATACTACTGCACATACCCCTGAAAACAAAACAACTCCGGGCATACCTTCGCGATACAGCATCAAGAAAAAAGCAAGATAGACCAATGCCGAACCGGTTTCTTTCTGTAACACGATCAGCAACATCGGCAACAGAATAAAAGCAACCAAAGGCAAAAAGCATTTCCACTTCTTTATATTAAAAGAATAGGCATTCATAAACTTCGCCAATGCCAAAGCCGTTGCAAACTTTGCGAATTCCGCCGGCTGGAGACTGACCGGACCTAATATTAACCAAGAACGGGAACCTTTTGTATCAGGTGCAATAAAGATGGTCACTATCAACAGAAGAATCAGACCTATATATACAAGGTATGCAAACATATCGTACATCCGTTCTTCAAGCATCAGAAGAATGAAGCCAAGCCCGAAAGAACAGATAATCCACACAAACTGCCTACCGGCGCGGGTAGAAAAATCCAGAAAGTCACGATCACCATAATCATAACTGGCTCCACACACACTGAACCATCCGCCGATAATAAGGAGCAGGTAAATACCGATCGTTACCCAATCCAATGTTTTCCATAAACTAACGCTCCTCGTTTCCATACATAATCACTCTATTACTATATTCTTCTGCACGTATCTCGTTCTCGGGGGACAGCTTTCCTTTTAAATATTGTTCCATCATCAGTGCCCCGATAGGTACTCCGTAAACCGCACCAAAGCCACCGTTCTCAACATATACAGCAATGGCTATCTTGGGATTATTCATCGGAGCAAATCCCATAAAGACAGAATGGTCATGACCACGATTCTGCGCCGTACCGGTCTTACCACACACTTCAACATCCGGCAAAATGGCCCCAGCCACCCGGCAAGTTCCTCCCGTAACCGCAGCCCGCATACCGGTCACCACATCTTCATAATGTTTTCGGTCGATAGAGGTCTTTCTGGGCACCCGATAGATACTGTCAAGCTGTTCGTCCTGTATTTCTTTCACAATATGCGGAGTGATAAAATGTCCCCGATTGGCAATAGTAGCACCCAGATTGGCTATCTGCAACGGAGTTGCCAGAATCTCTCCCTGACCGATGGCAATACTGATTACCGTCAATCCATTCCAGCGTCCACGATAAGCTTTATCATAAAACTGAGCATTAGGGATCAATCCGCGCTTCTCCCCCGGCAAGTCTACTCCAAGTTTATAACCAAAACCTTGAGAAACCATGTGATCTTTCCAGACCGTAATGGCGTTTTGTGGCGAACCGTATTTACGATCGCCAAACATACGGAACAATCCCCAACAGAAATAGGAGTTGCACGATGTAGCAATAGCCGGAATCAATGGCAAAGGTGAGCCGTGAGCATGACATCCCACTGTCAGACGCCCATAATGGAAACCACGAGAACAGGGGAAAGAAGGACTTTGCTCGGTAATGATTCCTTCTTGCAGGAACGTCAGTCCTTGCGCTGTCTTGAACGTAGATCCCGGAGGATACACTCCCATCAGGGCACGATTCAAAAGCGGTTTGGTCATATCACGTTGCAAGGCTAGATGGTTCTTGCCACGCTGGCGCCCAATCATCAAATGCGGGTCATAATTGGGAGAGGATACCAGACAAAGGATTTCTCCGGTCTCCGGTTCAATAGCCACAATGCTTCCAATCTTATTCTTTAATAAACGTTCGCCCAGCATCTGTAAGTCAATATCCAAACTCAATGTCAGGTTCTTGCCGGGAACGGAAGGACGGTCATATTCACCATCCATATAATGTCCCTGGATACGACCGTGCGCATCACGAAGCAGAATCTCAATTCCTTTCTCGCCACGCAGATACTTTTCATACGATTTCTCGACTCCTAACTTGCCGACATAATCCCCACGGATGTAGTACCCTTCTTCATCCGCTTCCATTTCTTTTGCGGAGACTTCTCCGATATCTCCCAAAGCATGGGCGGCAGCATTGTACGAATATTGACGGATGGTACGCCGTTGAATATAAAAGCCACGAAACTTAAACAGCTTTTCCTGAAAGACACCACATTCTTCCGCCGAAAGTTGCGACATAAACAACTGGTTGGTATAGCGGGAATACCCCGGATTGCGGCGACGGTCTTTCATATCGCTCATTATTTTGAGAAACTGTGCACGGGTGATATTCAGCGATTGGCATAAATCGAGTGTGTCCAGATTCTCTATTTCCTTTGGCACGATCGTTATGTCGTATGCCGGCTGATTGAATACCAATAGTTTACCGGTCCGATCATAAATAGCGCCACGCGAGGGGTACTGGATCTTATTCAGAAAAGCGTTACTGTCAGCATTCTTCTTGTAGTCATCGGTCGTGATCTGCAATACAAAAAGACGTATCAGATAAATCAAAACAATGGAGATAGCAATGCCTCCGATTACAAATTTGCGCTTCTCTAAGATATAATCTTTTGCCATCGTTACTTCTTAATCCCTTCTATAGCTATGATACAGGTTACAGTCAGAACAGTGCAAAGGAGCACTCGCAACAATAACAGCCAAATGCTGGTAAATGAGAAGAACTCAATGGAGAGTAATGCCAGACTGTGCACAAAAACACTTGCAGTAGTATATTTTAAGAAAGGACTGATTCCCATCGTCTTGAAAGAGGGAATAAGGCTGTCCGGATTATCACGGGGCATGAACAGACGAAGCAAAGAAGGACGGAGAAAGGCAAGCAATTCGGTAGCTGCCGCATTCATTCCCGGAGTATCGGAGAA
>ENA-OPCX01001397-OPCX01001397.1-human-gut-metagenome-genome-assembly--contig:-NODE-1397-length-10341-cov-3.460529_pt1 | contig 10341 bp, 7 predicted proteins | sample MGYA00241570_ERZ501491 | MGnify/ENA primary metagenome ERZ501491 (study PRJEB25962, sample SAMEA2042620) | human gut metagenome | biome: human gut; feature: human-associated habitat; material: faeces... | reverse complement strand
AGCGCAAAGACAGGCCGGAGCTACCGCGGAGCGAGAAGTTATCCACAATAATTCCTTGCGTACCGTCCATGGCCAGTCCGTAGAATAAGGTGGAATCGGCGCTTTCCACTTTCCAGCGTACAGAACCGATGTGTCCCGTCACATCCATTTCACGGAGTTCGCCCGTGGGCGGGAATGTTTCGGTCTGCGGCTCTCCCTTGTTGACGGACGCCGAGAGGGTGACTTCGCCTTTATTATAAAAGAAGATAGAAGCACGTTCGCAAGTATCGAGCCGGGAAGCATACTTCCTCTGTCCGCCAAGCTCTACGTACGCTCCGGGAGTCGGAATAAAATAATGGCCCGAAACACCTTGTTTGCCACGGTCGAAGAATACGGAGTCCGTAACGGAATGGCTCTGCCAGCCGCTGAAGTTGTGCCTCACCGTGGGACGGTAGCCACTGGTCATGGAAGTAATCGTGACGAAGCCTACCCCGCATCCGCCATAACGTTCCTGCAACATGGCGCGCAGGTCGGCCGTAAGGATATCCGCCTCGATGAAAGAATCTCCGAAGTAGGCGACGCGTACCAGGCGGGGATGGGTCGCCAGCTCGTCCAACGCACGATAAAAAGGTGTCATGCCGCGCAGGGTGGAGTCACTGTAATCTTCAATGCAGGTCATGCCGCCGCGACAGGTGTCTACAAAGGCCGGCTTCACTGTCGGGGGTGGCGGCAGCAGACTGTCGGGCTCGCTCACGACTTCCGGCACGGGACGCACATCGCCAAGTATGTCTACCCGCCTCAACACATAACGCCCTATCGTGGCTCCCGGCAACAGGCTCATCAGCAAAAGCAAGGCCACCACAATAAGCATCAACCAACCTGTATGTTTCAAAACGCTCTTTTCCATAACCAATCCGGGCGCAAAGATAGAGAATCGGATGAAAATAAATATCTTCCCGCAAAAAAGAATTATCCTCACGGGAAATATCTTTTTCCCATGAGGATAACTGCCGTTCATGCCACGGAAAACCTCAGATGGTCTTCTCTATGTTCCAGACAAATGCCCGAAGCCCCAATTGCTCGGTTTGCTTATCCATGTTGTGAAGGACTTCCAGCAGGGAGTCCACCTTTCCGTCTTCCACCATTGTAAGAATGGCGGAACACATGGAAGGCCAGGCATGGCTGCCGTAATGAGGATCTCCGGTTTTGGAACCGCGTCCGCGAACCTGCTCCCAATAAGTGAAGCCCCGGCAATTCAGCCTGTCGAGCGTAGCGATAATGCGCTCGTAATATGCTTGATCGAATGTGATTAATACTGATTTCATTATTCAACTGTTAAATGTCTGCTGTTAATTATTAGTCTGTTTCTGTTCTTCAAAGTAAGTGTTCAGCTGCTTCTGCATCTTGCGACGCTGACGTTTGATGCCGACACCACCGAAGATACAGTACATGGTGGGCACATAAATCAACGTCAGGATGGTAGAAATCGTCAGACCGCCGATTACGGCAATCGCCATCGGACTCCACATCTCAGAACCCTGACCGGTACTGACAGCCATCGGAATCATACCGAGAATGGTAGTCATGGTCGTCATCAACACCGGACGGAGACGGCTCTTGCCCGCCGTAACCACCGCATTCAGCACCGACTGTCCGCGCTCACGGCAGAGAATCGTGTAGTCGATGAGCACGATACCGTTCTTCACCACAATACCTATCAACATGATGCTACCCAGCAAGCTCATCACACTCAGCGTGGTATTGGTGATGAACAGCGCCATCAGCACACCGCTCATGGCGAACGGAACCGAGAGGATAAGGATGAACGGATAGGTCAGCGACTCGAACTGGGCGGCCATTACGATGAACACAAGAATGATTATCAACACGCCCAATGTTCCCAAATCGCGGAACGAATCCTGCTGGTCTTCGTAAGAACCCGATATCTGAATGGTGATGTCGGACGGTTTCTCTATCTTATCTATGATGGTATTACCCGCAGCCACCACGTCGCCCAGCGGAGCGCCGGAAATGACGGCGGATACCGTCACGATACGCTCGCGGTCTTTACGCTCGATGGTAGGCGGAGCAAAGCGTTCCACGACCGTTCCGAGGTCTTTGATGCGGATGCCTTCACCCTTGGCATTGTACACCAGAATGTTTTCAATACTCTCGAGGCTGGTACGGAATTCGGGGGCATAACGCACTTTGATGTCGTATTCGTCACCGTCCTCACGATATTTGGAAGCTGTCGCGCCATTGATACGGTTGCGCAGGTAGGTAGCGGCGGTAGACAGGTTCAGTCCGTGAAGCGCCAGCTTCTCGCGGTCGAAGTCAACCTGGTATTCGGGCTGGTAATCGCTACGGCTGATGTTGACTTCGGACACGCCTTTCACATTCAGCAGCTCACGTTTCAGACGGGCGGCAACACTATCGGTCTCCTCCATGCTGTAACCGTAGACCTCGAAGTCGGCGGATGCCTGGGCAGACATACCCGTATTGCTGCCGCCGAGGATTACCTGCGCCTTGCTGAACTCAGGATAAGCTTTCAGGTCCTCGCGCATCTCGTCGCAGACGGCTTCCAGCGTCACGTCACGGTCGCCCGGGTCTACCAAGCTGATATTAAAGGAGATGATATGCGAACCGTTGTCCTGCATGGAAGCCCAGGTATTATCCGAGTCGGCCTGTCCCACGGTATAGTTACATATCTTCATGACGCCTTTATACTTCTGCAGCCATTGGTTGGTCAGCTTCTCCGAAACTTCCTGCGCCACCTCTTTACGGGTACCGATGGGCAACTCCAGCTGTACGGCAATACGCGCGTTGTCCTGCGCCGGGAAGAACTCGGTACCGATGGACCTTGCGCAGAACAAACTCAAGATGAAGAATACCACGCAACCGAGAAGTACCGACATACGGTGACGCACCGCCCAGTTCAGCATACGTGCGTACCAGTTGTCCAAGCCGTCCAGCGTACGCTCTATCGGTCCGAAGAATATCCGGAACACCTTGGACTGCTTACGCTGCAAACGCAGCAACTGCGAACAGAGCATCGGCGTAAGCGTCAGGGCCGCAACGGTGGAGACGAACATAATGGCGCACATCATCCAGCCCAACTGCTTGAACAGCACGCCGGACATACCGGTAACCATCGTCAGCGGGAAGAACACGGCAATCATCGTCAGCGTAGAAGCGATTACGGAAATCGCCACCTCGTTCGTTCCGTGAACGGACGCCTGCTTGGGATCGGAACCGCGCTCGATGTGTGTCGTGACGTTCTCCAACACCACAATGGCATCGTCCACCACCATACCGATGGCTATGGAGAGTGACGAAAGCGAAATGATATTAATCGTATTCCCCGAAATGGCAAGGTATATGAACGAAGCAATCAGAGAGAGCGGAATCGTAATACAGATAATCAGCGTGGCACGCCAGCGTCCCAAGAACAGGAACACCACGATGACAACGAACAGCAAGGCATACAGTACCGTTTCCGTCAAACTGTCGATTGTATTCAGGATGTTCTCGGACGTATCGACTATGACGCCCAGCTTCACGTCGCTCGGCAAGTTCTTCTGCAAGCGGGGCAGCGCGTCCTGCACTTTCTTGGAGATTTCCACGGAATTGGCGCCCGACTGCTTCTGAACGACAATCATAGCGCCCTGCACACCGTTGTTGTAGGTTTCCTGCGCACGCTCTTCCACGGTATCCACAATCCGGGCAACATCGCGCAGATAGACCGTAGCGCCATTGTATGTGCCTACAACCACATCCGCCAACTGACGGGAGTCATCGAACTCACCTTCCACACGCAACGAATAGGTTTCGTTACCGATGTCGAAGTTACCGCCCGGTATGTTCTTGTTCTCCGCCCCGATTATGGAACTGATGGTTTCGATGCTCAGATTGTACGCTTCCAGTTTGTAAGGGTCGCAATACACCTGGATTTCACGTTGCGGCGCACCACTGATGGACACCGTACCCACACCGGGAATACGCGCCAAAGGATTTACCACACGGTCGTCCAGAATCTTATAAAGCGCCGACTGGCTCTCGTTGGCCTGTACGGACAGCAGCACGATAGGAATCATATCCGTGCTGAACTTGAAGATGATGGGATTCTCCGCATCATCGGGAAGCTCGGAACTTACCATATCCAGCTTGTCGCGCACATCGTTTGTCAGCACGTCGATATCATTGCCGAACTCAAACTCCAGCGTAATCAACGACATATTCTCCGAAGAACGGGAAGTGATGTGCTTCAAATCGCTGACAGAGTTCAAAACATTTTCCAACGGACGGGTCACGTTGTTCTCAATATCCGAAGCGCTCGCTCCCGGATAGGCCGTCATTACCATAATCGTGTTCGTATCGATGTCCGGATACAAGTCGATAGGCAACTTTGACAAAGAGAACAGACCAAATATCACCACTGCCAGGAAGCAGAGCGAAGTCATAATCGGTTTCTTAACCGCACCTTCGTATAAACTCATACTCTTTTTAATTAAGAATTAAGAATGATGAATGAAGAATTATTTTTCCACCTCTACTTCCATACCGTTGACCAGCTTGGTCTGCCCGGCTATAACTACCCGTGAATTATCGGGCACGCCGGAAACCAGCTCGTATTCAGCACCCATGCGGCGGCCGAGTTCCACTTTGTTGTAAGTAACCTTACCGTCTTTGTACACATATACATAGCGGTCGCCGGAGCCGGATTGCTTCACGATAGCCAAATCGGGTACAACCACATTGTCCTTGGTACCGAAATTAAGCGTGGCGCGGGCAAACATTCCCGGACGTACGCGCCGGTCTTTATTGGCGAGTTTAATCTCTACGGGGAAAGTACGGGTGTTCGGATCTACCGTAGGATAAACCAGGCTGATATAGCCTTCAAAGGGTTCGTCACCGTAGACATCCAGCTTCACCGCTACCGGAGCGCCTTTCCTGACTTGGGTGAAGTAGGTTTCGGACACGTTGATGAGCAATTTCACCGGAGTAATCTGTTCCACCACCAATACCGGTTCGCCGCCGCTGTACATGTCGCCGCTGTCATAGTTGCGGGCTGTTACGACACCGTTTATCGGGCTGAGCAGCGAGGTATTTTCCAGCAGGTTGCGGTACGCCGTTTCCTTGATATCCAAAGCCATTTTGGCCGCATCCCATTCCGACTTGGACGCGCCGCCTACTTTGTACAGCTCGTCCATACGTTTGAACTCAATCTCCTGGTTGTCCAGCTGGAACTTGGTTTGTTTCAGGTTCGCCTCATCCATGCTGACCAGCTTCTGGCCTTTGGATACGCGGTCGCCCACTTCCACCAATATTCTGTCGATACGCACCGGGGAGGAAGGGGCTATATTGTTCTTTACCTCTGCTTCCACGGTAGCTGTGTACTCATGAATCTGCTCTACCGGACGCGCTTTTACATCCGCCAGCTTCACTCTCGGCTTTTCATCCACCTGTTCAGCAACAGCTTTGTCCTTTCCGCCGCTGCAAGCGCCCAACAGTGCTACTGCAAGCAGGGCAATCAATTGAAAACTTTTTTTCATATCGTTGTTCTTATTTTATTTCTGATTTTTGATGATGTAGTCTCTTCCCAACACCTGGTCGAGGTCGGCCTTAGCCACCAGATAATCGTATATGGATTGGTTGTAAGTAAGTTCCGCTTCGGTGAGCTGCACTTGCGAGGTATTCAGCTCGAGCACGGTTCCCTTACCTACCTCGTAGCGTTTACCGGCAATCTGCACCGCCTTTTCGGCCTGCATCACATTTTCTTTGTTGCTGGATACCTGCTCGGAACTGGCCGACATATTATCCTGATAGCTCGTAATCTGCATATTCAGCTTACGTTCCGTGTCAAGACGGTTCTGGTCTAACTGGCGCATCTGAATGCGATTGGACTTCAGCTTCGTGAAGTTACTTGCCTTATATAAAGGAATGCTCAGGCTGAATACCAGAGAAGAACTGCTTCCATAGTTATAATTAAAGACATTCCAACTGTCGTTATTCATGGACTGATATTGATACGAATAGCCCAGACCCAACGTCGGCATGAAGTTGGTGCGCAGCGACTTGATGTTCTTCTGAAGCATCAGGCGGTTCAACTCCAACTGCTTCATGGTAGTATTGTTCACCAAACCCTCGTGAACCGTATTGTCCAGCTGGTTGGCAAACACCACTCCCTCATAGGCCGCCAGACTATCGTCAATCTTAATATCCACATCGGCGGTAATGCCCATCAGCACTTTAAGCTGCAGTTTGGAAAGCGTCACGGCATTCCCGGCAGAGATGACACTCGGTTTCACGCTGCGCATCTGCACCTCGGCGGTAATCTTATCGAATTCGCTGACAGTAACCTGCCGATACTTGGCATTGACGATGTTATAATTGTCTTCCGCCAGTTTATAGCTTTTCTGCAACACATCGTATGAGTCCTGGGTCAGCATCAACTGGTAGTAGGCCTTGGTCACCTGATTCACCAGGTCTTGCTTGGAAGCCCGCGACTTCTCCACAGCCAGTTCTATATCCGTCTTTGTCATCGACATGGCCCGATACACAGCCGGAGCAAACAAAGGCAGACTGATATTCAGCGTCCCGGTAGCGGTATTCGCCTTATCCTTACCCATCTTCACGGTCTGGTCGCCGATACTGAACTGCGGCGCCGTAATGGTATGGCTCATCGTGCCCGAAATACTTGCTTCCGGCAATAAGTTTTGCCAAGCCTCTTTATGGCTTACTTTCTTGAGAGCAATCTCCTCTTCCGCCACTTTAATGGTGGGATTGTCGCTCAAAGCAATCTCCAAGGCTTTGTCAAGGTTCAGGGTCAAGGTATCTTGCGTCCCTTGTGCTCGTGTATAGCCGCCCGCCAATAGTATGGCAACGGCCAACATCCATTTCTTACCCTCAAAAAATCTCTGCATCTTCATAAAGTAATTAATCGGTTTCTAATCGTTCTCTGTCTCGTTATTTCCGGTGATTGTCTTTTTTCGGTATTCCCGGATAAACACCTCCAACTCATGCGCGCCTTTCTCCGTAGAGATTCCCCGCAGGAAAGTGAACATGATGGATTCGTAAACTTCAAGGAAAGAATATTCTTTGCAAATGTCCGTATTCATCAACACATCGATCTGCTCCCTTACCAACAGGTTGATGATGGCAAAATTCACATCATCGCGGAAGATGCCTTGCTTCACGCCTTCTTTAAAGAAATTTACCGTCTCTTCCGAGTCCTGGTTGTGTCGGCTCGTCATCAGCTCATAAGCTTTGGGGTACTTCTTGATGTCCTCAAAAAACTTCTTGTTGGTAGCATGAAACTGCTCGATACTGCGTTGGTAGCATTTCAGCAGTACTTCCAATACGTTTTCGGATGTGGCAAGCACATTTCTCAGAAACTCATCCCCTTCTTTCTGACCTTTCAGAATGCACTCCTCCAACAAGGTTTCCTTGTCAGAAAAAACTTCATAAAGGGTACGTTTGGAAATACCCAATGAAGTCGCAATATCATCCATTGTAATACTTTTAATACCGTGCGCAGAAAAAGCTTCCACCGCAGTCTCAATAATCCGTTCCCTCAATTCAGGGCGGGGAGTAAGGTGCTTGGTATATTCGCTCATTTCTCTTCCTTTTAAAGTTCAAAAACTCTTTTTATTCATTTTCGGAATAAAACGAAGCAAATATAGAAAGAAAACTCAATTCACCAATTAAGTTTTCTTTCTTTTGTTAAACGATTAATAAAAATTAGGGTTATGGCAGATTTATTGGGAAGATTCCTAATAATCGAACTTAGTCCGACTGAGGAACGCCACAGTTTTATGAATTTCTTTATACATTACAATGTCGTCTTTCACGAAAGGAACTTCCTTGCGGTATTCGTGCAGGAAACGTTCCAAAACGGGTGAAGTTTTTTGCGGACGGCGGAAGTCGATGCCCTGCGCGGCATTCATCAGTTCGATGGAAAGGATGTGCTCCAGGTTGTCCATGATGCGATAGAGCTTCGTGGCGGCATTGGCACCCATGCTTACATGGTCTTCTTGTCCGTTGCTGGAGACGATGGAATCGCTGCTGGCGGCATAACAGTACATTTTGTTCTGACTTACCATAGAAGCGGCGGCATATTGGGGAATCATAAATCCCGAGTTCAAGCCGGGGTTGGCAACCAGGAATTCCGGCAGTCCGCGCAGTCCCATGATAAGCTGAGCGATACGGCGTTCGGAAATATTCCCCAACTCGGCAAGGGCGATGCCCAAAAAATCATACGAAATAGCCAACGGCTGGCCGTGGAAGTTTCCACCCGAAATGATACGGTCTTCGTCGGGGAAGATGGTGGGGTTGTCCGTTACGGAATTAATTTCCGTTAACAAGACTGAGGAGACATAGCGGATGGCATCTTTTGTCGCCCCATGCACCTGAGGAATACAACGGAAAGAGTACGGGTCTTGCACATGCTTGCCGGGACGGGCTATGAGTTCGCTGCCTTCCAAGAGTTTGCGGAAGTTCTCTCCCGTCTCGATTTGTCCTTTGTGGGGACGGATTTGCTGGATGCAATCCATGAAAGGGTCGATGCGGCCGTCAAAGGCTTCCAACGAAAGAGCGGCTATCAAGTCGGCTTTCTTGGAGAGGCGGAAGGCTTTAAGAATGGCAAAGACACCGTTGGCGCTCATGAATTGCGTACCGTTCAACAGGGCAAGTCCCTCTTTGCTCATCAGCTTGACGGGTTCCCAGCCGAATTCATCGAGTACGCTGATCGCTTCGCGCTTCCGGCCTTTGTAGTACACATCGCCCACACCGATAAGGGGCAGGAAAAGATTGGCAAGCGGCGCAAGGTCGCCCGAAGCTCCGAGCGAGCCGCGGTCGTAGACGATAGGCATTACGTCGTTATTGAAAAAGTCGAGGATGCGCTGCACGGTAATGACCTGCACACCGCTATGCCCCAAAGACAGTGCATGCGCCTTGAGCAACATCATCAGTTTGATGATGACCGGGCGGATTTCTTCACCCACGCTGCAAGCATGGCTTTTGATGAGGTTTTCCTGCAAAGTGCCCAGCTCATCCTGTGAGATGTTCTTGCTGCACAAGGAGCCGAACCCGGTGGTTATGCCGTACAGAGGTTCTGCGGACTCGGCCGTTTTCTTATCCAGGTAGTCGCGGCATTTCTGTATGCGCTCTTTGGCCTCGGGAGCCAACTCGAGTTTCAGGTTCTCGTTGATGATGCGTTCGATAAGGTCGAAAGTCAGTTCGCCCGAACCGACATGGTAGACATTCTTCATACTTTGAGTTCCTCATTGATTTCGTCCAACAATTCTTTTTCTCTGGCGCAGGCAAGGTGCTCCAGTTCGGCGGCTTCGGCTTGCAGCTTGGCCGCAAACTCCTTATCTTTCAGCGAACCGAGGTTGATGCGCACATTCATCAGCGCTCCCAATACGGCGGAACGGGCGGACATCATCGCCACACAGGCATCGGTTACGGCATTGCGGTTTCCCAAGCGGGCTACATCCATGATGACGGTCATCAGTTCGTAGGCATTGCGGGCCACCTGCATGGGCACAAGCGCGGCAAACTTGGTAGCTTCCTGAATGGCAGCGCTGCGGGCGGCCTTTTCTTCATCGGTGGCTTTCGGCATCTTGAAGCAGGCAAACACGCTGTCGTAGGCTTCGGAATCGCGGTCAATATCCTCGATAAAGGTATTTTGCTCTTGCAAAGCCACACCGGCGATGTGTTGCATCAGTTCTTCATGCTCCTCATAGCCTTTCTTGCCGATAGTAAGGTTGGCAACCATTGCCGCCAAAGCCGAGGCAATGGCTCCGTTCAAGGCGGCGATACTGCCGCCACCGGGGACGGGATCGCTGCCCGCCACTTTATTCAAAAACTCTTTGAGTGTTAAATCGACTAACATGGTATTTAAGTGTAAATTAAGTATAAAGTAATTCAGTATAAAGCATAAGTTCTTTGTTTCAGAGTACGGGATAGAGCACGCCTTCCTTCACCGTGGTGTGCACACAGTTCATCCCCACGTAGTAGGGCAGAAAATGGTAATTGTCCGTATTCAGCACTACAAAATCCCCTTTCTTCCCCACCTCGATACTGCCGATGCTGTCGGCGCGGTTCAAGGCGGCAGCGCCATTCAGCGTGAGGGCGGTAATGGCTTCCTCGATACTCATCTTCATATAGATGCACGCCAGCGCAAAGGTCAGCGGAATGGAACCGGAGAAACAACTGCCGGGATTAAGGTCGGTGGCAAGCGCAACGGCGCACCCCGCATCAATCATTTCACGTCCGCAGGCATACGGTTCTTTCAAGGCAAAGGCGGTAAGAGGCAGCAATGTGGCAACCGTGCCTTTGTCTGCCATGGCACGGATATCG
>ENA-OPCX01001396-OPCX01001396.1-human-gut-metagenome-genome-assembly--contig:-NODE-1396-length-10360-cov-3.758564_pt1 | contig 10360 bp, 7 predicted proteins | sample MGYA00241570_ERZ501491 | MGnify/ENA primary metagenome ERZ501491 (study PRJEB25962, sample SAMEA2042620) | human gut metagenome | biome: human gut; feature: human-associated habitat; material: faeces... | reverse complement strand
GGCGCGGGCATCGGCAAACTGCTGGTCGGCGGCGGCGCGGCGCTGATCCAGGTCGGTCTGCGCTTGCACGCGCTCCTCGCTGCCCTCTGCCATGCGATTGATGTTGTCCTGCTCAATCCCAAAGAGCATATTCGCCTGGCGCTCGGCCGCATCCAAGCCAGCCGGCGTGTCGACCGTCAGCTCCTGGGCGCGCGCCTTCTCACGCTCCTCGCGGATCTTCTCGATATTGCCCTTGACCTCATTGATCTTTGCCGCGTAGGAATCCGAATAGGAGTTGAGGCTCTTGGCTCCCTCGACGACCACGTGGACCGTGGAGTAGGAAGAAGATGTCGCGGCGTCCTCGCTCACATAGAACTTATAGTCCGCCGCCGAAGCAGCGCGAAAGGCGTTGACTGTCGAGTCGGAGCTCACGTCGGTGGGATCGAGAACCTCGGCCGTAATGGTGTAATCGCCCGCGGCAAACTGGTCCTTGGCGCTTTGATTGGACGAGCTCGCGTCATTGGCGGCAAAACTCACCGTATCGCCGAGCTTTTTGCCCGAAGCCTTCAGGAACTTCGAGGTCACCGCGACCTCATCGGCGCTCTCGGGCAAATCACCGTTCACGAGCACTGGCTGATCGATGTTCTCTTTGGAGAGACTTTGCACGACCACGCGCTCGCGCGTTGTGCCCACGGCGGTGTAGGCGGTCTCGGTGTAGATGCCCTCGGCCGTTTCGACGCCATCGACCTCTTGGATGGCGTCAAGATCATCGTCAGTCAGGCCATAGGTCGACTGCACGTTAATGTCATAGACATTTTGCTGGTCGAAGTAGGCATCAACCGAATCACACAGGTCCTCGCAACCCGCCTTAAGGCCGCACATCACGCTCACGCCAAGCGCGGTGATGACCACGATTGACAAAAAGCGCTTAAGACTGCCTCGGATTGTGCGGTAGATGCCACGGCGAAAAACCGTCGGCACCATATCGTTTGAGCTTTGGGCAGTGCGGTAGGTCGTAAAATCCTGCTCGCGCTCCGTGTTCTGCGCGTCGCGGCGTAGGCTGTTTTGGCGGTCCTGATCCATGGGCGCTACCACTCGATCGTCTCGATAGGCACGGGATTTTGCTGGACCGTCTCGCTCTCCACGCGACCGTTCTTAAAGCGGATCAGGCGATCGGCCATGGGCGCCAGCGCGGAGTTGTGGGTGATGATGATGACCGTAATGCCCTGCTTGCGGCAAGTGTCCTGCAGCAGCTGCAAGATCTGCTTGCCGGTTTTATAGTCAAGTGCGCCCGTGGGCTCGTCGCACAAAAGCAGCTTGGGGTTCTTTGCCAGTGCGCGGGCAATGGCCACGCGCTGCTGCTGACCGCCGGAAAGCTGGTGCGGGTAGTGGCCTGCCCGGGCAGAAAGGCCCATCTGGGCCAGAAGTTCCTGTGCCTGCTGTTCCAGCTCGGCATGGATGGCCTTTTTGTTGGCCTTGTAGTCCGGGCGCTCCTTCGCCAGCAGTTCACCCGCCAGCATTACGTTCTGCAGGGCGGTGTACTGCGGGAAGAGGTTGAAGTTCTGGAATACCAGACCAAAGTGCAGCCGCTTTTTGCGGATCTCGCTCTCGCGCTGGGTGGCGGGGTCGGCAGCGTCCCACATGGTCTCGCCGTTCACCTTGATGATGCCAGTGTCCGGCCGTTCCAGAAAGTTCAGGCAGCGCAGCAGAGTGGTCTTACCGGAGCCGGACGAGCCGATGATCGCCAGCGCTTCGCCCTGTTCCAGCGTGAGTGAGATATCCTTGAGTACTTTGGTATCGCCAAAGTTTTTGCCGATGCCGGAGGCTTCAAGCAGTGCCATGATCTAATTTCCTCCCTTTCATCAGCGGAAATAATCCAGTTTCTTTTCGGCCCAGCCAAACAGCAGGGTGAGTGCGCCCACGAACACCAGGAAGAAGATGGCAGTGGAGAACAGCGGCCAGATCAAGCCCTTTGCGCTGTACTCCTTGGCCATCATGATGATTTCCTTGTTGGCAATGGTGTTTGCCAGCGAGGTATCCTTGACGAGGGTGATCACCTCATTGCCCATGGGGGCCAGAATGCGCTTGACCACCTGCAGCAGCGTCACCTTGAAAAAGATCTGGGTCTTGGTCATGCCCAGCACCTGACCGGCCTCGGTCTGGCCCTTGGGAACGGCTTCGATGCCGCCGCGGTAGATCTCGGAGAAGTAGCAGGCGTAATTGATGGCAAAGGCCACCACCGCCGCCACCATGCGTCCGCCGGAGCCGGAGGGCCAAGGGTTATTCATGCCCAGCAGGCCGGGGCCAAGGTAGATCACGATGATCTGCAGCATCAGCGGCGTGCCGCGGATGACCCACACAAAGGTCTTTACCGCGCCGGAAAGCGGCTTACACCGGCTCATGGAGCCGAAAGCCACCACCAGACCCAGCGGCAGCGCAAACAGCAGGGTCAGAGCGAACAGCTCACAGTTGAGCAGAAACGCGCCGGAAAGGCGACTCAGAATCACAGACACAAGAACACACCCATCAATCCGTTTTTTGAACTCCTTCCATCACCTTCGGTGACAGCTCCCTCAATGAGGGAGCCTCACGCACATCAGTAACAAAAAGCCTCCCTCACCGAGGGAGGTGGCATCGCGCAGCGATGACGGAAGGAGTAATTACATTCTTATAGAACTCAGTCGGCCAGAGCCAGATCGTACTTGTCGGCCAGAGCCTGCATGGTGCCGTCAGCCTTCAGCTCATCAAAGGCGGCATCCACAGCTGCGGCGGCATCGCTGCCCTTGCGGAAGGCCACGCCGTACTCTTCAGCGTTCAGCTCGTCCACGATCTTCAGGCTTGCATAGTCGGTGCCCTCACCGATCATGGCGTTGGCCAGAGTCAGATCCAGCACAGCGGCATCAGCAGTGCCTGCGGCAACTTCCATCAGGCAGTCGGTCTGCACGCTCTTGGAGACGTAATCGGCCTGTACAAGGTTCTCGTCGCCCTCAATGGCGGCTTCACCGGCAGAGCCAGCCTCGGCAACCACGGTCTTGCCCACCAGATCCGCAGTGGAGCTGTAGTCGGTGCCGTCCTTCACGACCACGACCTGTGCGTTCTTGGCGTAGGCCTTGGTGGTGGCGGTGTTGGCCATGATGTCATCGGTCAGGGTCATACCGTTCCAGATGCAGTCGATGCTCTTGGCATCCAGCTCCACCACCTTGGTATCCCAGTTGATCTCCACGAACTCCGGCTCGACTCCCAGCTTTTCGCACACGGCAGTTGCCAGCTCGGTATCAAAACCGGTAAAGTTGCCGTCGGCATCGGTGTAGTTCATCGGCTCATAGACGGTGTAGCCAATGACCATCTTGCCCTTTTCCTTGATGTAGTCCAGATCGCTGGCTGCGGTCTCGGAGGCGGCTGCGCTCCCGGAGGCAGAGGCAGAAGATGCCACGGTGGAAGTGGATGCGGCACCGCCGCAGGCGGCAAGGCTCAGTGCCATGGCACCAGCCAGAAAAGCAGAGACAAGACGTTTCATAAAAGGCTCCTCCCTTTTTTGTTTCCCAAATGTGTTCCCTCTCGGTTTAGCATTTTATCATGCTAAAGTGTTAAACTGTGACTATAGAATAGCGCGTTTGCAGCCATTTGGCAAGAGGAAATACAAAAGTTAGTGCAGTTCGTCTTTTTCAAGGCTTTTCTTCGCCAATTCTTTGGTCTGGTTGCACAAAGAAAAGAGGAAAAGCTTTGCGCCTTTCCTCTTTTCTCCGCTTTACTCTTCCGCAAACGCCGCCAGCGCAGCCTTCTTCAGCTCCGTCACCGAGATGGTGCACAGTGCCGCAAGGTCGGCATCCGAACCATCGTCCGGGATGCCTGCGATCTCAGTACGGGTCTTGCCCTTCAGGTAATCGCACCAGCCCTCGCTGTGCTCGTACCATTCCTTGTCCAGACTGGATGCCCCGCGCATCCCGTAGCTGTCGCCCAGTTCCACCTTGGTTTTGACCACCTCTGGTGCCGACACCGTACCATCCGCGCCCACGGTAAGGGCAGGTTCTGCCACATCCGCCACTGCACCGGTCACACGGCCGTCAGCATCCAGCGTCAGGGCTGTCACTGTGATGTCCACCTGCGCGGTCACATCGTGGTCATCGTCGGCGGTCAGTTCCTTGGTGTCATTGCGCACTGACACGCCCAGCACAGCGCGGTCGCCGCGGGCCGAGCCGACTGCCTTTGCATTCTCGCAGGCGCGCACCACAGCATCCCGATAGCCGTCCACCGCAATGGTGCAGGTGGAGAGCAGGTCAGCATCCTTCGGCTTGCCGTCATCGTCGGTGGCAAGCTTCTTCACCTCATCCGGGGTTTTGCCGGTAAGATAATTGCCAAAGGCATCCGCCTGCTCTGCCCAGCCCTTTTTCAGCGAGGACACCGCCGCCAGCGGGTAATCATCGCCCTTCTGGCGCTTGGTGCGATCGTCGGTGGGCATCGTCACCTTGCCGGTGCTGTCCCCCGTGACCGAGATCTCCACCTCGTCCAGCATCACATCTGCCACCCTGCCCTCGGCATCCAGCAGAACGGCAGCTGCGATGGTATCGATCTTGCCCGTGCGTTCCTGATCGGACGCTTCGGTCAGGATGCCAAGGCCGGTGCGGTATGCGGCGTTCTGGCCCGCCTGCCCCGTCTGCGATGAACTGCCGCCCATGTTCGTGCTCATGCTGCCGGAGGAACCGGAATCGCTTCGGCTGCAGGCGGTCAGGGCCAGAGCTGCCGCCAGCGTGCAGCCCAGGATCATGCGAGGTATCTTTTTCATTATAATAAAACGCTCCCTTTCCTGCCCCCATCGTAAAGGGGCTTTTGGGCTAGTTTACCCGGAAAGGGAGTTTTTATCACATCAAGGGGCTCAGCAGCCGCAGCACACTGTCCAGCACCGTGCCGGGCAGGCTGGTGCGGCATTCCGTCACCTGTATCTCACGGCACTGCGGCAGCGTGGCCCGTACATCGTCCCGCAGAACTGCCACCTGACTGTTCTTTTGCAGCAGTACACCGCACTCAAAGTGTAGGAACAGGCTGCGGTAGTCCATGTTGATACTGCCCACTACGGCAGTTACATCGTCGCTTACCCAGCACTTGGCATGCAGAAAGCCGGGCGTATATTCGTAAATGCGTACACCTGCCCTTAAAAGCGGCAGATAGTACGACCGGCTCAGCCGGAACACCAGCTTTTTGTCCGGGATGCCCGGCAGCACCAGCCGGATGTCCACCCCGCGCTTGGCCGCGTTTTTCAGTGCGTCCAGCATTTCCTCGCCCACGGCAAGGTAGGGCGTGTAGATATAAACATACCGCTGTGCCTGCGCAAGGATGTTCAGGTATACCGTCTCGGCCATCGGTTCCTCGTCCAGTGGGCTGTCCGCGTAGGGCTGCACGATGCCGTCCGATACCGGCGGCACCAGCGGCATGGGACGAAATGCATCATAATCCGTCTCGCTGGGGCGGAAGGCGTTCCAGAAGTTGAGGAACATCACCGTAAAGTTCCACGCGGCATCGCCTTCCACGCGCAGGGCTGCATCCTTCCAGTAGCCAAAGCGCTGCTCCGCATTAATATACTCATCTGCCAGATTCACGCCGCCGGTGTAGGCCACCGTACCGTCAATGACTACGATCTTGCGGTGGTCGCGGTGGTTCATCACCAGCGAGAGCAGCGGCACCACCGGGTTGAACGGGATGCAGCGGATGTGCGCCCGCTCCATGCGCACGATGAAATCGGCGGGCAGACCCAGCAGACTGCCAAAATCATCGTAGATCAGGCGTACATCCACGCCCTGCGCAGCCTTGCGGCGCAGGATCTTTTCAATGCCGTTCCACATGCAGCCGTGGCTCACGATGAAAAATTCCAGAAAGATGCTCTTTTCAGCCTTTTCCAGATCGGCCAGCAGCTGTGGATACATGGCTTCGCCGCAGGCAAAATACTGCGTGCGAGTGTTCAGCCACGCCGGATAGGGGCCGTACTTTGCCAAATATCGGCTCTGCCCCTGCTCGCGGGCATCCAGACCTTCCAGCACACCCGGCTCCTGTACAAGGTCTTTTTTGTGGGCATCCTCCACCGCCTGCATTTTCAGGCGCAGACGCTTGGCCGGACGTTTGTTGCCAAAGGCCAGATACAGCGCACCGCCCAGCAGCGGCAGAATGCCGATCAGCGCGATCCAGCCCACCTTGTAGGCGCTGTTCTCATCCTTGCGCACAAGGTACAGAACGATGAGCAGGCTCAGTGCGTTGAGCAGGCCGTTCACCCACACGCGGCCCGTGCCGGTGGTGATGGCAAACGCCACCCAGCACAGCCACAGCAGCTGCAATGCCACCAATGCAACCGTGATGGTGATGCGGTTCAGAATGCGGCTGAAAAAGCGCACGACCGGTGAACGAAAAAGCATGGGCCTGCCCTCCTTTCCCATTTATAATTATGTGTAAGTATAGCGCGGTTTTACAACTTTTTCAAGTTTTGCGTTGTTCAAAAAAAGCAAGCCAGACCCGCAGGCCCGGCTTGCTTGCAATATCAAAAACTCTTTTACTCTGTTTTTCCGTCCTCATAGCCCACCATCAGGCCGCCCTGCTCAGCGTAGTAGCTGCACAGGCCGCCGCACTCGGCCACATCCACCTGCGCCCCTGCAAACACCGCATGGATCATCAGCTTCAGGCGCTTGGCAGCTTCCGGGTTATCACAGTGGGCAATGTGCACTTTGCCATCGGTAAAGCCGTGATCCTTCAATTCCAGCACGATGCGCTCCAGTGCGCCGTGCTCGCCGCGGGTCTTGCACAGCACCTCCAGCTCGCCGCTCTCACTGGCCTGACCAATGACCCGGATGCCCAGCATCCGTGCCACAGCGGCAACAGCAGGCTTCACACGGCCATTGCGGGCCAGATTGGCCAGCGATTCCAACGAAAACAGCAGATGCGTGTGCTTGTGGTAAGCCACGATCGCCTCGCAGATCTCGTCAAACTCCATCCCGATCCGGACGAGATCCCGCAGACGCTCTGCCAGCAGACGCAGCTCCGGCCCGGCGGACAGGCTGTCCAGAACAAAAATACGGGCCTCCGGGTGCGTTTCCTTGTATTCTTCCGCTGCCAGCAGTGCAGCATTGTAGCTGCCGGACAGTGTGCCCGTGATGGTGGCAACAAAGATCTGCTCCGCACCCTCATAAGCAGCCAGCCAGTCTGCCACATTGGGGCAGGAGGTGCTGGTCTTGCCCTTGTAAGTACGCAGAGACCGGGCCATGCCCACGGCATCCAGAGTGCCGTCATCCAGATATTCCTGTTCATCCGTGACGATCTTCAGCGGCACACAGGCAAAGTCTACGCCCGGCAGGGCATACAGGCTGGACGAAGAATCCACAACGATCTTGGTTTTCATAAAATGCACGCTCCAAATCTATTTTGTGATAGCAGGTCATTTTTTATTTTCCGTGCCTTACACGCACTTCCGCCTGCATGGTTTTCGGTTCACTGCAGACATCATAGCAGTTTTTCAAAAACCTGTCAAGGGATTTTATGCATTCTTTAAAAAGTTTTAAAAATCCGTTGACCAGAGAACCGATTTGCGCTATAATACCGCCAGAAAACCATTTTCTGTATCCCGCGCAGCCCAGCTGCGCCAACCTTAGAAAACTGCTTACGATATGAAAACTGAAACCAAATGCCGCGTTGCGGCCTGCGCCGCCGGATTTGCCCTGCCCCGGTACGCCGATCTCCCGCAGATGGGGCTTTATCTTGACCAGACCGTGCAGTACGTCAACAGCTATTTCCGCACCTTCTGCGGCGTGGAGCTCACCTCTTCCATGGTAAGCAACTACGTTAAAAAGGGCATTTTGTCCCACCCGGTGCGCAAGAAGTACGCCCGCGATCAGATCGCATCCCTGATGTACATTGCAGTCTCCAAAACGGTGCTCTCAATGGAAAACATCGATGCCCTGTTTAAAATGCAGCGGGCGCACTGTTCCGCCGGGGCAGCTTACGACTACTTCTGCGACGAGATGGAGAACTGCCTGCCGTTCGTATTCGGCTGCACCAGGGAGATCCGCGACCTTGCCGTGGATGCCGCAGATGAAAAGCTGCTTCTCCGCAGCACGATCCTTGCAGCGGCAAACAAAATGTACTTGGACTGCTGCTTCAACGCCCTGCGGCAGGAGGAAAATCTCTGGGATACCATTCTGCCCGATCTGGCGTAAGAACACAAAAAAGGCCGTGCCTCCATAAAAGGAAGCACGGCCTTTGCATTTTATACGTTCAAGATCAGGTATCCTGCAGCTCCCCGCGGCTTGCAGCCTTGAGGTATGCGAAGATGAAACCGTCCAGATCGCCGTCCATCACGGCATCCACATTGCCGGTCTCGTAGTTGGTGCGGTGATCCTTGACCATGGTGTAGGGCATGAACACATAGCTGCGGATCTGGTGACCCCATGCGATCTCGTTCTGCACGCCCTTGATGTCGTCGATCTTATCCATGTGCTGCTGCTTTGCGATCTGATACAGCTTTGCCTTCAGCATTTCCATGGCGTAGTCACGGTTCTGGAACTGGCTGCGCTGGGTCTGGCAGCTGACCACGACGCCGGTGGGCTTGTGGATCAGACGGACAGCGGAAGAGGTCTTATTGATGTGCTGGCCGCCTGCACCGGAGGAACGGTACACCTGCATCTCAATGTCCTCGGGGCGGATATCCACCTGAATGGTGTTATCCAGCTCAGGCATCACTTCCAGCGAAGCAAAGCTGGTCTGGCGGCGGGCGTTGGCGTCAAAGGGCGACACGCGCACCAGACGGTGCACACCGTTCTCGCTCTTGAGCAGGCCGTAGGCGTTGGCACCCTTCACCATCATGGAGGCGCTCTTCATGCCGGCTTCATCACCGTCCTGATAATCCAGAACCTCCACGGTCATGCCGTGGTTGGAAGCCCACTTGTTGTACATGCGGTACAGCATTTCGGCCCAGTCCTGTGCCTCAGTGCCGCCGGTACCGGCATGGAAGGTCAGGATGGCGTTGCTGTGGTCGTACTCACCGTTCAGCATGGTCATCAGCTGCAGCTCGTCCACAGCCTTGCCCACAGCGTTCACAGACTCCTCTGCTTCGGGGATCATGGCGGGGTCGTATTCTTCATCCAGCATTTCCAACATGGTCTCGGCATCATCGTACAGGCCCTGCAGCTTTTCAAAGCGGCTCAGCTTGCCCTTCAGGTCGCCCACTTCGTCAAAGACCTTCTTGCTCAGGTCTGCATCATCATAAAAGCCGGGGCGGCTCATGGTGTGCTCCAGCTCCTGCACGCGCTTGCGGGAGGCATCAATGGCAAGAGCTTCTTCCAGGTCCTTGACCGCCTTGCCGTAATCGGCAAGCTGCACCTTCAGTTCGTCAATCGTGATCATTCTCTAAATCCCTCTCGAAATGATAAATAAGGTAAAGTCCTTTGTACTTGCCAAAAGACACAGTTTATACACAGATACTTCATTAGTATACCGAGAATCTATGCTAAAGTAAAGGGGTAAATGGATTATCCTGCTGGAATTTTGAAGATTTTCACCTTTTCTTTTCTCTTTCAGGGGAGTATAATACCAGTATGAACCATACAACAGGAGGAAATCATGCCGAAATATTATGGCTGTCCCTGCGAAGGCTGCGGCAGACCGCTGGCGCTGACCGATGATATCGTGGTCTGCCCGGACTGCGGCGCGCCCTATCACCGCGAGTGCTACGAAAAGCTTGGCCGCTGCATCCACACCCCCGCCCATGGCGCGGGCTATGAATGGACGTTCCCGTACAAAGACGATGCTCTGCGCACCTGCCCCAGCTGCGGTGAGCGCACCCTGCGCACCGAAGAGCGCTGCCGCTGCTGCGGTGCCGTTCTTCCGCCGGAGAGCCAGTGCCCGGAGCCACCCACCCAGAGCCAGCCCGGCACCGACGCAGACGGACGCTTTGACTACAACGACCTTTACCGCCAGTATCAGCAGACGGTGGAAGAACCCACCCGCCGCAACGTGCAGGCGGCCTTTGGCAAGGAAGAGCTGATCGACGGCATCCCTTACAGCGACTGGAACGATTATATTGGCAAGGCTGCGCCCGTCTACCTGAACGATTACAGCCGGATGCAGCTGCAGCACACCAAAATTTCCATGTGCTTCTCGGCGCTGGTGTTCGGCCCGTTCTATTTCTTCTACCGCAAGGCGTGGAAGCCCGCCTTTGGTTTTCTGGCCGCAGAGCTGGTGGTGGCCCTGCCCACCCTGCTGAGCATGATGCAGGCCACCGGCAGTCCGCTCACCGCGGGCATCAGCAGCACTGCCATCGTCGTGCTTTCCCGCATTATGACGGTGTTCAGCTTTGCACTGGTGATGCTGCGCACCCTGTACGCCAAGTGGCTGTACCGCAAAAGCG
>ENA-OPCX01001392-OPCX01001392.1-human-gut-metagenome-genome-assembly--contig:-NODE-1392-length-10378-cov-2.381672_pt1 | contig 10378 bp, 7 predicted proteins | sample MGYA00241570_ERZ501491 | MGnify/ENA primary metagenome ERZ501491 (study PRJEB25962, sample SAMEA2042620) | human gut metagenome | biome: human gut; feature: human-associated habitat; material: faeces... | reverse complement strand
CCCCTACCGGGGTTATAAATAAATCTTTGCTTCTCTCCTCTATACGTTTACTGCGGACAATCGATTTTGAAGGTCCTACCACAGATACATCCTTCAATTTCAATTTTTTGTCAGGCCTGAAATAAATAAAATCAATACGGTCCCGTTCATCAGCGTCAGGTGCCCACGACAGCTTTTCTACAGCTATACCTTCATTATCAGACGGGAAAGTAAATCCCGGATGTGTGATCGGATTAGGATACTTTGTCCGGTAGGCATCTTTAAATCCCGCATTTTCAAGGAGAACGGAACAATCCCACCGAACTACCGTCCCGTTATGATCCCACAATTTCTTCGTATTTTCGTTCCAGTCCAAATGTGAAGGTTCATTGAAATCACCGCCCAGGATGACGATAGCGCCTTCTTCAATATCTTTACGGGCGGCTGCAATAAAACAATATTCCCCTTTTCTTTCCGGGCATCTTCTATCACATGACGAATCGCTTCATCACGCAAAGATTCATTATTGGCTTTCTCAATCACCGCTACATCCAGTACCGGTGCATCCAACTTTTTCCATGTAACGCCACTATATCCTCTTGGCAGATAACAGGCATAATGTGTATAATCCAAATGTGCGGAATATACAACAACATCTCTTCCATTAATGCGTATGCGGGCTTTCAGTACGGAACCGGCATCATCTTCCAAGGGACAATTAGGAGCCTGTTCTTCAATTTTATATTTAGATAAAATACCTACATCCAACTTGCTGTTTTCACCATAATATCTCTTTCCACGTTCTTCCAAAGCCTGTAGTATACGCGAAATAAATTGTTTTCCATGATAGTTTCTCACTTCACTAAACATCACGATATCCGGCTCCAGACGAGCCACCTCGTCAGCTATTGCCTCAAAGCCCCCTTTCACCATGGTACCTTCCTGCCAGATATTCATTTGGAGGACTTTAACTTCGTTTCCCTTGCCATAAGCCATTACAGTAGATAGCCATAAGACTATACTTAATAAACTATATCTCAACATCATATTAATAAATGTATTAAAAACCAGAGGAGGTGCGAACAGAAAGTATTTCTCTCCATTCTGCACACACCTCTTCTAAAACTCTATTTTATTGCAAAATCCACATCAGTTTATTAACGTCATCTACCCCCCCGAATTGACGTTGCAAAGCCTCGTTCTGATGCTCCAGATTATAATCAGACTCTGATTTCGGATACATCCAGCGCATAGGCAGTCTGTCATTCATCGTATTCCGGTTGGTTGCGGGATTGATCGGTAATACCGGATACCCTATACGACGGTAGTCATAATAAACATCATACGGATGTTGCATGAACGATGCCAGATAACGTTGTGTCAATATCTTCTCAAGGTCTCCCTCTCTCTCACCACTTAACTGTATAGCCGGTGTTTCAAGAAAAGCCGCAATCGCTTCCTGCGTCAACGGATGTCCATGATGATAGATCTCTTCATCCGGAGTATTAGCAGCTATAAACTCCATGTGAGCTCTGATTGCCTTCTTGTAATAAGTAGTTGCATCACCCGAAATCCATCCTCTCACGGCAGCTTCTGCCAGAATGAAATTCTGTTCGGCATATCCCAATCGGACAACCGGTTCTCCGGAAGGATAATCAGTATACCGCGCATTAAATCCAGAATATTGTTCTGTGGCATAAGCCTTCTCTATCTGCTCAAAAGGCAATGACGGATCAGTCCCGATATAAGCATCCCAACTGTCAGCGGTCACTCCTGCATCAAGTTTAGCCTTTGCCGGTTTGGCATAATAGAACATACGGATATCTCCGGTTGCCTTAAACTTATCAATCAGCATAGTAGAAAGCATGGCATAACCGGCGTGTTTAGTATTTGTGTTATGGAAAGGATATACAGTATTCGCTTTATCCGCATATTTCATCTGAAGATTATCATCGTTTGATTCCATTAAGCTACCCGATGTCACGATCCGGGCAAAACGTTCTTTCACATTCAAATCTACATCACTCTCTTTCTTCGAAAGATGCATCAGAACTTTCAACTGAAATGCTGTAGTCGCTTTCTTCCATTTGCTGATACTACCTCCCAGAATCGGATCACCATCAAAATCTTTAGCTGAGGAAAATAATTCGTATGCTCTTTCCAGATCACTCAAAACAAACCCCATCACTTCCTTTTGGGTATTGTATTTAGGGCGCACCAACCCTAATTCACCTTGCAAAGCCTCCTCGTAAGGAAGGTCACCCATTTCCATCGACATATAGAATATTTTGTAGGCCTTTATAAAATGCGCCAGACCATCGTATGCATTCACATTATCATCCGTAACAGATTCGACCATCTTCTGTGCATTAATCAGTGTCGTGTATCCTCCGAAACCGGAACGTCCGAACACATTATACTGGTAATCTTCCATACTTTCGCCCCATGCCATCTGTTTGGCAAGCAGATCGTCATATATAAATGATTTACTGGCACTGGACGATGTAATATCCAAAAGTAATCCGGTCGCCAGCAGTGAAGAGGTAACCTTAGTGGTTGCATCGGGATTTGTGTTGATTTCATCGAACTTATCGCAAGAAGCCAGCAAGGTAGTTACCAATAACAACGATATGTATTTATTAATTCGTTTCATATTATTCTATCTTTTAAAAATCCAATTTTACATTAAAGCCTAAATAACGGGTGGACGGAGAACTTAGGTTATCTGAGTCACTGTCGGGATCGGTAAAGCGGAACTCTTTAGTCCATACAAACAGATTTTGTCCGACAAAGGCCAGTGTCAAACCTTTCATATGCAGTTTGTTGCAAACAGACTTAGGCATCTGATAGCTCAGCGAGAGGTCACGCAGTTTGAAGAACGTCTCGTCAAATACATTCTGACGTGTCACGGTACCTATATACGGGTTAGTACTTTTCATATACGACTCGTAAGATACTTGTACGTCGTTCGGAGCAAATACTCGATCGTCATGGATAATTTTTCCGTTCGAATCGTAATCTACACTCCCGGAAACGACTTTCACTCCGGTACCTACAAAATTGGTCTTCTTATTCACCACTTCATCATATCGCCACTGATTGTCCGAATCAATATGTGCCCCCGAGTTCCACATCGCCTGATTGGTTTTCGAGTGTGCCATACCTCCTACCCGTCCGTCAAGTGTAAAGGAGAGAGTGAAATTCTTGTAAGTTATCGTATTCGTCCAGCCCCATATCCAATCAGGATATTCATAACCGATAACCGACTGGTAATCGCTCTGTTTAGGATAACCATTGTAATTGATAATATTTCCTTGAGGATCGCGTTCCCAATCGTAAATTCCGTACCAATCCCAACGTTTACCGACAGCTACCCAAGGCTTCTGTGTAGAATATACCGGGTCTATTTTGGTATAATACCAACGGTCACGTGACCAGTTGAAAGCCGACTCCCAATTCCAGTCTCTTGTTCTGATAATATCGCCTGACAGGGTCAATTCTACCCCACGACCCACATATTCTTCATCAATGTTGATCAATGTAGACGTAAATCCGGAAGAGTTGCTGATGCCGGCACTACGAGTCAGATTGTAATAGAGCTTATTATAATAAGTAAAGTCTACTTTCAGACGATTTTTAAACATATGGACTGCCGTACCGATTTCATAAGAACGTGTAGCCGAAGGTTTCACCGCAACACCACGGATAGATGTGGGATAATATGCAGCACTCTCACCATTCCACAAATCGGTAGACACACTATAAGTATTGTTAGTATCATATACTCCCAGGTCACTCTTAGTTTGTGTCCATGCACCTCTCACTTTCCAGAAATCAATAAATTTAGGCATTGGGATAAACTGCGAAAGCACAACACTGCTGGCCACAGACGGATAGAAATAAGATCGTGTCTCCGACGGCAAGGAAGATGACCAGTCATTACGTCCCGTTACATCCAGAAATAAAGTACTCTTCCACGAAACAGAAGCTTTTGCATATACACTGGTCACCAGTTTTTTAGTAATACCACTGGTTGTTTTCAACGGGTCTACAGATGATTTCAATGAGTAATATCCCGGAATTTTCAGACCATTTTGTGTTTCAGCCAAAATATTATCACTCTTCCAGTAATAAACGTTTCCACCCACGAAACCATCGACATTGAAATTACCGAATTTATGATCGGCAGACAGTATCAAGTCATTGTTTAAACTATATCCGCCTAAGCGTTGCAGACCATAATAACCCTGTTTATGCCAACCACCTACAGCACTTACAGCATTCCGCCACTCTTTTTTCTGTGAATACGAGTCCAGCCCCGAACGCAATGATAAGTTCAACCAAGGAGTAAAATCATAATTGGCAGAAAGATATCCGTTAATCAAATCATAATCGCTTGAACGCGTAATTTCGTTCGCAATGAAATATGGATTATCATACCATTTGGTATCCATCCAGTTCTGCTGTTCATCCTGTTTAATCCAGTAATTTTTATAGTCCCGTATATCATACTCAGCCCCTGACCATACCAACAAATTATAAAGGAAACCACTTCCACCATATCCGGCTCCCATATCGTTGGGGTAGAAACGTTTGTTATAAGTCAGACCTCCGTCAAAAGAAAATTTCTTCCATTTCATATCGCCCGATACTGAGTAAGTAATCTTATTCAATTTTTGATTCGGATACTGCCCTTTGTTATATACATGGGTCAATGAAGTACGTACGCTACCATATTTACCTTTCTGGGATACACTTACATTGTTGTTTGTCACCAAACTCAATTCTTGAAAGTTCTTTAAGTTATTTCTACCTTTCGAAACCAAAGGCATATCCACCCATTCGTGAGTATACGGATCATATTGCAATGCTGTACGTCCGATGTCCAGTTTGTCTCCCCATACATATCCTCCGGTGGAATAAGTCCCCTGTGACCCGGAACTATATGAAGTTTGTACCTCCGGCTTTCTCAGATATCCGGCTGCAAACATGGTACTGCTGTTTACAGTCACATTCAACCCTTCTTCCTTACCTTTTTTAGTGGTAATCATCACTGCACCGGCACCTCCACGGGCACCATAGAGTGCCGAAGCCGTAGCTCCTTTCAGGACATCAACCGATTCGATATCATCAGCTGCTATATCATTCAATCCCACATTACCATAAGGTACACCGTCGATAACTAACAGGGGGGCAGATGCACGCAACGAGAGTGAAGGAGCTGTATTGAACTCTGTACTGTTTTTTACATTCAATCCGGCAATCTTGCCCGTTAACGAAGTAGCAACATTCACTGTTTTTACAGCAGCCAGCCGATCTCCGTCCACTTTTTGCACGGCATACCCCAGAGCCTTCTCTTCGCGCTTGATACCTAATGCCGTTACAACAACCTCATCGAGCAGTTTCGTGTTCTCGGCCAACCGAACAGTAAGTGAAGTATTATTACCCACAGGAACTTCTTTGGTGATGTACCCGATATACGAAATGATAATTGAGCTTTTAGTTCCTACAGAAAGACTAAAGTTACCGTTGACATCTGTAATCGTCCCGTTTCCGGAATCCTTTTCTTTAATATTAGCTCCGATAATGGGTAAACCGGCCTCATCAGTAACCAGTCCCTTTATCTTTTTAGTGGTCTGCTGTTGTGCAGCAGTCGTTTCCAAAATCTGTTTAGGAGACAGGATAATACTATTCTCCAATATTTTATAACCGATATCCGTACCAGCAAACAGCTGATTCAAAACTTGGCTGATCTCTTTTTGAGTACTTTTAATAGTCACACTCCGAGAGATATCCACCTGCTTATTATTATAGAAAAAGTGGTATTCCGACTGCTTCTCTATTTCATCCAGCACTTTCTGAAGACTGCTGTTGCTGACATTCAATGTCACACGTACTGGCTGGCTATAACCCTTAGCCGCAAATGCCATACTGGCAAAGACAAACAACATGATCGCTGATAGTTTCATACACAAAGGTATTTTTTTCAGAAGCGAAAAGATATTCTGCCTCCCGAAAAATTGGAAGTTTAAGTAAATTGTCATAGATTTGTAGTGATTTTGATTTAAAAAATTCTATTAACCGCACAACTTGTCGCCAAACAAGCGGACGGTGGACTTTCATACAGGAAAATACGCCAATATTTTCCTGTATGTTTTTTTGTTTTAAGGTGGACGTGTTGTCATAGGTATCAGATTTTAAAAGTTTAATATTCAAATGGTCAATATAGCTCTATTTTCATTTTCTGCTGTATTGTCTGCTGTGTGTTATGTTCCAGTTCTATAAATCTATACTGTATGCCCGAAGCAAGCCTGAAGTGTTCAAGAATCAGAGGTAAGTGCTGTTCGCTGAATACTCCGGTAAATGAATTGCCATAAAGAGTAGAATCTTTTACGATAAACTCCACATGAAACCGCTTGGTAAGTATTTTCAAAGCCTCAGACAGCGGGGTATTCCTAAATACCACCTGACCGTCTTTCCAGGCCGTATAAGTTTTCACATAAGGTTTGTCGGTCCTCACTGTACGTGTTTTCGGATTATAGATAAACTCCTCATCAGGCTTCATCACAAAGGTCCGTTGCTTGTCACCCTCACCCAGAAATGACAATTTCACAGAGCCCGATACTAAGGTAGTTCTTACCACACTGTCCGTCCGATAAGCCTCTATATTGAACTCCGTACCCAAAACCTCAGTCTGAATACGGAAAGGCGTATTAACAATAAATCGCTTACTCTTATCTCTATGCACCTCAAAGTAAGCCTCTCCATCAAGTTCTACGTTACGTATATCTCCTGTGAACCTGGTAGGATGTTTAAGTGAAGATCCCGAGTTCAGCCACACAAACTTTAGTTCCATCCGGCAGATTCGCTTCAGCAACCATACCGGGATTTGTCCGTATCTCCACATACTCCACGGGGGAGTTTTTCAAAATCAGATAAAGGGTGGTGGCAAGCAGCGGCAAAGCCAAACAAGCAGCAATACGCTGCCCCCACACCATCCATGAAATTCTATGTTGATGTTTGTGTATTCGGTCCTTTACCTGATGGAAAACCCCAACAGAATCTACATGCTTCATGTAGTTCAATGCATCGGCTGCCCGGTAAAGCTGAAAAATATCCCGTGCTGTCTTCGTATTCTCCTCCGAAGTAGCGATCCACTCTTCTACCTCCTTTTGTCTGTCAGCAGGAAGCTCCCCGGCAAAATAGCTTAAAAGAATTGACTCATTTATGTAATAGGATTCATCCATAATTCGTGCTTTTATAGATAAGACGAATGAAATCAGAAATCTCCTAACCTAAAAACGTATTTTTTTTGAAAAAAATATTATTTTTGCCCAAAACGAGGGTTTACATGCACAACAATACATCGCATACAACAAGCGACGAAATTCTTTTTTATCAGATACAACAGGGAAATGAAGACGCATTTGAAGCGCTGTTTCTCCGTCACTATCCCGCCTTGTGCGCTTACGCCCGGCTGTTTGTGGAACCGGACGACGGACAGGAGATTGTATCGGATGTAATGGTCTGGCTTTGGGAAAATAAAGAGATGCAGGCATTTGAAACTTCTTTGAAAAGTTACTTGTTCAAGGCTGTTAAAAATCGTTGCCTGACTCTTATCAATCGGAACGAAGTCAAACAAAGAATCGAAAAGATGATTTTCGACAATCTCCAATCACAGTATGATGATCCCGATTTCTACGTCATGCAAGAATTAACCGAGAAAATAGAAGAAGCTTTGGCACGACTCCCGGAAAATATCCGCGAAGCATTCGAGCTCAATCGTTTCCAGAATCTGACCTACAACGAAATAGCCGAACGCTTAGGAGTATCTCCCAAAACGATAGATTACCGGATTCAGCAGGCACTGAAACAACTGCGCATCGATCTGAAAGATTATCTGCCCGTCCTGCTATCCTTCCTGCTGCGTTAAAACAGCGGAGCATTCAGCAAATAACAGAAGTCCGGTAGGGTAAAGTAAACCAAAAAAGAGAGCCTTTACCAACCTCGGAGGTAACCCCGATCTCACCTCCCAGTTTTTCAATAATCATCCGGCTGATAGATAGTCCCAGCCCGGTACCTTGTATAAAAGGATTATATTTGACAAAACGTTCAAACACATGCTCACACTGTTCGGTAGACATGCCACAGCCTGTATCAGACACATAAAAATATAATGTTGCGGCATCTTTCAACCGATATCCCATCCGTATCTCCCCTCCGGAAGTGAACTTAATCGCATTGGTCAACAAATTAATAATGACTTGTGTCAGCCGATTCTTATCAGTATATAAAATACATTGGGGCAATTGTTCGTCAAAAGTTAGAACGAGTTCTTCCGATTTGATACGCAGTTTACCCACTTGTTCTATCTCCGACATCATTTGATTGACATCCGCACGGGTTATATGAAAATCATACATTCCGGACTCGATCTTCGACATGTCCAGAATATCGCTGATCAGTTGAAGCAGAAGATCTGTATTGGTTTCAATGATATCGGCATATTCTTTCATCTCTTCTTTATCTTCTACCTGCGAAAGCAGGTTTGAAAAACCGACAATAGCATTCAGAGGGGTACGTATTTCATGACTCATATTCGCAAGAAAAGCTGATTTTAATTGATTAGCCTCCTCCGCTTTCAGACGCGCCTCTTCCAGGCGTTGATGAGTTTTCTTAAGAATATGAATATAAAAGCCAATGGCACCTGCTACCAGAAGCACAACAAATACCGTTAGTAAAATCTCCTTTTTATACTGCTCAAAGAAACTCATAGGAAGATTCACATATACAGCCCCTTCCGGATAAAGCGAAACAGGGATTTGGTAGGACTGCAAAGCCGGATAACAAAGATAAGCGGCCGGCTCACCCCCTAATGCAGACGGAATTTCGCGGGGTTGCTCTCCTTTCAACACACGTTCAATCAGTTGCAATAACGAATCTCCGAATGACTCCACCGATACATAATACCCTCCCGCAAATGTGTTATTGGATAAATCCTCAGCAGCCAGCAAAAACAGGGGAGAGTGCACAAATCGGGTAATAATCTCCTGAATATGATCAAACAAATAGTTATTGTCGTCTTGGTTATGCGATTCAAACCACGAATAATAAATCAATCCGGTGTTTTTATCATATCCGCTCAAAGTATCGAGCAGCATTTCAGTAGAAATATTTTTGGTTGACAACTGCTCCAGACTCAGCTCCGGGAAGTATCTGCCCACAGCCTGACTAACATCACCACGAACTGCCTCACTGATATATCGGTCATCGGATATAAAAGCAACTCGTTTCATCCCGGGCATCACTTGCCGCATCAGTTCGATAGTCTCTTTTACATAATACGTTTGCCCCAATGTAGTCACATTATATCCTTTGCGCCATTCTTTAGCCGGAACGGTATTGGTATCAGTCAACGGTTCGTGAGACAGCAAAACATCAAGTGTTGCCGGCAAGCGGTCCCGGGCATTAGTAATGATGACCGGCACATCTCTCCATTCATCATCAAAAAGCTCCCGACAGACAATCCATCCCGGGTCACCTATAAAAACAACCAATCGAGGAGGTATATCATGCTTTCGACGTAACTGTTCTACAATTGCAGTTGCCTCTTTACGGCTACAAAGGGCCGGTACAGACAGAGATTCGGCCGTTACGGAAATATCTTCCTTCTGCAATTCCTGATGTACATACCAATATATACTTTTTGCCCAGGGAAGATTAAAGTTAATAGAATTCAGAAACAACACATCTTCACCGGACCTGTCCTTGTGAGCCGATAGCCGACAGTTCATTCCTCCCAACAGAATCAGAAGGAAACAGAAGTATCTGAATTGTATTTGTTTCATTTGTAACGGTCGATTGCTAAAATCGGTGACAAAGGTATCATTATTATTCGTATACAGAAAAAGGCACCCTATTATTTTAGAGTGCCCTTTTATATTTATCTTCTAAAAAGACTTTCTTACGCATTTTTCAGAGATGCAATACTCTCTTTGAGCGATTTAATGATACTTTCGGCATCAGCCTGTTTCTTGCGTTCCATTTCAATAACGGCAGCCGGTGCATTACTCACGAATTTCTCATTGCTGAGTTTCTTCAAAACGCCCTGCAAGAAGCCCTCTTTATGTTTCAGTTCGGCTTCCATACGTGCTATCTCAGCTTCCACATCGATCATATTGCCCAAGGGGACTGCAAACTCAGTCGTTCCGATCATGAACGAAGAAGCTCCGTCAGCTTTTACATCCACTACCTGAATAGCAGACAAGTTACACATTTTAAAGATAACAGGGTTCATTTTCTCTACCGGGTTTACTCCTACCACTTGTAACTCAAGCGGTTCTTTCATTGCAATATTCTTTTGCAAACGGATGGCACGCACACTACTGATTATCTCTTT
>ENA-OPCX01001386-OPCX01001386.1-human-gut-metagenome-genome-assembly--contig:-NODE-1386-length-10409-cov-2.570408_pt1 | contig 10409 bp, 10 predicted proteins | sample MGYA00241570_ERZ501491 | MGnify/ENA primary metagenome ERZ501491 (study PRJEB25962, sample SAMEA2042620) | human gut metagenome | biome: human gut; feature: human-associated habitat; material: faeces... | reverse complement strand
GTATATTTCGCCTCTTGACGAAAACGCCCTCCTAAGGTGTATCATAAGCCTGTGTTAAAGGAGGTAAACTATTATGTTTGAAACATTAGGAGAAAAGGCTGAAGAAAAAGCAATGGTGCAATTCCTTGAACGCTTTACGGACTATCCATTTCTGATAAAGTTCAAGAATTCCGAATATCCAATCGGAGAGGGAGAACCCACATTTACAGTAAATTTTAAGGAAACAATTCCTCTGGCCGAGCTGCTAAAAAGCACTTCCCTGGCATTAGGCGAGGCTTATATGCGGGGAGATCTGGATATTGAAGGAAATCTTTACGAGGCACTGGATCATTTTCTGGGACAGATGAGCAAATTTTCTACCAATGAATCTGCTCTGAAAAAGATCATGTTCAGTTCTACATCCAAAAAAAACCAAGAAAAGGAAGTCACCAGCCACTATGATATCGGAAATGATTTTTATAAATTATGGCTGGACGAAACCATGAGTTATTCCTGTGGCTACTTCATTCATGACGATGACTCTTTATATCAGGCACAGGTTAATAAAGTAGATTATATTCTGAAAAAATTACACCTGGAAGAAGGTATGAGTCTTCTTGATATCGGCTGCGGATGGGGTTTTCTGCTGATTGAGGCTGCCAAAAAATACAAAGTACATGGTACAGGAATCACTTTAAGCCACGAACAATATACAGAATTCCAGAAGCGCATCAAAGATCAGGGCCTGGAAGATTATCTTACAGTGGAACTGATGGATTACCGCGATCTGCCGAAACATAACTATCAGTTTGACCGGGTAGTCAGTGTGGGAATGCTGGAACATGTTGGCCGTGACAATTATCAGCTCTTCCTTGACTGTGTAGAAAAAGTTCTGAAACCGGGCGGATTATTCCTGCTTCATTTTATCAGTGCACTGAAAGAACATCCGGGTGATCCATGGATCAAGAAATATATCTTTCCAGGCGGAACCGTTCCCAGTCTGAGAGAAATCCTGAATCATATGGCAGAGGACAATTTCCACACTCTGGACATTGAAAATCTGCGTCTGCATTACAATAAAACTCTGCTCCACTGGGAAAAGAATTTCCGTGAGAATATAGAAAAGGAAAAGACCATGTTTGATGAATCCTTCCTGCGTATGTGGGAACTTTACCTGTCAGCATGTGCTGCAACCTTCCATAACGGAATTATTGATCTGCACCAGATTCTGATGACTAAAGGAATCAATAATGATCTGCCAATGACACGCTGGTATTAAAATAACTGCCTGGATTTTTATTTTTGAAATCCAGGCAGTATATATATGATATTCCAGTACAGACCAGTAATCCATAGCAAGGGTTCTGAGCTGAATTTCTACCAGTTCCTTCTGTCTGCTCCTCTTCCTTTTTCCTCGGAACCGGCTTCTCACTCTGCTTATCCTGTTTTTTATTCTTTGATTTCTTTTTATTCATGATAGCCTGCACTTTCTGAAAATATTTGTATTTTTTATAATATATCATCTGCAGAGTATTTACATCAAAATCTATGTGATATGCAGGCAAAAGTTACTGGTAAATAAAGCCCGGTATTTACTCACTATTTTAAGTTTTAAGTATCAAGATTTATTCTATTTACAGGATTTTTGCCAGAAATTCTTTCGTTCTCTTATTTTCGAATCCGACGTTTTCAGTGAACAGTAATGAATCATCACAAAATTCATACAAAACGACACAGGATTCCATTGTTTCGCTGCATATCTACATGCTATACTAGATTACATATCTTATGGGCATTTCGCCCGCAAACAGAAGGATTCAGGCCAGAAGGCCGGGAGGTTTTTATAATGATTATTTACGTTGATGCATCCGTGATCCAGACCGGAAACGGAACAAAAGAAAATCCATTCAAAACTATTCAGGAGGCCGCTGCAAAGGCACTTCCGGGAGATGAAGTCATCGTTGCACCGGGATTATACCGTGAAGCTGTTAATCCGATTCACGCTGGAACGGCAGACAAGCGTATCACCTACCGTTCTGCAATAAAAGGACAGGCGCACATTACAGGAAGTGAAGCTGTCAAAGACTGGGAAAATGTAGAAGGCACTGTATGGAAAGCAGTCATTCCGAACGGAATCTTCGGTGATTATAACCCATTTACTACCCTGGTATCCGGAGATTGGTTTATCGCTACATTTATTGCTCATACAGGAGATGTATATCTGAATGAAAAATCCATGTATGAAGTAACCACTCTGGATAAAGTTAAAAATCCACAAAAAAGTACTATCTCATGGGATCCTGATTTCTCTGTATATACATGGTACGCAGAACAGGATGAAGCCAATAATCAGACAATTATTTATGCAAACTTCCATGAAAAAGATCCCAATAAAGAAAATGTTGAGATCAGTGTAAGAAGAAACTGCTTCTATCCAGAAAGTGAAGGAATCGGATATATCACTCTCTCCGGTTTCCGCATCAGTCAGGCTGCTACTCAGTGGGCTCCCCCTACCGCTTATCAGGAGGGAATGGTCGGTCCTCACTGGTCCAAAGGATGGATCATCGAAGACTGTGAAATCTATGAATCCAAATGCAGCGGTATTTCTCTTGGTAAATATCTGCAGCCTGAAAATGATAACAAATGGTTAAAGTGGAAATACAAAGACGGAACTCAGACAGAACGCGACTGCATCTGCCAGGCTTCCTATGAAGGATGGGATAAAGAACACATCGGTTCCCATATTGTGCGCAGATGTGAAATCCATGACTGCGGTCAGACAGGTATTGTAGGACATCTTGGAGGCGTATTCTCTGTTATTGAAGACAACCATATCCACCACATTAATAACAAGCAGAATCTGGCAGGAGCAGAGATTGGCGGTATCAAAATGCATGCTGCTATCGATGTTATTTTCCGCCGCAACCATATCCACAACTGCACCCGTGGTCTGTGGCTTGACTGGCAGGCACAGGGAACCCGCGTTACAGGAAATCTCTTCCATGACAATGCTCTTCCTAATGACTTCGAGGCAGGGGATGACGCTGTCACAAGCGTAGGAGAAGATATCTTCGTTGAGGTTTCCCATGGTCCGACATTGATCGACCACAATATCCTGCTGTCTGACCGTGCACTGAAAATTGCAACCCAGGGTGTTGCCCTTGTACATAACCTGATCTGCGGCGGCTTCGTTTCTGTTGGTATCGGTACAGACAACGGTGCACCTGATATTCCATCTCCGAGATATACTCCATATCACACCAAACACGGAACTCAGGTTGCAGGATTTATGACCATCCTTCATGGAGATGACAGATTCTACAACAACATCTTCGTTCAGAAACCGATCCGTCCTTGTATGCAGGATCTGGCTGATCTTATGGGTAACAATGGAAATATGTGGGATGACTGCAATGTGATCACAGGAACTTTCAAATTTAACGGATATCCAACCTTTGATGAATGGAACAGACAGTTCGAAGGTTACTGCGGAATGGGTTCTGAGACAACAGGCAACTGCTATTATGATCATCTTCCTGTATGGGCATCCGGCAATCTCTATTTCAATGGAGCACGTGCATGGGAAAAAGAAACAGATGCAGTCACAGATACAGAACACACTGTAGATATCTCTGTTGAAGAGAAAGAAGATGGCTGGTATCTGAAGACCAACCTGTATGATATCATCAAAGAAGAAACCGACGGTATTATCTCAACTGAAACACTTGGTATGGCATTCGAACCGGAGCAGAAATACGAAAATCCTGACGGAAGCCCGATTATCTTTAATCAGGATTTCTTTGGAAATCACAGAGATGTCAAAACTGTCGCAGGACCATTTACGGATAAAAAAGCATCTGAGCAGAAGCTCTTTTAACCTGATATCCATATAGTCAATAGCTTTACCATATATAAACCATACATAAAAACAGCTATGAAGAGTACAGATATTTTTATCTGCTGCTCTTGCATAGCTGTTTTCTTATTTTGTCATACTTTTATTATAACAGTCCTAATAAATAATGCATTTAAGACAGTTCAGCAGAGTGCGAAAGACAAGGAAGATATCTGTTTTGTTATTTTATCATACTTTTATTAGATGCAAGCATTCTTGTAGATTTACGGATGCACCACAGGCATGTCGGAAAAATATAGCAGGTTGCTGTGATCCAGGCAGTCTGGTCTGCGAAGCAGATGGCTGTGAAGCCAAAAGTTCCTACAAATCCAAGACAGACAACTGTTCTGGCGATCATTTCTGTTACGCCGGAGAAAACGGCTCTGCCTGAATATCCAAGTCCTTGAGTTACCATACGGGCGACATTGAGAATACCAAGACTCCAGTAGAAAAATCCCATACATCTGAGGTATTTGGCAGAGGCATCCAGAACTGCCACCGCACTCTTTCCAACAAACAGCATAGAAAGTGTATGCCCTGCAAAAATCAGTAAAATTCCTGCCGCAATACCATATCCTACTCCCACTGTAATACCACAGCGCAATCCTTTCTTAATCCTGTCAGACTGTCCCGCTCCAAGATTCTGGCTGCAGAATACAGAAGCAGAGGTTGCGATAGCATCAAATGGACACATGGTAAACTGCTTGATCTTCATTGCTGCAGTAAAAGCTGATACATATGTACTTCCAAGCCCGTTGTTCGCAGACTGCATAACCATACTTCCGATAGCTGTGATGGAGAACTGAAGTCCCGTAGGCATTCCCATTGCCAGAAGTTCCTTTACTGCATCCCCTTTTATTGTCCTGTTTTCTTTCTTGAGCCACAGAAGTTTCATTTTGCGGATAATAAAAATAAAGCACAAGATTCCACTGATTGCCTGTGCGGAAATGGTTGCAATGGCAGCTCCGGCACATCCAAGTTTCAGCACTACGATACAGAATAAATCCAGAAAAATGTTCAGAACAGCAGATAACGCCAGAAATATAAACGGTGTCCTGCTGTCTCCCACTGACCTCAAAATACTGGACAGATAGTTATATAAAATCGTAAAGGGAATCCCCAGGAAAATGATTAGCAGATAACTATATGCATTGTCATAAATGTCCTCTGGTACAGATAAAATATGCAGAATCTGAGGACATAAAACACTGCATAATGCTGTCAGGATCACTGCGATTCCTGCACATAATACAGCTCCATTAAAGATATAATCCCGCATTTTTTCTATTTTCTCTGCACCGAAATATTTAGCTACAGGAACACCAAAGCCTGTACAGCTTCCCATGCAGAATCCCAGTACCAGAAACTGAATACTGCTGCTGGCTCCTACACTTGCCAGTGCTTTTGCGCCAAGAATCTGGCCTACGATCGCAGCATCAATAATATTATAAGTCTGTTGCAGCAAGTTTCCTAATAATAAAGGAAACGCGAACTGTAACATCAGTTTCAGCGGATTGCCCTTTATCATAGATGTGGTCATTTCTATTTATCCCTCATTTTCATTCTTCACATGGAGTTCTCTTGGCAAAGTCATGCTTCCATAAGCTCCCGGCTCGGAACTTGATCCAGTTCCCATAGATATGCTGCAGTTCTTTTATTTCTGTTTTGTTTTCTTTTACCTTCTTCAGGCTCACACTGCCTTTTTTCCCGGCTTCTGGTTTTACAAATAATTCCAGACATTCATAGTTTCCTGTGTACATATGTAAAAATCCCCTTTCTGAATTTTGTCTCCGATTCACTATATATCTATAGTACTGACCTTCTGCCGACATAATCTTACTATATCATAGCAAAATCACGAGGAGTTTCAATAAAATATTTTGACATTTTTTTATACTATTTTATCCTGTATGATCCCATATAAAAAGGATGCCGGGAGCAAATCCGACATCCTTTTTACTGTTAACTTATGTTTATTTACAGTAGCCTCGTTATAACTATACGAGAGTATTATAAATTTTCCCAGTTCTCTTTGATTACTGTGCCTTTTTTCTTTTAAAATCATGAAATTTTTTACAATTTATAATAATGCAATCAAGACAGTTCCGCAGACTGCGAAAGACAAGGAATTCCCCGAAACACATTTTCTGCAAAATCCATAACTGCTTCATTTTCTCTGCATGTATCCAGTATTATATTATCCAATGATGCCTCATCAACATGTACTGCTTCAATCGGAAGTTTAACCAGTTCATCCATACTTAACAATGCTCCAACCTGCGCATCAAAGCAGGATTGATTTTCTTCACTTTCTTTTTTATCAGTTTTTGTAGTTGCCACAATATGATTGTTTGCAATGTAATTTTCTCTTCCGGAAACCAAACGAATGATTATCGGTTTTACGCCTGCCGGTTTCAGATATTGCTGTTCAATCGTCTCCGAAATGTGATTAGCAATCAGTGAATTGCTACTTCCCTGAATATGAATCAGGCCAAAATCATCCTCTAATCCATTATCATATTCCAGCATCGGAGGCCATGGTTCATGATCTCTGAGAAAATGATTGGAAGATATGAGATTTTCTCTACAATTTTCCATTATCAGCATTCCCGGATAAAAAGAATGAAATCTGTTTGCAGTTACTGATGATCTAAGAACACCCTTAAGATGTACTATACTTTTTCCTCTTGGAAAAATGTTATTGGAAGTAATCAGAAGTCCTCCAAAATTTTCGGCAAAAATTGTATAACCTCTATAACCAGCCCCCATAAGATTATCTGTTATTTTAGATGCCTGTCCGGCTCCACGAAGTTCTACACAATTTCCACATTCTGCTATAAAATTATCATGAACAGATAATGCATCAGAATTGTAAAGAGTCACTCCATGCTCCAGATAAATAATACCCATGCCTGTAATTCTGAAAGAATCCTGTGCACTGGCTACATAAATTCCTGTTTTTCCATTTAAATATGTATTCTCTGGATCTCCATTTCCGTCATCTACAAAATGGAGTCCATCAATACAGAAATTTTCAAACTCCACGGAACTGATTCTCGGATCTCCCTCTCGTTCCACCAGAAAAGCAGCACCGGATCTTTCATCCCCCTTTAATGGTTCCAAATCTACCAGAATCCTGCTACCGCCCGGCCAGATGTCATGAAGATCCTTCCACTGTTCTTTTGGCACATTATATCGGATACTTGAAGACACAAATCCATGTCCTGATCCTTGGATTTTCAAGTAACTGATGTCAATTTTCACCTGCGTTTTTAAATGATAATCTCCAGACGGAATATAAATTACTGCTCCCGGTTTTCCTCCATCATTTACATTTGTATCCTTCTGTCTGTTCTTGATGTCTGCAATGATACTGTTGATCACTTCTCCGATATCCGTATATGGGTTACCTACCTGCCAGTCAGTGACATCATAATAATTATTACGTTTCATTTCAATACTCCTCCTGCTTTCAGTTCATGTCAAGCGGATATTCGCAATCCGCTCCGCTACTTGATTCAGTTAAAACACTCCTGCAATCCATATGCTTCATAGTCTCTGATTACCGCTCTTCCACCAAACGCAGATATACTTATTGCATCCTGATCATTTCCTGCAAAAATATTATTGGAATGATTATTTCTGTATTGATCTGTAAATATCTCCAGAGAACTCTGATCTGAAAAGATATGTACATCCAGACTTTTTTCGCTGACCTTAAGTACACTTCTGGATGTTCCTACACTCCATCCATCTGCACAGCTTCTGTCTACCAGCAATTCACCATTTTTCAGATCAAAAATACAACGGGATTCTTTTTCTTTTCCGCATCTGAGCTTCAGTTCTACCCTGTCTGCATCAGTTTCTTCAAGATCCAATGTAAATTTCATCTCAAAGCTGATTCCATCTCCTGCTTTTAACTGCTGAGGTGTTTCTGTAATCTGTATTTCCCGTTGCGTAAATTTGTTTTCACGGATTTTTTCCATTTCCTCTACAGGAACAAACGCCAGCGTTCCATCCTTGCACATCCGAACTTCACGAATCACATTAAAAAATCCGCACCAGCCCTCCTGATAAGTAGGTCCCCAGTCCTTAAAGAGAGGCATCCATTCCCATTCATTCGCCCAGGCAACAATCAGACGTCTTCCATCAGGAGCAACCATGGACTGTGGCGCATAAAAATCAAATCCCCAATCCATTTCACCACTAATATGCCAGTCAAATTTTCCTGTTTTGTAATCAAAATCTCCTGTCAGGTATACTGATGTATGATCTCCTGAGCCCATTGGAGAAAAAGTGAGAACATATTTATCGCCAAGCTGATAAAAATCCGGACATTCCCACATGAATCCCCATTCTCCACGGCTTTCTGCCAGCACGTTTAAAAAATTCCAATGATAAAGATCTGCAGATTCATATATCAATGCTAATCCTCTGTTATTACGACTGGCCCCTACAACCATATAATATTTATTTTCATGCTTCCATACCTTTGGATCGCGGAATGAATCCGGCTGAATACCTTCCGGTGCATCAAAGAGAGGATTTCCGTCATACTTTTCAAAATTTATTCCATCTTCACTTATAGCAAGACACTGGCTTTGCTCACTTCCGTTTCCATGATTTGCAGTTGCCGTATAAAATACATATAACTTACCTTCGTGTTCGATTGCACTGCCGGAAAAACATCCACCTTTTTGATAATCATCATACTCTTCACTGGGTGCCAATGCCAGAGGCAAATATTCCCAATGAACTAAATCTTTGCTGACTGCATGTCCCCAATGCATACAATCCCAAAATCCATTATATGGATTAGTCTGATAAAACACATGATACTGTCCGTTAAAAAAGATCAGTCCGTTAGGATCATTCATCCACCCGCTCTGGGGCATAAAATGATAATGCTGACGCATTTTTCCATTTTGAACAATCATCTTTTTACTGTCAATTTCTTTTTGCGCGTTTTCTATTCTTTGTCTCATTAATATTTTATTCACTGGCTTTCTCCATTCTTATTATCCTTTTACAGCTCCTGCTGTCATTCCCTGAACAATGTATCTCTGTGCAAACATTGATAAAATCATTACCGGGAAGCTAAATAAAAATGCTCCTGCACACATCGGTCCAAGGTCAAGATTATACGCTGACAGGAAACCGGCAAGACCTACTGTAAATGTTTTAGCATTCATACTGGTCAGCAACAGAGAAATAAGAAAATCATTCCATGCCAAGAACAATGTAAATATAAAGGCAGTTGCAAGTCCCGGCTTACAAATCGGCAAAATAACCTTTCTGAATGTCTGAAGGCTGGAAGCGCCATCTACATATGCAGCCTCATCCAAAGTAGACGGTACTCCCTCATAAAAACTAAGCATTGTCCACATTACAAAAGGCATGTTTACTGCCGCATAAACAATAATCAATGCAATTCTGGTATCATACAATCCCATATTACAAATAATCTCATAAATAGGTACTGCAATACTGGATGTAGGAATCATTTTCAGACATAAAATCAATACCACCAGCCCTACTGACAGCTTCGCTCCAGATCTCTGAATAGCATATGCAGCCAGTGAACCCAAGATAACTGCAATAATTGTACTGCAAACTGCTGTAATCAAACTGTTCAGCAGATACCCACCCGCGTTCATTCTTACAAATAATTGAGTGAAATTTTCAACTGAAAAGCTTTTTGGAAGAAAAGATGGTGGAACAGCAATTACCTCTGATCCGGGTTTAAACGAACAACAAATTACATAAATATATGGAAGCAGCCAGAATATTGTAATAATTATAGAAATAATAACTGCTATTTTTAGTTTGATACTATTACCTTTCTTCATTTTGGTCTCCTTATTGAATCCTTTTTACTACTGTTTTTCTTTGACAGCTTTTACTTTTTCTTTGGATTCCATAAACTCTGCATAAATACTAATGTAAACACTACAAGAACTATGATAAAGATAACAGCCATTGCACTGGCATATCCTGTATTATTATACTTTACAAGTGTCTTATAAATAATAATACTAATTGTCTCCGATGAACTGTTAGGTCCACCTTCTGTCATTGCCCAGATAATGTCAAAAGTCTTTGCCGCATCTATAATTCTCACTGACAATGCTGTCAACAGAACCGGTTTAATTCCCGGTATTTTTATGTAAAAAATTTCCTGCAGCTTACTTGCTCCATCCATTCTTGCTGCTTCTGACACGCTGGTATCCAATCCCTGAAGGCCAGCCAGAATCATCAGCATCATAAACGGTGTAGTCAGCCATATATCTGCAATACAACAGGCGATCAATGACCATCGGGAATCTGCAAGCCACAAAATTTCACTTGGACTGGATAAGATCCCTATTCTGGTCAGAAACTCATTGACAATACCAAAGTTTGAACTCATCATCAATTTCCATGTAAGACCAGCTACCAGTGGCGCTATCATAAGAGGCGCCATAAGAAATGAGCGGAGCACTTTACTACCTTTATAATCCAATTCAAAAAACAGTGCAAATAATAGTCCCATCAC
>ENA-OPCX01001383-OPCX01001383.1-human-gut-metagenome-genome-assembly--contig:-NODE-1383-length-10420-cov-2.464448_pt1 | contig 10420 bp, 8 predicted proteins | sample MGYA00241570_ERZ501491 | MGnify/ENA primary metagenome ERZ501491 (study PRJEB25962, sample SAMEA2042620) | human gut metagenome | biome: human gut; feature: human-associated habitat; material: faeces... | reverse complement strand
AAACAAAAGGAAAGCATGTCCAATCAATGAACTGCTTTCCTTTTATTTTCTTTTTCAATTTCTGGTAAGTGAGAGAAATCATCTCCCTTTCTTCCCATGATACTGCATTGAATCTGTTCACATTCAATATTTGTCTTTCCGGATTCGTCTGTTTCGATACAAACATCATTATCTGGAATTTTTTTGATGATTTCAGAAAAGATTTTAGCTTCAAGTGCAATCTTACCAGGTTCAAGAATTGTTCCCTGAATTACTGTCTCTATGCCAAGTTCTGTATCATTGGCAGTTAATTTAATGCAATCATCATAAGCTTCAATCAGTATACATTGAAGAATATCCATTGTTGTCTTATTGGATACAGCTTTAGAGACTGTATTTACTCCATATAAAAATTGATTCTTAGAGCATGTTATCTTCATAAATGTGTATAACTCCTTTCGGTGTCAGATTGTTGTTAAATAAATAAATAAAAGTCGTAGTAATAGTCGTAGTAGCTGTGGATTTGGGGATAACCTTAAAAAACCGCTAAGTATAAAGGGTTATAAGGGTTGATAAAATGTTTAAAACTTGATGAAAATCAGAGGATAATCATAGATTTATCAACATCACCAAAATCAGCAAAAATACTAATACACAGGATATCCACAGGTTATCCACGGAAAATGTGGATAACTATCGAAAAAATGTGGAAAAAATAAAAATTAATCCATTTTTTTGGTAATAACATCAATAACCTTGCTTAATTCAGGGTCTTTGTCTAAGTCTTTTTCAATTTTTTCAATGCCATGAATGACAGTAGAATGATCACGTTTTCCAATGATCTCACCAATCTTAACAAGAGACTGATCCGTCATTTTCTTGCATAAATACATACAAATCTGGCGTGGATAGGCGATATCATGACTTCTTTTTTTGGAAATGATATCACTTGTCTGAATATTAAAATGTTCTGCAACTGTTTGCATGATCAATTCAGGTGTAATAGCTTGTTTTGTCTTGTTGTCGATCAGATCCTGAAGAGCGATTTTTGATAATTCAAGGTCAATCGGTTTCTTATTTAATTTAGAATAAACTTTGATCTTGTTTAAGGCACCTTCCAGATCACGGATATTAGACTTAATATGAGTAGCAATATAGTCAAAAATCTCATCATCAATATAAATATTGTCTAATTCCGCACGTTTTCTAAGGATCGCAACCTTTGTTTCATAGTTTGGAGGCTGAATATCAACTGGTAGTCCCCAGCTGAAACGACTTCGAAGTCTCTCTTCTAAAACATCCAGTTCTTTTGGAGGTTTATCAGAAGAAAGAATGATCTGTTTTTTAGAGTTATAAAGTGCATTAAAAGTATGGAAAAATTCCTGCTGAGTACTTTCTTTACCAATAACAAACTGAATATCATCGACCAATAAAACATCGATATTGCGGTATTTGCTGCGCAATTCTTCTTGTTTTTTATGTTGAATTGAATTGATGACTTCGTTTGTAAAGTCTTCACTTGTTACATATAAAACATTTAAAGAACTGTTGTGTTCAATAATGTAATGTGCAATGGAGTGCATTAAATGAGTTTTTCCAAGACCAGCACCTCCATATAAAAACAGCGGATTATAGGCTTCCGCTGGAGCTTCCGCAACAGCAATACTTGCGGCATGTGCCATGCGGTTATTGTCGCCGATTACGAATGTATCAAAAGTATAGCGGGGATTTAAGTTATTATTATCATGTTCAGGTGCAGCAGCAGGAGTTTCTTGTGGTTTTTCTCCTTCTTTTTCAAGTTCGAACTCGATATCGTATTTCTTTCCTGTCAGATCAGAAATAGCAAGGGAAATATAAAAATCGTACATTTTTTTCTTGATAAACTGAATACCCCGCTCATCGTATTTTGCATCCAGAGACAGAATGATCTTATTTGACTGGACATCTTTGATATGTAATGGCTTAATCCAGGCATTGATCGCAGCACTGGAGACGTCATGCTCTTGCTCAAGCTTGACTAATACATCATCCCAAATTTTTTCAATTTCGTTTTTCATGGATAACATAAATCCCTTTCTAAATCATATTTTTATAAATGTGCATAATACGGCACTATGCATATAGTGTATAACAAAAAATTTCTTTTTTCAATCGAAAAATAAAAGTTGCCCACATATTGTGGATAAGTTGTTCCACATTATACACATGTCAAAAAACGAGAAAAAACAAAGGAATTTGACAAATACTGTGTTTATAATTCACATTTTATCACCAAGTTATACACAAGTTATCTACAAATTGTGGATAACTTGTGCGTAAAACACAATATATATGAAATTCTATAAGAAAGTGAAAAAAGCTTAGAATTTACTTGACTTTTTGGCGTTTCTCTGTCTATAATAGGAGTGATGTTTTTACGAATATATTATTCAGATATATAATCATAAAATTTTGTTAAGGAGGTGTTTTAGCATGAAAATGACATTTCAGCCAAAGAAAAGACAGAGATCTAAGGTTCATGGATTTAGAAAAAGAATGAGCACTGCAAACGGAAGAAAAGTTCTGAAGAGCAGAAGAGCAAAAGGAAGAAATAAATTATCAGCTTAGGTCGCAGAGATGTGACCTTTTCTTTTCTCTATTAATAAGGAAGAGAACCATGAAGAATTATCATTCATTAAGAAATAACAGAGAATTCCAGATGGTATATAATGAAGGAAACTCCAAAGCCAACAGGTACTTGGTCCTTTATTATAGGAAGAATGATCTAGAATATAACCGTCTGGGAATATCAGTAAGTAAAAAAGTAGGAAATAGTGTAGTCAGACACAGAACTACACGCTTAATTCGTGAAAGCTATCGTTTGAATCAGGATAATTTGAAAACAGGATATGATATGGTAGTAATTGCAAGACAAACTGCAAAAGGACAGAATTACCATACAATTGAAAGTGCATTTCTACATTTGATAGATTTGCATCATCTGAAGAAGAGTTGATTACAATTGAAGAAGATTTTAATATCCATTATCAGGTTTTACAGAAAATATTTATCGAGATTAAAGGGAAGAGGAACATGTATATATGTTCCGACTTGTTCGGAATATGCCATAGAAGCATTGGAGAAACACGGGGTTGTCAAAGGAAGTCTTTTGGCAATTTTTAGAATATTAAGATGTAATCCATTTTCAAAAGGCGGATATGACCCTGTTCCGGAAGTAAGGAAAGGAAAAAGGTGCAAAAAATGATGTTATTGGCACAAGCCCAGCAGAGCACGGGTAACGGAGGAATCTTAGCTCCGTTTGTAATTATTTTTGGTTGGATCATTCGAGCAATCTATAATGGATTAGCTGCAATGGGAATCTATAATGTCGGTTTATGTATTATTTTATTTACATTGGTTTCTAAATTGATCTTATTACCTGTTACTATGAAACAGCAGAGATCTATGAAGATCAATCAGCATATGCAGCCAGAGATTAATAAGATTACAAAAAAATATCGTAATAAAAGAGACCAGGCATCTATGATGAAACAGCAGGAAGAGATGCAGAAGGTTTATGCAAAATATGGTTCAAGTCCAACAGGTGGATGTTTACCAACATTAATTCAGTTTCCGATCATCATGGCACTGTATTATGTAATTCGTGGAGTTAATACTTATATTCCTCAGATCGCAAGAGATGCACAATTTAAACCAAACTTATTCTTAGGTATGGATTTAAATTCAGCACCAGGATTCAGATTAACACCATTATTGATCATTCCAGTATTATCTTTTATCTTCCAGTTCTTAAGTGCAAAGACATCTATGTCTACAACACAAATGGATGACAGCACACCAGGAGCAGGAATGACAAAAAGTATGATGTACACAATGCCTTTAATGTCATTTGTAATGTGTATTTCATTACCGATCGGTATCGGTCTTTACTGGTCAGCAAGTGCATTATTCCAGTATATCCAGCAGGTCGCTTTTAATTATCATTATGATCATGCTGATATGGATAAGATTATTGAAAAGAGCCGTGAGAAGGCTGCAAAGAAGAAAAAGAAAAAAGGACCTTCTCTATATGAAAAGATGTTAGGAATGCAAGCAGAACAGCAGGGACAGCAAGGAGCAGATTCTAATATCAAGAAGAGTGCAAACCTGAAATCAACACAGAATATTGAATATTCAGGAAATTCTAAAGGAGGAATTGCTTCAAAAGCAAATGCACTCAATAAAAACAAGGGAGGTAAATAAGGATGTCAGCAAAGAGATTTACTGGTAAAACTGAATCTGATGCAGTTATGAATGCTGCAATGGAGTTAGGAATTCCAAGTACAGACCTCAAGTATACAGTGATCGATTCAGGTAGTAATGGATTTTTAGGGTTATTTAAGAAACCTGTGATCATTGAAATTAAAGAAGAAGAAAAAGAGACAGAAGTTATGAAGTCTCAGACAATAGAAAAGGAACAACCAAAGAAAAAAGCTGAGAAAAAGCCATCAAAGAAGGTCGATGAGAAATCAAATCGTCAGCCTAAGAAGAGTCCAAAGGTGAAAGATGAAGTTCCTGTAAAGGAACCAAGAAAAAATAAGACACCAGAAAACATTGATCAGATCGTCAAAGATACAGAGAAGTATTTAGATGAAGTATTAAGAGCAATGGGACTTGATCCAAAGTTGAATCTTTACTACAACCGCAGAGATAACGTATTAAACATCAATGTATCTGGAGAGAAGATGGGTGCATTGATCGGTAAGCATGGACAGACACTGGATGCCCTGCAGTATCTTATAAGTCTTTATGTGAATAAAGAAAGCGATTCTTTTGTAAAGATCAAGCTTGATACAGAAAATTATAGAGAAAGAAGACAGCAGACTTTAGAGAAATTAGCTGGAAGCATTGCTTATAAAGTAAAGAAGAATAAGAAACCTATTTACTTAGAACCAATGAATCCAAATGAGCGTAGAATCATCCATTCTGCATTGCAGAGAGATCCAGAAGTGATCACAAAGAGCGAAGGTAAGGATCCTTATCGTAAAGTTGTTGTTATGCTTAAAAAATAAGATATAGGGCTGCCTTAATTTAGGCAGCCCTTTTTTGAGGTATATTATATGAAATCAAATACGATTGCAGCAATTGCCACTCCAATGACTAACAGTGGGATTGGAATTATCAGGATCAGTGGAGATGAGGCACTTGATATTATTGAAAAAGTATTTAAACCGAAGAAAAAAGATAAGAAGATCAAAGATGTAAAGACATATACGGCACATTATGGACATGTCTATGATGAAAGCACATTACTAGATGAATGTATTGTATTAGTTATGAAAGGACCTCATTCTTATACAGCAGAAGATGTTGTTGAGATTAACTGCCACGGTGGTGTGGTTGTTATGAAGAAGGTTTTGGAAGCAGTATTTAAGGCAGGAGCAACGCCAGCTGAGCCGGGAGAATTTACAAAGAGAGCATTTTTGAATGGAAGGATCGATCTTTCTGAGGCTGAAGCAGTTATGGATCTAATTCAGTCCAAGAATGAATTTGCAATGAGTACATCTTTAAAGCAGTTAGAGGGTGCGTTAGGAAAGAAGATCACAGAGATTCGAAAACAGATCATTCACAGTGTGGCGTTTATTGAATCTGCATTAGATGATCCGGAACATTACAGTGTGGACGGATTTTCAGATGAATTGAAAGATCAAGTCGAAGTGATCATAAATCAGTTAAATGAATTTTTGGAAAATGCTGATAATGGAAGAATTCTGAAAGAGGGAATTCAGACAGTTATCGTTGGGAAACCGAATGCTGGAAAATCATCTGTGTTAAATGTATTACTTGGAGAAGAACGAGCAATCGTCACAGATATTGCAGGAACAACAAGAGATACGTTAGAAGAATCTATTCAGATTAAAGGGATTCCGTTGAATATCATTGACACAGCAGGAATCAGAGATACGAATGATCTCATTGAGAAGATTGGTGTGGATAAAGCAAAAGATTTGTTGACAAAAGCGGATCTTGTATTATATGTTGTGGATACTTCAGATCCATTAACAAAAGATGATGAAGAGATTATGGAGCTGATTGAAGATAAGCAGACGATCGTATTATTAAACAAAGCAGATCTTGATCAGGTGGTGAAGGTATCAGATCTCAAAGAAAAAGGATTTGAGCAGATTGTGCAGATTTCAGCCAAAGAGCAGACTGGAATTGAAGAATTGTATCAGCTGATCCAGGATATTTTCTTTGAAGGACATGTATCCTTTAATGATGAGATTTATTTGACGAACATGAGACATAAAACAGAAGTAAGTGAAGCTTTAAAGAGTCTTGCTATGGTGTTGCAGAGTATTGAAGATGGAATGCCGGAAGACTTCTTCTCCATTGATCTTTTGGATGCATATGAGCATTTAGGATTTATCACAGGAGAATCTGTGGGAGAAGATCTGGTAAATGAGATTTTTGCAGAATTTTGTATGGGTAAATAAAGATGAATAATTTAGAAGAAAAATATGATATTATTGTTGTAGGTGCAGGTCATGCCGGATGCGAAGCTGCACTTGCAGCAGCCAGAATGGGATTTGAAACGATTTGTTTTACAGTAAGCATGGATAGTGTTGCATTGATGCCATGTAATCCTAATATTGGAGGAAGTTCCAAAGGACATCTGGTAAAAGAAATTGATGCATTGGGCGGTGAGATGGGTAAAAATATTGATAAGACTTATCTACAGTCTAAGATGTTGAATAAATCGAAAGGGCCGGCAGTGCATTCTTTAAGAGCACAGGCAGATAAGAAGATGTATTCTATTTCCATGACACAGGTGATGGGAAATACACCAAATCTTACACTTCGTCAGGGCGAAGTTACAGAGATTCTTGTTGAAGATGGGAAAATCAAAGGTGTTAAGACATATTCAGGAGCTGTTTACTATGCAAAAGCTGTTGTCTTAACGACAGGAACATATTTAAAGGCGCGCTGTATTTATGGAGAAGTCAGCAATCATACAGGACCAAATGGACTTCAGGCAGCAAATTACCTGACAGATTCCTTGAAGAGTCATGGAATCTCCATGAGACGATTTAAGACAGGGACACCAGCCAGAATTGATAAGAATACGATTGATTTTTCTAAGATGGCAGAACAGTTTGGAGACGAGAGAATTGTTCCATTCAGTTTTACAAATAAGGAAGAAGATATTAAGAGAGATCAGATTTCCTGTTGGTTAACTTATACGACGGAAGAAACACATGAAATCATTAAAGAAAATATTCACAGATCACCGTTATTTTCTGGTGCAATTGAAGGAACAGGACCTAGATACTGCCCATCGATCGAAGATAAGATCGTGAAATTCCCAGATAAGAATAGACATCAGGTATTTATTGAGCCAGAGGGCGAGTACACGAATGAGATGTATGTTGGTGGTATGTCAAGCTCGTTGCCGGAAGATGTACAGTATAAGATGTATCACAGTGTGCCAGGATTAGAGAATGCTAAGATTGTGAGAAATGCTTATGCAATTGAATATGATTGTATTGATGCGACACAGCTAAAAGCTTCATTGGAATTTAAAGAGATTGACGGGTTATTTTCTGGTGGGCAGTTTAATGGAAGTTCAGGATATGAAGAGGCAGCAGCACAAGGTCTGATGGCAGGTATCAATGCTGCACGCAAACTGCAAGAAAAAGATCCAATTATTTTAGATCGTTCACAGGCTTATATTGGAGTTTTGATCGACGATCTGGTAACAAAAGAAACACAGGAACCATATCGTATGATGACATCAAGAGCAGAATATCGATTGTTGCTTCGTCAGGATAATGCCGATCTTCGTCTGACCAAGATCGGATATGAAGCAGGACTGATCAGTCAGGAAAGATATGATAAATTATTAGTAAAAGAACAGCAGATCGAAGATGAGATGAAACGACTAGAGGATATTAATGTGGGTGCGTCTAAAAATGCGCAGTCATTACTTGAAGAGCTTGGAAGTACAACATTAAAATCATCTGCTAAAATGACAGAACTGATCCGTCGACCGGAGCTTACTTATATGGATTTGGCACCAATCGATCCAGAGAGACCAGAGTATGATCTGGATGTTCAGGAACAGGTAAATATTAATATTAAATATGAAGGATATATCAAACGCCAGCTGTCACAGGTAAAACAGTTTAAGAAGATGGAAAAGAAGAGAATTCCGGAAGATATTGATTACGAAGATGTTGGAAGCTTACGAATTGAAGCGAAACAAAAGTTATCAAAGATCCGCCCATCTTCCATCGGACAGGCATCTAGAATTTCAGGAGTATCACCAGCGGATATTTCTGTATTACTGATTTATCTGGAACAGATGCACCACAGGAGATAATAGATGGAGAGATTAAGAGAAAAAGCAGCTGCATTTGGAATTAAATTGAGCGATCATCAGTTAGAGCAGTTTGAAACATACTATGAGATGCTTGTTGAGAAGAATAAAGTGATGAATCTGACAGCAATCACAGAGAAGAATGAAGTGATCGATAAACACTTTGCTGATAGTCTTGCATTGATCAAGAGTGGAGTTTCTTTAACTGGTCAGAAAATTCTTGATATTGGAACAGGTGCGGGATTTCCAGGAATTCCATTAAAGATCGCATTTCCAGAATTAGAGATTGTGTTACTGGATTCTTTAAATAAGCGTATTAAATTCTTAAATGAAGTGATAGAAGCACTTGGACTTGAAAAGATTACAGCAATTCATGGAAGAGCGGAAGATTTTGCAAAACAAAAGGAATATAGAGAACAATTTGATTATGTTGTTTCAAGGGCTGTTGCCAATCTGACAGTTTTATCAGAATATTGTCTTCCTTATGTAAAAGAGGATGGATATTTTCTGCCATATAAATCAGGAGATATTAAAGAGGAAGCAGCAAATTCAAAGAAAGCAGTGAAAATTTTAGGCGGCAGCATTGAGGATATTATTTCTTTTGAGATTCCGGATACGGATATGGCGAGAACGATCTTAAAGATTCATAAGACAAAAGCAACACCAAAACGTTTTCCGAGAAAAGCAGGATTGCCGACAAAAGAACCGATTTGCTAGAAGTTTATACTTTCATTTCTTTTCCTTATCGTTTATGATAAAAAGAAAGTGGGAAAATTATGGAAAAAAACAAAGATAAAAGTCACCTGATCGATCAGTTATAGGACTATTTGGAAGAACAGATTCAGGAATTGAAAACTGATCGAAATCAACTGAATCATAAGATGCAGGATATGATTCAGGAGAAGAATGAAAAAGAAGGTGCGATCAATAATCAGCAGAAGATTTATCAGATCCGAAAGGTATTTTCTCCGCTTCCACTGGAGATTGAGGAGGAGAAGCAGCCTGTTTCTGAGGATATGATTCAGATTGAGAAAGAGATTCATGAATTTCAGATGATCCTGCGTGAAAAAGAAGAAAAGATAACAAAATTACATGATTACCAGAAGGGACTGGAAGAGACTTGCCTTTTTGCAGAAGAATTTGTGGAAAGGGAAGATCAGAAAATATTGTTTGTTCCAGCATTTGAACAGTTGATGGGATATGTTAAGAAACTTTATCCAACACAACGTATCAATTATCAGGATTCATCAGAGAGCTCAAAAGTATGCATGACATTTTCATTTTTAAAAGGTTTTCAGGCAGTGTTGGAGAGTCTTTTAAATGAGATAGGTGTTTTTGTTCTTAATTTTGAAATGAATATTGATGAGTATAAAATATTAATTAATATTGAAGCGAAACCAAAAGTTATAAAAAATGCAAAAGATTTCTATGAGAAGCGTTCTGTTTTAGAAAATAAACTAACAAAAGAATTTTCTATTGAACGATGGAAAACAAATGCAGTGGTGATCCAGACTATGATAGAGATGTAGAAAGGGAAGATTATGAGAAATAAAGTTATTGATCTACTAGATCAAACAATTGAAGAATTAGATAAAGAAACAATTGATGGGATTCTTGAAATACCACCAAAAGATGATATGGGAGATTTTGCATTTCCATGTTTTCAGTTAGCAAAAGTATTTCGTAAAGCTCCGAATATGATCGCAACAGAGATTGCAGAAAAGATTCCTGCAAGTGAAGATGTATCAAAAGTAGAAGCAATGGGACCATATGTAAACTTCTTCTTGAATAAAGAGAATTATGTAAAAGAAGTACTGGCAAAGGTAAACGGTACTTATGGTGCACAGGAAATTGGAAAAGGAAAAACAGTATGTATCGATTATTCTTCTCCAAACATTGCAAAGAACTTCCACGTTGGACATTTAAGAACAACGATTATTGGAAACTCTTTATATCATATTTTTGATAAGCTTGGATATAAGGTAGAAAGAATTAATCACTTAGGTGATTGGGGAACACAGTTTGGTAAACTGATCGTTGCATATAAAAAATGGGGAAGCAAAGAAGCAGTTGAAGAAAAAG
>ENA-OPCX01001380-OPCX01001380.1-human-gut-metagenome-genome-assembly--contig:-NODE-1380-length-10435-cov-3.413584_pt1 | contig 10435 bp, 5 predicted proteins | sample MGYA00241570_ERZ501491 | MGnify/ENA primary metagenome ERZ501491 (study PRJEB25962, sample SAMEA2042620) | human gut metagenome | biome: human gut; feature: human-associated habitat; material: faeces... | reverse complement strand
GCGGAAGCGCTGGCTCGCGAGGGACGGTTGGAAGACGCCGTGAAACCGTTGAACACATTACGCAATGCCCGCGGACTTGCCGGCTATGACCTGACGGGGAAGACGCAAGACCGGCTTATCGATGATATTTTGCTGGAACGCCGGCGCGAACTGTGGGGTGAGGGATTCGGCATTACCGATATTCTCCGTACGCAACGTTCCGTAGAGCGTGTACCGTTGACGAAAGAGGAAGCGGAGCGGAAATACGATTGCTGGCAGCAAGGCGATACTTATAAAGAATATAATCCCGAAGGCCATTGGTTTACTTCCTTCCCCGACGGAACGAAGTTTGTACCGAACAGTGTGTATTATCTATATGCCATTCCGGAAAAGGAGACGAATGCGAATCCTAATTTATAAGAGAGGGGGTGGAACGCAGTGAAGCATCTGCTCTCTTTATGAGCGGGGAGTAGACGCTTCACTGTGTTTTGCGTAACGGGCTGTCATCAACTATGCTCGAAGCGTTATTTTATATCTTTGCTTGCTCTTTCCTGTATCTTGCGTTTCACGAACTCAATCTTCAGGTTGGCTTCTTCCATCTCTCTCTTGATTTCCGTAATGGAAGACAGTAACTGCGCCAGTTCATAAACAGCCGCCACCGCCTTGCGGTCATTCGGTGTCATGACAGTGGCATAGGAGCGTTCGCCAAGATAGTTGACACGTATGTTCTTGTCTTTGTTCAGGTTGAGGAAAGCGATTACATTGCCGTCTTCTCCCAACTTATAATCCGCTTTTTCTATCTTCTCTCCCAAATCGGCCGTTTCATAGCTGTCTTTGGAAGCCGGAGTTTCGGCAAAGCTGCCGTCGGGCGCGGTAACTTTTACGGCTAAGTGATGAATGTTGTGCGGACCGCAATAGATGGAAGTCATGCTCATAACCCCTGTTTCATCTACTTGGAAACGCAGGTAAGAGCGGTGCAGGTTCTTTTCTATCACTTGCGAGGGATGCAGGTAATTGCCTGTCCGTTGATATTCGGCGTCTTTCTCGAAAGTATAATTCTTCTTGAGGGCGTCCACTTCTTTTTGCTTGTCTTGGAGCATGCTGTCGAGGTAGACAAGTGTTTTCTCCTGCTCTTTCAGCTCCACCTGTTGCATAAGCCCGATACCCTCGCGCCGTGTTTCAAAAGCTTTCGGATAGAGTATCTTGATGCTGTCAATCTGTATCTTCGCTTCGCTGTAATCTCCGCGTTGAAACGCTTCGCGGGCTGCCCGGAGTTTCTCGCCTGCTTTTTTCTCCACATTGCTGCAAGAGAAGAGCGTGCAGCAGAGGCACGCAAGGAACACTGCTTTCTTCATAATTTTCATTCTTGATGTTAGTGGGGACAAAAATAAAAAATAATATCCGTATCTTTGCACCCTCAAAATGATTTATTGGCAAATGATTGAATTGACGACAGAAGAACTGAAGCAGCGTTTCAGTGACAACATATTTAAGCGGATTTCCGAAACGGCGGATGAGTTGGGGCTGGAGTGTTACGTAGTCGGCGGCTACGTGCGCGACATATTCCTGCAACGCCCTTCCAAAGATATCGATGTGGTGGTGGTGGGCAGCGGCATTGCGATGGCCGAGGCGCTTGCCAAGCGTTTGGGACGCGGCGCCCACCTTTCTGTTTTCAAGAATTTCGGTACGGCGCAGTTAAAGTATCACGGCACGGAAGTGGAGTTCGTGGGGGCGCGTAAAGAGTCCTACACGCACGACTCGCGTAAGCCGATTGTAGAGGACGGCTCGTTGGAAGACGACCAGAACCGTCGGGATTTTACCATCAATGCCTTGGCGGTGTGCCTGAACCGGGAACGCTATGGAGAATTGGCAGACCCTTTTGGCGGAATGGCGGACATGAGGGAGAAAACCATCCGCACGCCGCTCGACCCGGACATTACTTTCAGTGACGATCCCTTGCGCATGATGCGTTGCATCCGTTTTGCCACCCAACTGAATTTCTACATCGATGATGATACCTTTGAATCTTTGTGCCGTAACAAAGAACGCATCTCCATCATATCCAGAGAGCGCATTGCGGATGAACTGAACAAGATATTGCTGTCTCCCGTTCCATCCAAAGGATTTATCGACTTAGACCGTTCCGGCCTGTTGCAACTTATCTTTCCGGAGCTGGTTGCCCTGCAAGGCGTTGAAACCCGCAATGGCAGAGCGCATAAGGATAATTTCTACCATACGCTCGAAGTGCTCGATAACATCAGCAAAAAGACCGGTAACCTTTGGCTGCGTTGGGCGGCCCTGCTGCACGATATAGCCAAACCGGCGACCAAACGTTGGGAACCCCGTGCCGGATGGACATTCCATAACCATAATTTCATCGGCGAGAAGATGATACCCGACATCTTTCGGAGAATGAAGCTTCCCATGAACGAGAAGATGAAATACGTGCAGAAACTGGTGGGGCTGCACATGCGTCCCATCGTGATAGCGGACGATGTGGTGACCGACTCCGCCGTCCGCCGTTTGCTGTTTGAGGCGGGAGACGATATAGACGACCTTATGACGCTGTGCGAGGCTGATATCACTTCCAAGAACATGGAGCGCAAACAACGCTTTCTGAACAACTTCCAACTGGTGCGCCAGAAATTGAAAGACTTGGAAGAACGCGACCGTATCCGCAATTTCCAGCCCCCTGTCAGCGGTGAGGAGATTATGAAAACATTCAATCTGCCGCCCTGCCGGCAGGTCGGGGCATTGAAAAGCGCCATCAAGGACGCCATATTGGACGGCATCATTCCCAATGAGTACGAAGCCGCCCGCGCGTTTATGCTGCAACGGGCGGAAAAGATGGGACTGAAATAGGCTTTGACATGTTTTTTCTTAACATGGCGTTTACCGGAGAAGGGGGAAATCACGGAAAATCCGGGAAAATGAGTGGTGAAAAGATAAAACGGCAGATGTAGCCCATCTATTTGGTAATTAGTGTTTTACCTTGCGTTTTTATCGGTATGTCCGAAGTTTTAGGGTTCATTTCGGGGTCAGGTTCACTTTGAACCCCTTTACCCCCCGAAAATCACTTCCAAGCAAGTATGGAATGACTTGTTTTTTTACTATATCCTGCTGATTATCCTTTTTGTGTATATCCTACAATCGGCGGTAATGGATATATCCTTACAATGCGGTAAATCCGCATGAGAACGGAAATTGATTGAATTAGGGATTGTTGAAATAGTCAATATGTTGTAAATCAAATAAATGTCTTCAAAAGGGGCCCTAAAATAGGGTCATAGTGAACCTTTGAACCTTCTGAACCCTAAAGCGGGTTTTATTGGGTAAAAATAATATATAATACTTGTTCTGTTTGTCCCTTTTTACGAAAAAAATGAGTCTGCTCCGCAGCATAAAGATATTCGTTCCGCAGGACGGAAATATTCCTTTCACGGGATGAAGACATTCGTCTTGCGGGATAAAATAAATCGTCCCGTAAGACGAAATAAAACATCTCACGGGACGAACTGAACGGGTTTCGGTTATCATTCCGTCATTCTGGACGGAGCGATTTTCATTTTGATATACTCTCTTGGCCGCTTTGGCTACTCTTCCGCCTGGAACTTTCTGCTCACCTTCATCAGGTTGATGGAGTAGGTCACTATATTCTGCGCTTCCTGTATCATCGTCAGATATACCATGCTGACCTTGATGCTGCCGGATTGGCTTTGAATACGCTGCAATTCTTCACGTTTCAGGTGGGCAAGCTGGCCGTTCAGCTCGTTGGCTTTGTGTATATCTTCCTCGAAGTTGCTGTAATCGTTATTCTCCAGCTTGTGACGGCAGACTTGAAGCAGGTACACGATATCTTCCGTTACGTCTGCGAATTCGCCTTTCTGGATTGTATCGAGCGGTTTGAAGTTGTTGTCAATGTGTTCCAGACACGGTTCGCAAAGACGTCCTACACTGTATACCAACTCACTGGCGAAGTCATTGCCCTGATAGTAATAAAGTCCCTTTTCGAGAACGGTATTGTTGTCCAGGCGGCACATGGCGAGCGTTCCGGTACGCTTCATCTGTTTTACCAATTGCTTCTCGAACTTCACGGAACCCATTGCACGACGCAATCCGCGCAGGTTTTCGTGCAGGAAGGCGGTAACCGTACGTTCAAAATTATCTTCGGTGAATTCCAGTATTCTGCCAAGTTCCTCACGGGTATGCTTGCGCAATAATTCCAGAATCTCCATATTGTCCGTGCTCTGCATCAGTTGCTTGATGGTGGCGTTGCCTTTTTCTTTCTCTTTACGCTTCTTGTACATTACCTGACTGCGTATCAGCATGAATACGGCCAGGCCGATAAGGGCGACGATAGCGATTGTTCCGCCGAAATAGATGACGAAAGTAACGAAGAAACAGATGGTGAACGCCGCTCCGGCAGTAATGAACCAACCGCCGATAACGCTCAGCACACCGGTGATACGGAATACGGCGGAGTCGCGTCCCCAGGCACGGTCGGCGAGGGAAGTACCCATGGCAACCATGAAAGTAACGTAAGTCGTCGAAAGCGGAAGTTTCATGCTGGTAGCCGTAGCAATCAAGATACTGGCGAGTACGAGATTGACGGAAGCACGAACTTGGTCAAACGGCAGAGGAACCTCTCCTTTCTTAAGACGAGGTTTCTCAAAATGGTTGTCGATACTATTCAGTACTGAGCGCGGAAGAATCTGATTGATGATTCGGTTAATTCCGAGACCGGAACGAACCAAAACACGAGCACCGACAGTAGATCCGAATTGTTCTTTTTCACTGCGTTCGCTGGCGGATAAATTAATTGCAGTCTGGACGACACGCTGAGCTTTCGGACTAAACCAAAGCGTGCAAACCATGATTAGACCGGAGATGATGAGCCAAATCGTCGGAGTGACAACAGACTCCTTGAGGGCGCCCATATACAGCGTGGTAGGCGTCAGAGCGGGATTCGCAGCTTCAGCAGAAGCAGCTATGCCGGCACTTTGCATTGCAGCCAAAGGCACACCGACGAAGTTCACTAAGTCGTTGCCTGCGAAAGCAAAGGCCAAAGCGAAGGTACCGGCCAAAATAACGATGCGAAGTGCATTAAAGTTCCAGAACCAGATCAGGATCTGGAAAACGACGGTGATTGTCAGGAAGAAACTCCACATAAGAGTTTCGGTATTAGCATCCAGCCAGGCAATCAATTCCGGCGTCATGAAAGATGCGCCCTTTGCCCCCTTGACGATCAGGAAGTAAAAAATTGCCGTCAGGCAAAGGCCGGAGTAAACGCCGCCGACGTAACGATAGACTTTCTGATAACGGAACGTGAAAAGGTAACGGATCAGCCATTGAATGATTGTTCCGAAGGTGAAAGCGATCACTACCGAGGCCAAGATACCGATGATGATCGAAAGGGCTTTTTCGTTGTTGATGTAGGCGCCGAGACCGACGATGGTTCCGGTCGACACCCACAGCTTGTAAGCGGCGGAAACCACAGAAGCACCGAGAAGCTCGAAAACGATAGATACCGTGGTCGAAGTAGGAAGACCGAGAGAATTAAAGGTATCCAAAAGAAGAACATCTGTCAGCATCACCGCAATAAAGATGAGCATGACATCCCAATAGGTAAAGAGCTGCGGATTAAAAATCCCGCTTCTCGCAATTTCCATCATTCCGCTTGAGAAGGTGCAGCCTAAAAGCACACCCGCGGCAGCAACACCCATAACGATGTTATATCGGGCGCTTTTAGAGCCCAGTGCAGAACCCAGGAAGTTCACGGCGTCGTTGCTGACGCCCACGAACAAGTTAAAACTTGCCAGGAGCATCAGAAAGACCATCGTGCACGTGAGAAATGTATCCATGATAGATGGTTATCTTTATAAAAAAACAATGGCGGATTCTAGAGGGTGAATGTGACGAGCGGATGACACAAAACTCAGCATTTCCCCTGCTCTTCAGCGTACATCTAATTAACGGACTAAATAATGGGTACTATCATGGAATACCTCCCCAATCTAGGCGAGTTAAGTAACCATTTCCGAGGATGCAAAACTCTATGTATTAGTATCAACCTCTATACATTTTTGAGTTAGCATTCCTTTGTTCAAAATTTGTAAGAGCAATTTCTAAAGAGGTTACTGTGAATTTGAAATCTATTACTGCTCATTCAGCTGTTGCTTTGTCTCTCGTTTCCGTCTGCTCCCTGAGCCATGCGAGCTTCTTTGACAACCTGTTCTCGAGCTCAACAAAAGAACCCGTTGCTCTTTCTGCGACAACTCAGGAGATCATGAAAAATCATCCGGTTTGGGTGATTGACGGTAAAGACACTTCCGCCTGGTCTGTCGTTGAAGGGAAAAAACCGCGCCGCGGGGCCGCACCGCTTTTACTGAAACAAGACAGAGGCGACCTCGGGCTGATCCCGGCCCAGACAGACGCCGGATATGTTGCCACTAAGACAGAAAAGATCTCTCTTTTCCAGCCGACCAGCGTCGTATTTGAAAAGAACGGCTCGGCTCTTCTTAAGTTCGGTGCAGGCAAAGCCCCGGTTCAGATCGGCCTGAAACTTCGCGCCTTTGACGTCAGCGGCTTAAAAATGGCCGAATTCCTAAAGAACCGCAAGGGTCAGCCTCTTGCCGAAGCTGAAAAAGTCGGCAATGCAGTCTTCCCTGCCGGCTCAATTGCCTACAAGGCCGACACGACTTTCCTGAATAATGAAATGGTCATTCCGGTTAACCAGAACTTCACCAGCGCAACCACCAGCGAAGAACTCCTGAAGAATTTCTCCTCTATTCCTTTCTGCCTCAAACGCGTCTCCGGACACGCCTACGGCATTATGTTTGATAACGCCACCCCTAAAGCCGTCAGCGGCACTTTCCGCGTTACTCCGGTTAAGAGAGAAACCATGTTCTGCACTCCGACCGGGGAAGCTGCCGTCGCCACCGGCAAATGGAACGTTGTCAACAACGGTCGCTCTCAGGCTGTCGTGCTGACTATGCCGAAGGAAGTCACGCCTGCCGAATACGGTATTGAAGAGCACGAAAGCGGTGTCTCTAAGATGGCTTTCGTTGCCCCGGGCAAAGGCGACAAGATTTTCCGTCCGGGCAAATTCTTCGCCAAAGGAACAACGCTTGAAAGCCGTCGCTTCTTCTTCAACACAACAGCTGCTGAGGCTATTCTTAAAGCCGCTAAATAATTAAGAAAAGGGACCCTTTCCCCTATTAATCCAAAGCCCGATTGACTCTGTCGACTCGGGCTTTTTCTTTTTCGAAAAATGAAAAAGCCTGAACTCAGCAGTGAAATTCAGGACTTAATCAAATAGGATTCTCTAAGAGAAGAACTCTCTGTCCTCATCCGGGAAGGATTCAACATCCGCCCAACCGGCTTTGCCGTAGGCATAGCGGAAGATATCGGCACCCTGCTCTCGGATCAGCGCCGTATCGCTTAATGTCCTTCGCCAAACTTTCGCTCCTGCCAAGCCCGTCAGCAGTCCGTGCATATGCCGGCAGCAGGCCCGCAGAGAATGATCATCCGGCTTAATGAAGCGAACATACTCTTCCATGGCGTCGATCACTCGATCGCGCGTCACGGGAGCGTGTTCGTCGTTGTAAAGGCGGGCATCAACATCAGTGAGAAGCCACGGTGTGTAATAAGCGGCTCGACCCAGCATAACGCCGTCCACGTGTTTGAGTTCGGCTTCACATTCGCCTAGATCCTGAAGCGCGCCGTTAATGACAATGATCGCTTCCGGAAAATCTTTCTTAAGCTGATAAACCACTTCTCTGCGAAGCGGCGGGATTTCACGGTTTTCTTTTGGCGACAATCCCTTCAGCCATGCATTACGGGCATGAACAATAAAAACACGAACGCCGGCATTAAATAACGTACCGACAAAGTCACGCACAAAACCGTAATCATTATTGGCATCAATACCGACGCGATGTTTGATGGTGACTGGCAGATGAGTTGCGTCCTGCATGGCTTTAACGCAATCCGCGACCAAGCCGGGTTCGGCCATTAAACAAGCACCGAACGAGCCTTTCTGCACACGTTCGCTCGGACATCCGCAGTTAAGATTAACTTCGTCATATCCCCATTGCTGAGCAAGCTTAGCGCCGTGGGCCAGATCCTTCGGATCGGATCCTCCGAGCTGCAGAGCAACCCGATGCTCCGCTTCGGAAAAATCAAGATGATGGGGAACATCGCCGTGAACCAGCGCTCCGGTCGTCACCATCTCGGTGTAAAGTCGAGCACGATGAGAAAGCAGACGATGAAAGTATCTGCAATGGCGATCTGTCAGATCCAGCATCGGTGCGACACAAAAGCGCCACCCGATCGGGTCGTAAACATTATCTGTCATGAAAGGATTCCGTCAATGTAGTACCAACGGCCGTTTTCTTTTACAAATCGGCTGTTTTCTTTCAAAGTGATCATATTTCCGGCATCGTCTCGTGCTTTCGCAACGAATTTCACACGTGCCGTTATCTCCGATAAAGGCATGAAGGCCTCAATCTTGAGACTGCGCCAATGGAGCGGCTCAAAATCTAATTCTTTGGGACGGGTGCTCTCGTGCCAGGTTCTGAGAAGATAGTCCTTGTCTTCCTTCACGAAAGCCGTATAGCGAGAACACATAAGCGCCCTCGCATCGGGTGCGGGGGAGCCGGCAAGAAGCGGCCCGCAGCAGTCTTCATAAGGCTTGCCGCTGCCGCACGGACATTTGGGTTTAGATTCCCGGGCCAACGCGACTGTCTCCGCGTGCAGCACGGCGGCGTTCGAATTCCTTCAGCCAGCGCTTACGGATACGAATGCTCTTCGGTGTGATTTCAGCCAGTTCGTCATCGTTGATGAATTCAACGGCACTTTCCAGTGTCAGCTGAATCGGAGGAACAAGACGAATGGCTTCGTCGGTACCTGAAGCACGAATGTTGGTGAGTTGTTTTCCCTTAATCGGGGTCACGACAATGTCGTTGTCACGAGAGTGAACACCGATCACCATGCCTTCATAAATAGGTTCTCCCGGACCGATGAACAAACGTCCTCTTTCCTGAATCTTCCACAGAGCATAAGCAACGGCGTTGCCGTCGTCCTGGCTGATGATGGCGCCGTTGCGGCGTTCACCCAAGTCTCCGGACTTAACAGGACCGTACTCATCAAACACATGGCTCATGACACCGGTGCCGCGAGTCATCGTGAGAAAGTCGTTCTGGAAACCGATCAAGCCACGGGCGGGAATGCGGTATTCGAGACGAACACGACCTTTTCCGTCCGGCTGCATGTCCTGAAGGTCGCCCTTTCTGCGGCCGAGCTCTTCCATGACGGGACCTTGATGGTTTTCTTCCACGTCAACGGTCAGCATTTCGAACGGCTCCATCTTGACGCCGTCGACTTCTTTGTAAACGACGCGCGGACGGGAAACAGCTAGTTCATAGCCTTCACGACGCATGTTTTCAATCAAAATCGTCAGGTGCAGTTCACCGCGGCCGGCCACTTCGAAAACGCCTTCGTTGTCGGTCGGTTTCATGCGCATAGCAACATTGCTCTTTAATTCGCGTTCAAGACGTTCGCGAATCTGACGACTGGTGACGAATTTGCCTTCCTTACCAGCCAGAGGGCTGGTGTTGACATGGAAGTTCATCGTCAGAGTCGGTTCGTCAACGTGCAGGAGCGGCAGCGCATCCGGATGGTTCACATCGGTTAAGGTAGTACCGATGCCGATTTCTTCGATACCGTTGATCAGAACGATGTCGCCGGCTTCAGCCTCGTCAACCAGTTTTCTTTCCAAGCCCTGGAACTTCAGAACCTGATTGACCTTGGCGCGCTTCGGTTCGGAATCCGGGCCGTTCATGATCAGAACTTCCTGAAGCGGTTTAATGCGGCCGCGCTTAATACGGCCGATACCGATCTTACCGACGTAGCTGGAGTAGTCCAGAGAGGAAATCTGCATCTGCAGAGGACCGTCAGGATCGTCGTCACGAACCGGAACTTTTTCCAGAATCGTGTCGAAAATCGCCTTCATGTTTCCGATCTTCTTCAGTTCTTCAACATCATCCGTGAAACCGGCAAACCCGTTCAGAGCAGAAGCGTAGATCACAGGGAAGTCCAGCTGTTCTTCTGTAGCGCCCAGTTTGTCGAACAGATCAAAGGTTTGGTTGATAACCCAGTCAGGACGAGCGCCTGGACGATCAATCTTGTTAATCACAACAATCGGTTTCAGACCTAAAGCCAACGCTTTCTTGGTCACGAAACGAGTCTGCGGCATCGGGCCTTCTACCGCATCCACGAGCAACAGAACGCCGTCAACCATAGACAAAACGCGTTCGACTTCACCGCCGAAGTCCGCATGTCCCGGGGTATCGATGATGTTGATGTGGGTGCCTTCGTATTCGACGGCGCAGTTTTTCGCCAAAATCGTAATGCCGCGCTCGCGCTCCTCGGGAGCCTTGTCGATGTTCTCGAACGC
>ENA-OPCX01001377-OPCX01001377.1-human-gut-metagenome-genome-assembly--contig:-NODE-1377-length-10453-cov-2.262070_pt1 | contig 10453 bp, 6 predicted proteins | sample MGYA00241570_ERZ501491 | MGnify/ENA primary metagenome ERZ501491 (study PRJEB25962, sample SAMEA2042620) | human gut metagenome | biome: human gut; feature: human-associated habitat; material: faeces... | reverse complement strand
AAGTACTTTGCTTGCCCGGAATAGACAGTAAAGCTCAAAACAGGAGCCCGATCGTAACATTGGTCGTGATGCAAAAGGAGAAAGATAAAAAGATCTTGCCTTTATGCGAACATAGGCTACTCATGCGAATCGAAGATTATATAGGTGACAAGACAAGTCCGTTCATTACCGTTGACGCAATCACTCCGGTCTACGAGGAAGTAACCGTTTGCTGTAACCTCCGGATAAAGCCCGGATATCCCGTAGGAGATATACTCCGCCAGACAGAGGCACGCATTAATAATTGTATCGCGCCTTAGCGAGATAAGGAAGAGATCCCGGTTTTTGGGCTTTCGTTCTCATCGACCGATCTTTATAACTCCATACGAGAGTGTGAAGCCATCGTGGACATTGATATATTAAGCGTAGCGCATGTCGTATACACGGCAAAAGACCAACAAAAGAGCTATTATCTAAACCGCTACCCGGAAGAGGCAAGGCAAAATTTCAACGTTAGCCCTTCCCAACCTTGGTGCATATTAGTTCCTTCTGATAGGCATTTGCTATATATTGACCAAAAAGACGAACTATTGGAACAACTCGGACTCGGATATTTAGGAGTTGGAAGTAATTTTATTATTAACAAATAAAACAAACCGGATATGCCTCGTACAAACAGAAATACACTAAAAGAATACTTTAAGCGCGGAAGTATGCCCAACCAAAAGCATTTCTACGAATTAATCGATTCCATGGTCAATATTTCCGACGACGGGATCGATAAAAATCCGGATGATGGCTTACGGTTAGCTCCTTCCAAGGAAAACAGTCCCGTCATCAGCTTATTCACGAACATACAAGACAATATTCCTGAGTGGAAAATATACCTAGGTAACAATAGCCAACTCCATATCATACGTCAAGGGCAAGATGAACCGATACTATCGCTTCATCCAAACGGTCGTATCGAGATGAACCAACCCGGTATGGATATACGTATCAACGGCAGTCTTTCCGCAACCCGCTTCGACGGTGCGATACGGGGTAAATTTCCCGCAGATGGCGAATGGCATACCCTGCAAATACCAACGGAAGGATGTCGTGCCTACCGCATCATGGCTGGATGCGGTAAGTTAAAAAGCGGACAATACGCATTAGTGGAAGCCACGGCTATCCATTGTTACGGAAAACATCGAAAAATCCGTACGAATCAATCCTGGTTCGGTTCCTTTTTTAACAAGATCAAATGCCGTTGGTACGGCCCCGGACAAAAATGCAAGTTGCAAATACGTAGCGGACGGGATTATGGAGACAACATCTTTGTTTGTTTCCAGATAACCGATTTATGGAAAGATTACCGGATGGACGCCTCCGACCGAAGAAACACCTTTAATCAAGAATAGCCATGGATGATCTGCTCAACCTGCAAGAGCTAAAAAAGGAGGAATCCATATTCGATAGCCTCCAAAAGAATGCCTTGGAAACAATCAGGGAGCTTTCAGGGCAACTGTGGACAGACCATGCCCCGCACGACCCGGGAATCACGACTCTGGATATCTTAAATTACGCCTTAAGCGAATTGGATTACCAAATGAGTTTCCCTTTAGAGCAATATCTCACCGGACCGGATAATCGTTTCAATCCGGAGGATTACGGCTTGTTCAGTCCTGAACGGGTTTCCGGGACGGCCCCTGTGACACCCAAAGATTACCGAGACCATTTTTTAGATCAATTAGATAACACTGATTACTTAATGAACTTATCGGACCTGCAAATCCACCCTTATAGATCCAATGATCAGATCTGCCACGGATGGTTCGACATATTTATAGAACTCTCGTCCTTTATCTCTGAAGATCAACACAAACAGGAAGAAAAGAAAATCAAGGAAAAGATTAAGAAACTATATCACGCAAACCGGAATTTAGGAGAACACCTACACGCAATCCATTTCGTAAGAAGGAAACCTTTATTACTTATTGGAAATATCGATATAGACGGTAGCATCTCTCCGGAAAAAACCTTGATCGCCATTTATACGGAGGCGATTCAATTGTTCGCTCCGGGAAGTCATTATACAGGTAGCGCGCTTCCCATATACAAGCTTTTCAAAGGGATCAAGCAGATACAAGGGGTTCTATCGATACACTCTTTGGAATTTCAAGGTTTTGAGGAGGGGGAATACGCCTATACATTGGCATTATCTTCCCCTCAGCAAATCAAGATACGACTTTACCAGAACCAACGAGCGGTAGAGATTAATGCCACAAAAGTATTGAATCGTTTGCATTCGCGGAATAATATCAACCATGCGATACGAGAACAGAAAAAACAAGCCAAATCGATCCTCATGGACAGTCGCCATATCCATCTGAATGATTATAGCGTCACAAATGATTTTCCGATTTGCTACAAGGACTCATTTACCGATTCATTCAAGGCATATCTTTCTATATTCGACCATCTCTTTTCGGAGGGACATAAAGAAATGAACCATCTAAAAGATTGGATGGCCTTAAATATGGGAACCCCCGGTTCCGCTTCTATGGAACAAAACAAAGATCTGCTATTGGATACGTTGGATAAAATCTACGGCGAAAATAGCAACCAGCCTTTTCTCCGCTACTCCCATAAAGAGATAAACCGTCAACGAAGAGTCCGGTTCCTGCGACAACTACCGGAACTTATCCGGGACCGGTATCTAGGCTGTAATCTATTCGACGCAGACTCCCTTTCCGGATTGGAAAGATATCTCTATTCCATACTCGGATGGGAAGATGCGAAAGAGCAAATTTTCATTCTGGAAAACATACTCCTGTATTCACCGGAGGCGACTGATCATCCAGTCCCCTCCCGGGAATTTACCTTAACGGCAATCCTCTCGCAAACAGAACGTACGCGGCAACGGCCGGATTTTCAGCTTCGTCTTGAAGAATTCTTGCGAGAGAAGATACCGGCACATCTACGATTCACGGTTCATTGGCTTCCTCCGAAAGAGCTAGCCCTATTTGTCAAAGACTATAAGGCATGGCGAAAAGCGTGGGCCGATAAAGACGACAAAGAGATTGACCGCACCGGAGAAATCTTAAAGAATAATCTGATACGAATAAATATAGAACTTTAAATTTACCCTTATGTCAACCAGATATCGAACTACCTACCACGGCATTTTATTGGGCTTATTACTTCATGTAATCATGGCACAAACCGTTAACGCCCAAAGAAGTCTCTCGGAGCGATTGGATTATTTCCGGAGTTTAGGAGAGCGGACCGAATTGGAACTGGAAGAGATTCGTACCCCGATCGTCTCCTATCAAGCTCTTATGGATTCGATCACCCAGCGTATCTTAACGGAGCAATGCGGTTATATCGTCTATCCCGCTGAATTGGGGAACGCTTTCACTTTCGTAATAAATCCGGACGCGAACCAAGCGATATTGCATTTGGGTTATTTACAGTCCCCTAGTTCCTTATTACCAGATCATGTGGAACAATGCGCATATACACCTTGGTTGTTCGGAAACGAGTTATTAACCGCATCCAAGAATAAGGCCAACGCAGATCCTCTCTTCCGCTTCTTCGATGCAATGCCCGGCCCAGTCAAAGTAACGCAAGCTTTGTGGTATTATTTCAATAAAAGAGAACCGGAAAGGATATTGCCTCCCCCTACCGTCGAGAATATGTATTTCTTCAAGGGCAAAACCGGAGATCTGGATAATATGCAATCGTTGCTCAACTCCGATAAACAAGGCTATATCATTTGCCCCGTATGGACAGAAGACGTTACAGGAGTTCTGGACAATCCGGACGAGAATCCCTCCATCAGAGGAAGCGGAACGATTGAGTTTTTCATCAAAGAAGCTCCCCTTTCCATCGCCCTCAACATCACGCCTTGGGAAGAAGACGCCATTGGATACCGGGAAACCGATTTCATCCCATTCGTTTACGACACCACTTACACGCAAGCCGTAAAGAACTGGTTCAAGCAATTCTCATGCCTCAGCCTCCCAAATAGCTGGGATTATAGGCATCCACGATTCGTACGTTCTTCTGTTATTTCGATAAACGTAGCAAAGAAGAGATCGCCGCACAAAAGAAAAAGGGAAATTGCAGTATTCCCGTATTCAAGGTAGATGGCGCATCATCGGAAACCAAACGCCTATCCGAACGCCTAAGTCAATACAACCAACGAGCTTTTCCCATCGTGCCGTATTGGTTGCAATCCGTATACGAGCAATTACCGGCAGACCTTATCCGGAAATTCAGCCGGATGGAATATCTAGGGTATGTAGTGGATACAGAAAGCGGGCAACCTAGTCAAGTAAGCGACTGGCAACAACAGGAGTGTCTGGTAGATATGCCCGTTTATTCGGATACGCCCGTCGATTTGCTGGTCCTATTCCGAAACTCAAAAGCGACGAATGATTTCCTAAGATCGAAAGAATCCCAGATGGCTCTTTTAAATAACTTATTCACAAAGGATACCGGCACGATCAACCGGAACCCGTCTCTCCGGAAACTCAACGGCTTGACTCTTTACTTCCCTGATTTCGATTTTAAGCTGGAGAACCGGAGAGAGCTTGTACAATTCGTGAAGTCCACCAGTTTCGTAATTGATTCCTTTTGTGTGATGGGTAATAAAATATATAGAAACTACGATTTAAATGTCATATTCCCTATCAAGGAGAAAAAGCATATCGGTTATCTATCCATTCTATTGAAATACCAATTGGTAGACCGCCTTTGTTTTGTCGATTACGATGAAATGGGCGTTCCTGTAACTACTTGCGAAAATCGAGAGAATAAGCAAGAACCAGTACTCAAGATGGTCATGTATGAGGAAGAATGCGAGGTATCCTTACTAGATAATCTTTTCAACTCTTTATTCTATTTGCTAAATCCTTTTCCGCAAGGCGAGCAACTCACCAGTTGCTCCGATGATCTGGCGCAACTGGCAAATACGGAATTCTCCAACCCGATGCTTATTTATTTCGTATTGGGTGATATATTCCTATTTCTCATACTATTAATCCTAATCACCCTGTATATGACATCCAGTAAGTTCTACATGTTGGCACAACATTATAAGCGATATGTCTTGCCTCTATTACTGGTATTCATATCCGAGATCGTATTGGTATTATACCTAATCACCAATATCGTATCCTCGCGGGAAACTTTCGACATATGGACCCAAATGATACTGTTGGCGCTCCCACTCTTCTTTTTTCTCTTAATCATCGTACCGATCGGGCACCGGGAAAGAGAGCCGTTGCCTTAAATCACCACCGGCCCTCTTTATTCAATTCCCGGCGGATCGCCATAGATAAGATATCAGAATCTAGCCGGGGAGTGTCTTGCTTTAGCAACCGAAGGGCACAACGCCGGATCACATTCGAAATGGAGCCACCCGATAACTCATAAGTAGCTGCCATACGGATCATTTTGTCCGCATCCGCAGGTAGCCAAGAAGAGGGAAGCATTCTACGCCATAATTCCTCACGTAAGTCTTGATCCGGCATCGGGAAATAGATAATAGACTGGAAACGACGGGAGAAAGCTTCATCAATATTACTCTTTAAGTTTGTGGCCAAAACAACGGTTCCCGGGAAATCCTCGATCCGTTGCAGCAAATAAGCGATCTCTTGATTCGAATGGCGATCATTAGAAGTGTTCGTCGAGGTTCGTTTACCGAATAAGGCATCCGCCTCATCGAAAAAGAGAATCCAATTCCGGTTTTCCGCTTGGTCGAATACATTCGCAAGGTTCTTTTCAGTCTCGCCGATATATTTGGAGACAATCATGGAAAGATCGATACGATATACATCCATCCCGTTCTTCTTGCCGATCAAGGTCGCGCAAAGCGTCTTACCCGTTCCCGGCGGGCCATAAAACAAAGTGCGGTAACCGGCCTTCAAAAAACGACTCAATCCCCAGTCCGAAAGGATGACCCGATGCCCCGTAATCCAATTATTTATCTCCTCCAACTCCTCACGCACATAATAAGGCAATACGGCATCTTCCCAATTCAAAGCCGTACTAATCCGTTTGGCCGGAAAACCCATATTATAGTCCGGCTTATATTCTCCCTCAAAAGATAAACGGTACAAGAAATCCTCCGATATACGCAGTTGTCCGCTCAAGAACGGTTCACCATTCCCGGCTCCTTCCAAGCCAACGACGTGATACATATGGAACCAATGCTCCTCACGAAATAGACGAACCACTTCCAGACGGCGTTCCACACGATCGCCCGCCAACAGGAAAACGGCCGTCTCGCCCGTTGGCAAGAATCCTCCGTGCGATAGTCCTTTCCAACCGCCAAATTCCGTATAAGGACGGTCAAAATTCTTATTATGCACAAAGAAAATATCCAACACCTGCGGAGAAAGATGAGGCATTAAGGCCAACATCAACACCATCCACTCATCGAAAGTAGGATCGACCTGTTCCGGCAACAACGCCTTCCAAAGCGGTCCTGCCTTCGGGAGTGCGATATCATAGACGGAAGATAAATCGCACTCCTGCCGGAAATACAAACGAATAGAGACATCCAATACTCGCTGGAACCAATCGATCCACTCGTTCATAAGACAGAAGCAGCTTTAGCGCCCATCACATCCGCCTCGTGTTCCAAGGATAAATCATCGTTAACGGCCATTCCACCTACCTCGGTAGTAGGCTGCACACGTCCCTCGGCTTGCTGGATGACGTGTGTCAACTCATGTCCCAATAGTTGCTGTCCGGCAGACGTATCCGGTTCGAATTGTCCCGGGGCGAAATGGATATCCGTACCTTGCGTATATGCCAAAGCCCCAACCTCCGGCGCTTTCGATGAATCCGGGTGTACACGTACCGAAGAGAAATCCGTCCCGAAGGAAGACTCCATGCCTTGGATTACATGATCCGGAATCCCTGTCTGGTTCTTCGTTTGCCGTTGGGCCACAAATTTTCCTTGAAGAAGCTCATCCTCATCTTCCACATCCCGCTGAACGGCGAACTTACCTTGCAGCAAATCATCCTCATCCATCGCGTCACGTTGCATAGTTTCCACCATTTTAGCCTGCAAGGCAGATTGTACCCGATTATCTTCCATCAATTGTGTTGATTCACCTTTACGGTTTTGAAAGACCCGCGAAGGTCCTTCTTGAATCTGTATCCGATCCGCATTCATAATGTTATCATTTAATAGTATTTTACCGCCACTTTACTCTAAGCATTTTTTCCATCCATGGAGCTTTAACGAGCTTGAAGTTCCAAGGAAGCGAGTCTAATAAGATGTCAAAAGGCTTCTCCTCGACCGTTAGCATCCAATTATCCTCTTCCATTTTTAACATTCCCTTTCTCTGGATAAAAGTTTTTTGAAAACCTTCCCAGCTTGTATGCCTCATCTTGTCCCAATTCATAAGTACCGCTTTCTTCAATTGTTCCATGATCTCCAATTCATTCTCGGTTAAATCACACGAGCGAGGAAGCGGTTCCGGGCTGTTGTCATAGCCCGTCAAGACTTTGTTTAAGAATAATTCTGACTCCGGGATTTCCTTCTCATCCGTCACAAAACATTGGGACACAAAAATAGCTTTCACTTGGCATTCTTTCGATTTAAAGTCACGCCTGTCATCACTCAAGTAGCCTAACCGATTAAAAAGCATTGGCAGGTAGACGGCTATGATCACTAGGCCCGCATTGTCAATAGACACGCCATGATCTTTTAACTGGCCATTCAAAACGTTCATATTCATATTATTTTTAAGTTGATATATAAAAACTGACAATTCAGGTAAATTAGTTATATGTCGCCCTATAAAAGTCTCGATCTTACGTAATTCCTCCTCTGGCACAGACTCCCTCAAACGCTGCCAAAAGAGGAACAACAATCCATCCTTGGAATAATTCCGGTAAACGTTGCCGGAAAGAGCCTGTAACCACCCCAACCAAAGGTTCTCTTCCAACCCGAAGCTATTGAGACGAAACAAGCGGATTACCTCCTCTACAAGTAAGCGCAAAGCGGGAGTCGCCCCTGTATATAATTCCTCCAATAATTCCATTTTTTTGGAATTGGACGGATAGATAGCGGGAAAAGCAGTACGGATGGGAAGCTCGGGCGCTTTCCCCGGTTTCGTGCCCAGTAAAGCATCCATGGTACGTGTAAACGCATCCATATTCTCCAACATACACTCATGCAATAACAAGCGCAGCCGAGCAGCATCTCCAAATGTACGATTCTCTTTTACATTCGTAAGGTATTGGATCAAGGATACCTGATTCGGAAAAGCCAGACCGTATTCACGGATGACAAGCAGTAATAAGGAAGCGAAGATACGAGCGGCCTCTATCGGTTCTTCCACCCTTATTCCGGATGAAGGAATATCCTTCAATTGCCGTAATTGGTCCAGTAAGACTTTCGGGTTCGTCTTCTCCAAGTCCCTCACGTACTCGAATAGATCGCCCAGCGGTTCATCGGCACGGCCCGTGATTATAAATTGCCCGAACCGATAGGCTTTCCTCTCCTCATTCAACCAAACAGAGAATAAAGGCTCGGGAGATTCCTTATCCATATCCTCGTACAGCAGATCTATTATCTCACGTAACTCTTCCGGGACCCATGGATGTTCCCCATGTGTTCCCTCATGGAAATAGGAGATCAGCTCCCGCACCGTGATATTATAATGAGCAGAGAACTGTCCCAACACCGAACGTACGAATTGTTTCCGGCTAAAAGCGGACAATGGCGCACTAAACAGCACCAGAAAGATAAATTCCCATTTCAACAGCCGGAACTCGTCACCCACCCTCCCTTCCAAACGCCCTTGCTCTTTCCCCTTATCCAGCGTCTGGGCATACCGGATAATGAAATGGCTTTCCACCGGAACGGTTTGCTCGACCACCGAATAGATTTGCTCCTCGCGCAAGAAACGGATAAAGCAACGGCACAAGCCGGGATTAGACAACCGATCTTTCAAATCTTCCGGGTAATAAACGGATATACCGGCGGGAGAATCATCGATAGCATTCAAGTACAAAGCAATGATCAATTCCCGAACGGCTGGATAAGCCGTTAGCAGTCCACTAGCCAAGGTACGGTAAAAATATCCCAACAACTCCATCACCGTCAGATTATAATGCGCCGCCAACTCCTTTAACACGGAGAAAGCGAACTGATGGCGGGAATATACGCTTCCACTTCTACCGAGAATAACCTCGAAGATAAACACCCATTTCAGCACCCGGAAATCATTCCCGGCTTTCCCTTCGAGCATGCCCAATTCCTTCTCCTTATCCAACGCTCTCGCATAGTCGATGACAAACGGACTCTCCGCAGGGATCACCTGTTCCACGATCTGGTAAATCTGTTCCTCATTATACCCGGATAAGAAAGTCAAGCTCTTCTCCCGCCGCACGAGCAAAGCCTTCAATTCTTCCAGAGAAAAAAGAGAGAAATTTTTAGTGAATTCCTTTTCCGATAATGTCTCTAGCCGGATATCCTTCAAAAGCGACAGTAACTCGGGCATGAACAAGCGGGTAGAGGCGAACTTATCTAAATCATACGTCAGCATCCCCAGTAAATCCACAAAATAAATGGAATAATAGCCGGATAATTCCCGCAGTGCGTACGTCACCATTTGTTTCCGGTTGAAATAGCCTTGATCCTGAGATAATAAATATCCCCATAGGATTATCCAGATAGCGTTTCTGTAATCATTCTTCCCTATCTCCGGACGCTTTATCTCGGGATAAGAGTCTTGCAAGAAACGGGCATAAGCGTTTATAAACGAGCTTTCCGAGGGTACCACCACATGTACCAAACGTTCTTGATAGATATCATCCAATTGAAAGACTAGACGTTTACGAATGGTAAGCGCCTTTCCCTTCTCACGCAGGAAATGACTTAATTCTATCGAAGATGTTCGTACTAATTTATCCAGAAGCTCCGGTAAGGTGAGTCGCTCCTCTTCCAGCCAAGGCCAATACCCGTGCGACATATAATAGGTAAATACTTCCAGCCAAGATTGCCTGATGGGAACAACTGCTATTCGGTCTGGATGCTCTTCTTTACTTCGCAAATAAGAAGCGAAAGTCTCGTCCAGTCTCTCCGCCAGTCTACGGGGGAATTGCTCATAGAATTCATCTTCTTCTAGCTCACCTAGATCCAAGTCTAAACTCTCGATCCGGATCAACTCATCTTCCGTATCATAACGGCTTAAAATCTCATCCACGATCCCTTCTAAAGAGGTTCGGTTAAAGGTATCCCAACGACCATATAAATCATGAACGAAAGGTTCCCGATCCGCAACTAAATCTAGTTTTAAGGTGCCTATTGTTATCATATGGTTTGCAGGGTATTTCAGTCTTTATTAGATGCATGCAATATCTATATTATTCTTCGATTAAACAAGTATTATCCAGATTCTTTTCCACAAAAACATATAAAAGTTGATTGTGCCAGAATAAAACTTATGCGTACCTATAGGTA
>ENA-OPCX01001372-OPCX01001372.1-human-gut-metagenome-genome-assembly--contig:-NODE-1372-length-10474-cov-2.282081_pt1 | contig 10474 bp, 9 predicted proteins | sample MGYA00241570_ERZ501491 | MGnify/ENA primary metagenome ERZ501491 (study PRJEB25962, sample SAMEA2042620) | human gut metagenome | biome: human gut; feature: human-associated habitat; material: faeces... | reverse complement strand
ATATGCGCTTTCGGCAGGGATGTTTGTCCTGTTCGGTATAATGTCGTTTACCGATTGCTTTGGCGGCGTGGAGGATGTCTTTTCGGGAACGGTGACCAAAGATATGGCGCTGAGCCACGTGATGTATGAGAAGACCTGGGCAAGAGGCGCCGGTTTGTACAGCCGGTTTCTGCCGGCCCAGGCGGCAGGTCGGTTTGATCTGATGATGGACGGCGGAGACGAATATATCCATTTCCATATTGCGCGAAGAGACAGGGAGGGTCTCGCGTCCATGATGGAGGGGCTGACGGTCAGAGGGAAAACGATACGGATAGAGGATCTGATACCTGCCGTGGAAGAGGGACGGAAGAGTTTTGCGATGTACGACGGCGGACAGATCGGTGGAGGGAAAGATGTCATGTACCGGATAACGTACTACCCCCATACAAAAATACTGGTATCCGCGGAAAGGATACCGTAACGATGTCTGCCGGGCGGGATATTATCAAAGGAAAAGGATACATTCGGCAAAAGATATATGACAGGTAAAAAATACCGATTCATGTGATACATTTTCTTTCATGCAGGTAAGGTTCATTGTTTATGACATGAAGTGTGCCGTCGGGCGGAAAGGAGTATTTTATGAAGTTTTCCAAATGGCTGCGGATATTGGCCGTGTCAGGATGTATAGCGGCGCCGTATCGGCAGGAGCGTTCAGCTGTTCCGATTTTGAAAGGAGCGGAGGCGGGCCTTATAAAGAAACGCTGGATGCACTCTATGAGAATTTGGCTGCCGGAGAAGGTTCAAATGATCAGCTGGCGGGTTCGGTAGGGATTATGGAGACGGTGAATGCCCTGGGACGGGAAGCGGCGCTTCAGGGGACAGGTTTTTCCATAGAGGATATCACCGGCGACGGAGTTCCAGAGCTGCTGGTAGGGAGTATGCCCGGATCCGGAGAGTCTGTATATGCCGTGTATACGATACGGAACGGCACGCCGGCAGCCGTTCTTGACGGGTGGGCAAGAAACGGGTATTATGCGCTCGGCGGCGGACGGTTTTATTACCACGGCTCCGGCGGCGCGGCGTACAGCGCATTCGGGATTTGTCATCTTTCTTATGACGGCAGCCGGATAGAGTGGGAAGATTTTTACTTCTCCGATATCAAAGACAGCAGTGCGGGAACAATCGGGTATTTCCATAATACAACGGGCGTGTGGAAGAAGGCGGAAGCAGAAGAATTATTTATTTCACGCGGCCGTTTTTTTGAAATGGACGAAACATTACGGACAGGGATAAGAGCGATAGGAAAGGTTCCCTTTTCGGAATATGCCTGCGGTCATGAAGCGGCGGCAGATGGAACGGTGCAGGCCCGCTGGGCGGAGGACGCACTTTCCGATTATGGGGAGTACGATGAATTTATGGCGGAGACGTCGGAATACCAGGCGCGGGTCCTGTTTTCTGCGCAAGATGAGGTCAGGGATTTCAGAGTACTGCGTTTGGTTCCTGATCTGGATGAAGAAGGAAATATGACGTTCTCTGAAACGGAACTCTACTATGCCGGCCGGCTCACGGCGGAAAGACCGCTTGTGCTCGGCATGGCATTTCACGGAGACACGCCGGGGTACGGGATTTCCTATACGGACGGAAACGGAAGAACCAGACGGTTCTATATTGGCATGAGCGGGGACGACGGCTCTCTCTTTTTGGGAGAATTCTGAGACGGCCAGCCATCCATTGATCTTGAGTTGTGGGAAGAGAGGCGCTGAAAATGAAATTTTTCAAACGGATTATAGGTCTGCTTTTATTCTTCACCTGTATGGGATCTCCGGCAGAGGCGAAAGTGATTGCCAGATGAGTACCGCCTATGAGGACCAGATGCATAAGATTGCTGATTTTGACAAAGGGGCATTTAAAGGCCGTTTTGCTTTGATGAACGGACAGTGCAGCGGGCATACTTCTTATATGGCAATCGTCACTTATTATCATGGAGGGGTCAAAACGACTTTTCTTAATAATGAAAGAATACAGAAAATGAAGCATGTGCAAGTGGGAGAGGTGCTGGCGAATCAGAAGGGCGGCGTGTATTTGAAAATCATTCTTTCCCAATGGTACGGACTGGACGGGCAGGGGAAAGTTGTCGCTTCGGCAGAAGATAAAAAGTCGGTCGGGAATACGGATATTTCTTTGTATGTGGAAGGTGTACGAACCATATACGGCAGCCTTGTGAAAAATAAGCCCGATGGAATGCACGGCAGCATGGATGAGATGAAGCTTGAGGCGAAGGAGTGGAGCCTTTCCGGATTTAAAATCGTGGTGGATGAGGAATGGGCGGACTATGTAAGGCCTGATGTAAACTTTGTCATGTCTGAAAGGGGAGATGCGTGATGCGTATGAAGTGGCTGCCGGCAGGCATCGGGCTGTTTCTCGTCGGAATGTCGGTGGTATCCTTTGCTGATGAAAGGGTTTATGAACAGGCTGAATTTCCCCATGAAATCTGCGGGACATGGACGGATATTCATGGAGGAAGGACTTTGGAGATTGCCCCCCGTGCCGTGGACGGAGATATTTTGGACGGCATGTATGATGTGGCCGGCGGAGGGGTAAAAGGAGCAGTAAAAGCGGTGCTTCTGCGTGAGGGACAGCCGGTTACGGAGGAAATCGGCTGGAATGTGATGAGTCCGAATTATAAAATACTGGTGTATGGAAATCAGGTATACTGTCGTCTCACCGGAAAGCATTTTGAGTCTGTGGACGGCATATATCTGGGAATGGAGATGAGAGAGGTGCGGCGTCTCTACGGAGAACCGGACCGCAAGGACGGGAGATTTCCATACCAGAGCTGGAGCTATGTAAAGGAAGGGGTCAGTGTATATTTCTATGGAGGGATCGTGGACGGCATACGAATTAAAAAAGGCAGCAGGAAAACGTTCGATCGTTCCGGGCTGAATGCGGACAGTTCCCGGGACAGTTACGCCGCGTACTATGCCGCGGGAGGACCGATGAATGAATTCTTTACGTCAGGCGAAGACGATTCGGAATATATCAGCCTCTATGAAGACTGCGTCCATTTGAGATCCGGTTCTTGTTAAGAAAGGCCGGACAGGGATATTTCTCAGAACAGGAAAAAGCAAAAAGCGTACCGCGGATAAAAGTGCGATACGCTTTTTTGTGAAATTTTACCAAAAGTAGGAGAAAAGGCTCGCGCCTGCTACGGTCATGATACCGGCGACGCAGATGGAGAGAGAACTCATGGCGCCTTCTACCGGCCCCATTTCCATCGCCCGCGCCGTACCCATGCCGTGGGCGGCCGTACCTATGGCAAGACCTTTTGCAATCGGGTTGGTGATACGGAGCGCTTTCAGGATATATTCGCCCGCTATGTTTCCAATAATCCCCGTAAAAATGATGGAGGCGACCGTGATGGGAACATAACCGCCCAATTCTGAAGAAATACCCATTCCGATTGGCGTGGTAATGGACTTCGGCAAAAGTGTCACGTACGCCGCATGGTCAAAGCCGAAAAGGATACATAAGAGGAAAATGGAAACAAGGCTGGACAGGACGCCGGAAAAGATGCCGAGAAAAATGGCGGGCATGTTATTCTTCAGAGTCTTCATCTGCTCGTAAAGAGGCACCGCAAGGCAGATTGTCGCAGGTGTAAGCAGGTAATTGATATACTCAAGGCTTCTGTCCATGGTGTCATAATCGTAACCCGTGAGTTTGATGAACCCGATGATGAGGATGGCGGATACCAGGAGCGGATTTAAAACGGGCGATTTAAATTTCTGCTGGAGGTACATGCCCAGCCAGAAGGTGGATATACTGAGAAATACGCCGATATAAACGGAATTTTCAAGAAGAGAAATCATGGGACGCCTCCTTCGGGACTTCTTTTTTTGGTGAACGGGACAGGAGGAGCTGCGCGGTAAATCCTGTTCCCGCCATGCAGGCAATGAGAGAAATTACATTGACTGCTATATATTGGAGAATAGCCGCCTTCATGATAGGCCACGCCACCACAAGCCCCACAGCGGCGGGAAGGAAAAGGAATGCCATGATGCTGATGAGAAACATGGCTGTTTCCTTAATCTGCGCTACGTGGAGAATTTTAAACCGGAGCAGGGAAAATAAAATTAAAATGCCGTAAATACTGGAAGGCACAGGCAAAGGCAGAAAATCATGGAAAAGTTCTCCGGCAAAAGAGACGGCCATGATGATGCCGAATTGTAAAAGATATTTCATGGACAACCTCAGGCAAGCACAGCGGAAATATACTGTATAATCAGTTGGGCTGTGTTCTCATGGCCCAGACGGATTGCGTCTATGCAGAGGTCGTAATATTTCGCTTCTCCCCAGTTTTCACCGGTGTGGAATTTATGGTAATCTTTTCTGTTCTGATCAGAATGGAAAACGATATCTTCCGCTTCTTTCCGGGAGAAATTCCAGTGCTTCATCTTGTAAGCAATCCGGGCTTCTTTGCCGCCATGGGTGAAAATGCTGACACAGTCTTTTCTGTTTCTGAAAATATAATTTCCGCAGCGTCCGATAATGACGCAGTCCTGATGGCCGATGAGTTTCGTCATTGCTTCCGCGGTGGGTTTGTTAATCTGTTTCACCGACGCACCCATGGATAAGGCCAGGAGAAATCCCTGGGCGGGAAGTTCGTCGAAGAACATGGGCATAGTGTCATAAATACCCTGCTCCCTGGCGAGCCCGGAAAGGGAGTCCCGATCATAAATGGGGATGCTGTAATGTTTTGCAAGCATGGCTCCGACGGTAAATCCGCCGCTGCCGCTTTCGCGGGCGATGGTAATAATCATAGTGGACCTTCTTTCTTTTTGAATACTTTTTATTATACTACCAATGGCAAGCCGGTGAATTTCCTTTATCTTTGGAATACAACCATATATTTCTAAACAAATAGACGGGAAACATTACAACAAAATGTAAAACAGATTGATTATAAATATGGATATAAGTATAATAATTCATGTGGAATAGTAGCAGACGGGGATGAATGATACTTTTCCGCACGAATCAGTTTGTTTATGAACCTGAGGGAATATGGTAGAGAAGGAAATTTGGAGATTTCGGCGCCGTCTCTTACAGGTATTTTTTATATGCAAGGAGAGGAGTATAGCATGAAAAAATCAGGGGTTTTAGGGCTGGCGGTATTGCTTGCCCTGGCAGGCGGCACGGCTCATGCGGCCGGTGTTTATGAGTTGGAAGGAGTTGTCGTTACAGCGACTAAAATTGAAGAGTCCACGGAAAAAGTGCCGGCCAGTATATCTGTGGTAACGGCAAAGGAAATTAAAGACCGCGGTTATCAAAGTGTAGCCCAGGCATTGGGGCAGGAACCGGGGGTTTACCTGTCGCCTGTAGCAAATGGCGGGATTTCCCTTCGCGGTTTCGCATCCAGCGATATCCTTGTCCTGGTAGATGGACAGCCTGTCAATTCCGGTTGGAACGGTTCTGTAGACTGGACGATGATCCCCGTGGAAAATATTAAGAAGATTGAAGTGCTCCGCGGTGCGGCTTCTTCCCTTTACGGCGGCCGTGCGACAGGCGGCGTCATTTCGATTACGACAAATACCCATGAGGAAGGGGTTCATGGGAATATGACGCTTTCTTACGGAAGCAACAGTACGACAAAACAGGTTTATGATGTATCTGTCCGTAAAGATAAATGGGATATCGGCGCAGGGTATGAAAAACGTAAAACTGACGGTTGGCGGGGATATTATGTGGATTCCCGCGTATCAAGTAGCACGGCAAATACACCGCAATTCGATGCGAGTAATTTACCTATTGACGGCCGCGGCAGGGTCATCCTTGGGGGACGCGGCGAAAAAGCGTGGACTTCTGAAAGTTACCATGCCAAGCTGACCTATCATTTCAATGAGGACAAGTCTTTAACTTATTCCTACCTTCATACGGATCATAAATACAGTTATGAGCATCCCTTCACTTTGATTAAGGATGCTTCCGGAAAGAGCATTTTCTATGGCAGCGTTGTTTATCCCAATGGAAAAGGCATAGATTTTGCGCCGGGCGATTTTCTCGGATATGTGGGCGCGAAAGAATGGGGTATGCACAATATTTTTTATGATGACAATAAAAACCGGTTCCATGTCCATGCAGGATATACAGATATCAAAAAAGACGGTTACAGCAGTGCCGACGGAGATGATGCGTGGCTGCCCATGACAGAAGAGGAGACTTATGCGTGGAATGGGGAAGGAGTACAGTCTTTTTATCCGAGCAAGACAAAAGACTTTGATTTGAATAAAACCTGGGAATTGGGGTCCCATACCCTGATCGGCGGCTTGGCATACAGGGCAAATTCTTTTGACCAAACGAGATACAATCTGGCCCATTACAAAGATCACGGCAGTAAAATAAATGCTTATGAAAAACATCGCGGTAAAGACGAATCCCTGTCCGCTTATTTCCAGGATAAATGGCAGGCTTCTGAAAAATTTGCCGTTTACGCAGGCCTCCGTTTTGACCGCTACAAGAAATATGGCGGGCATCATGAATTCCTTACGACCGGTTATGTGAAGGACGATGAAGAAGGTATTTATAATGCATGGAGCCCGAAATTATCCTTAGAGTACCTTGTGGGGAATGATACCACTGTATATGCAAGTTATGGACATTCCTTCACGCCGCCTATACTCTACCAGGTGTATCGTTCTGAAAGATCCCCCATCAAGATTGTCAATGGCGTGCCTACGGCTTCTACAAGGGGATCTTTGCCCAATCCCGATCTTGACCCGGAACAGACGGATACGTATGAACTGGGATTGAAGAAAAAATGGAAAGACACCACTGCGAATATTGCTGTCTACAAAGCGGATACGAAAGATGCTATCCGTTATTTCTCCACGGGCAAAGCATCTACTTACAAGGGGGTATTCTATAAAAAAGGTTATTCCCAGTACAGGAACTTCGGCAAGGCAAAGAAAAAGGGCTTCGAGTTCAGTGCTACCCATCAATTCTCCGATAAGGTAAGCGGCTATTTGAATTATGCATGGGAAATGGAATCCATTGATGGCGAACATAACTGGGATATTCCGAAACACCTTATCCACTTCGGCGCGGAGTTTACCGATAAGAGATGGGATATTCTTGCTGATGCCCAGTATGTCAGCGCACGCCAGGAACCTGATGCGGCGACAGGCGTGTACTACTCTGCGGGAAAATTCTTCATTGCCAGCTTATCGGCCAATTACAGTTTCACGAAGAACACCACCGCCCAATTCTATATTTACAATCTTTTCGACAAAGTGATTTATGACAGCGAAGCGGCAAGCGGAAGAACGTATACCCTTACACTGCGTCATTCTTTTTAAGGAGAACATATGAAGAAAATACTTAGACTTGCTTTAGCTGCCATCCTTTTTGCTGCCGGCACCGTATCGGCGAGGCTTCCCGAACCGATATCCATGCCGCAGGATATCAAAGGAACGAGTCCCCATAAGCCGGAAGCGGCGGTGTACTATCTGACGGAGCTTGTGAAAGAAGGAAAGATGACGGCAGAAGAAGCAGAGCGGACGGAAGTGTACATGATTTTCAGGAATGCCCGCCGTATGCAGGATTTGCAGGATGTGGAAGGGCTTTCCGAGGAAGACCGCAGGGCATATATGAAAAAGAAACGTGAACTGCGGGGAAATCCCCTTGTGGAATACGCCAACCGATGCGGATTCACTTTGGAACGGGCCAAAGAACTCATGGATCTTATGCATGACTCTGACAAAGGCACTTCATACTACGGTAAAACCCGACATCATGGATAAAACATAAAAAGGAACCTGCCGGCATAGCCGGCGGGTTCCTTTTTACATTGCAGCTTTTAAATTTTTGTCATTTTTGACATACTTGTGTCACCCGGATTCCAAAAGCACAGTTCTCCTGCATGGAGAGATTTCTGTACGTCGATTGTCCGCTGGTTGGAAGAGCCTTTGAAGAGAAGGGTGATATCTTTTTTTGCGAGGACAAATTCGCCGTCCACAAGGATGTCTATATATTTTAGAAGCTCCATTGTTTCAGGCATAATCTTTGCGAAATGACCGAGTATTTCCTTATCGAAAAGATAGCCGGAGAAGCACCAGAGATCTTTTTCCGGATAGGTTTCCTTGAATCGTTTCACCAAGGGGAGAAGTCCTTTTTGGTTGACCGGCTCCATGGGCTCGCCGCCGAGGAGAGTCATGCCCTGGTAGCAGTCCTGCCCCAATTGTCTGATGATGTAGTCTTCCGTTTCTTTCGTGAAGGGCTTGCCGTAGTGAAAAGACCATGTATCCGGATTGAAGCAGCCTCTGCAGTGGTGGGTGCAGCCGGAAACGAAAAGGGAAAAGCGGATGCCCGGCCCGTTGGCGATATCATATTCTTTGATTCCGGCGTAGTTCATAAATACCTCGCGATAGGGAATAAAAACGGCGCTCATACAGGATGGCGCCGCCTTATCTTAATAATGATGATTAAACGTGGAGGACTCTGTCTTTGATTTCCTGTGTGCGGCCCTGGTTCCAGAACTGGGTGCCGATGTATCCGCATGTCCTTCTTGCCACGGACATGGTGTGCTGGTCGTGGTTGCCGCAGTTCGGGCATTCCCAGATGAGCTTGCCGTGTTCATCTGTTATAATCTGGATTTCTCCCTCATAACCACAGCACTGGCAGTAATCGCTCTTTGTGTTAAGTTCTGCATACATGATGTTCTCGTAAATATGCTTCATAACAGCTAATACAGCCTCGATATTATTCTGCATATTTGGTACTTCTACATAGCTGATAGCTCCTCCTGGAGAGAGTTCCTGGAACTGTGCTTCAAAGCTTAATTTATCAAATGCATCAATTTCCTCTGTTACATGGATATGATAGCTGTTTGTGATATAGTTTTTATCTGTTACTCCTGGAATCATACCAAAACGCTCCTGAAGGCATCTTGCAAACTTATAAGTTGTAGATTCCAGTGGTGTACCATAAAGACTGAAGTCAATATTACTTTCTGCTCTCCACTTATTACATGCATCATTCATATGCTGCATAACTTTGAGTGCAAATGGTTTTGCTTCTGGGTCTGTATGGCTCTTGCCTGTCATATATCTTGTACACTCACAAAGTCCTGCGTAGCCAAGAGAGATTGTTGAATAACCATTATATAAAAGTTCATCAATGGTCTCTCCCTTTTTAAGACGTGCTAATGCACCGTTCTGCCAGAGAATAGGTGCTACGTCAGATGGTGTACCTTTTAAACGGTTGTGGCGGTACATAAGTGCCTCGTGGCAAAGTTCAAGACGCTCATCAAAGATTTCCCAGAACTTATCCATATCTCCACCTGAAGAACAAGCTAAATCTACTAAGTTCAGTGTTACAACACCCTGATTAAATCTTCCGTAGAACTTTGGATTATCGTTCTCATCATGATATACCGTTAAGAAAGAACGGCATCCCATACATGGGTAGCAGTTTCCGTCTTTTAACTTCTTCATGATTTTCTCGGAAATGTAATCTGGAACCATACGTTTCGCTGTGCATTGTGCAGCTAACTTTGTAAGATACCAGTATTTGCTGTTCTCATGAATATTGTCTTCCTCAAGAACGTAAATAAGCTTGGGGAAAGCGGGTGTGATATATACACCTTTTTCATTTTTAACACCGAGAATACGCTGATTAAGCATTTCCTCGATAATCATTGCAAGGTCATCTCTTGCAGGACCTTCTTCTACCTCATCAAGATACATGAATACGGTAACAAAAGGAGCCTGTCCATTTGTAGTCATCAGTGTGATAACCTGATACTGAATAACCTGAACTCCCTGCTTAACCTCTTTTCTTACACGCATTTCTGCGATTTCATTTATCTTCTGCTCATCAAGTTCCATTCCTTCTACTTCGAACTCTGCCCGAACGTCACGACGATACTTCTGACGGCTGATTTCGACAAATGGAACCAGATGGGAAAGTGTAATACTCTGTCCACCGTACTGGGAACTTGCAATCTGGGCTACTGCCTGTGTTGCGATGTTACATGCTGTAGAAAAGCTCTTTGGCTTCTCAATCATAACGTCGCTGATTACTGTTCCGTTCTGGAGCATATCTTCTAAGTTTACCAGACAGCAGTTATGCATATGCTGTGCAAAGTAATCAGAATCATGGAAATGAATGATTCCTGCTTCATGTGCATCCACAATCTTCTGTGGAAGAAGGAAACGTCTTGTAATATCCTTACTTACCTCTCCTGCCATATAATCCCTCTGTACACTATTGACCGTTGGGTTCTTGTTAGAATTCTCCTGGATAACTTCCTCGTTATTACACTCTAACAGACTCAGAATCTGCTTATCTGTAGAATTGGACTTTCTAACCAACGCTCTCTTATAACGGTAAGTAATATAATTACTTGCCAGACGGAATGCCTTCTGGTTCATGATCTGATTCTCTACTAAATCCTGAATCTCCTCTACATTGAGCGCACGATTCATTCCCTCACAGA
>ENA-OPCX01001364-OPCX01001364.1-human-gut-metagenome-genome-assembly--contig:-NODE-1364-length-10558-cov-2.881462_pt1 | contig 10558 bp, 8 predicted proteins | sample MGYA00241570_ERZ501491 | MGnify/ENA primary metagenome ERZ501491 (study PRJEB25962, sample SAMEA2042620) | human gut metagenome | biome: human gut; feature: human-associated habitat; material: faeces... | reverse complement strand
CACTCGGAAAGATGCAGGCAAAGTGTGCAGAAGAGGTGAAACGGATCAATGGAGCAGTGAGGTTTGAGGAGGCATATCAATATCAGCAGGGGGATCGTTTTTAAGAAATAATTTATTGAAATGCGGTAAGACTTACAGTATGATAAAAGAAAAGGAAGGAGTGGTACATGATGACACAGATGAAGGAACGGGCAGTTGAATTGATAGAACGTATTCCAGATGAAAAAATGTTTTATGTGATTAATATTCTTCAGAATCTTGAGGAAATGTCATCCAACAGACCAGATAAGAAACAGGCAATGGAAGCACTCCAGAATGTGCTGAAGTTCAGCGGAAGATTACCAGAAGATTTTGACGCAGACAAGGAATTACAGGAGGCAAGGGAGGAAAAGTATGGTAATATTGGTTGACACAAATATTATTATAGATGCACTTGCCAATCGGGAACCATATGCTGATGATGCAAAAAGAATTATGGAAAAATGTGCGGCAAGGGAAATAACAGGAATACTTGCGGCACATAGCATACCAAACTTGTTTTATATTCTTAGAAAAAATTTCAGTCAGGAAGAAAGAAGATTTCTTCTGAAAAATTTATGTGAGATATTTCAGATTTCTGATTTGAATGAAAAGAAGATAGTAGCTGCATTGGAAAACAATGCATTTTCAGATTTTGAAGATGGTCTGCAGGAAGAATGTGCAGTTGAGTCTATGGCAGATTATATTGTTACACGAAATCCGGCTGATTTTAAGCATTCAAGAGTAAAAGTAATTCTCCCAGATGAGTTGTTGAGAGAGTTAGAAAAAAATTAATTATCAGAAGGGAATACAGGACCATTACTTCGGTAGTGGTCTTTTCTGTACTCTTAAAAGCTGTGAATTTATGAGGAGGAAACATAGTTGAAAGATTTTGAAGGGTTCATTAAGAACTATGCTACCAGAGATTTTTTCTATTTTTTTGCAGAAAAATCTATTGAAATATATAAAAATCAAGTAGAAAAATTAGATGAACATTTGGTATGTAATATTACATTTCCTTTAAACATTATTCAGCATGGTTTTATACATAAGCAGGCAAAAGTCATGTTATCGGCATGGGATATTCCAAACATGGCATATCTTTCTATCACGAATTCCAATGATTACAGAAATGATATTATGACAGAACAATTAGCAGGAAGAGTGGTCAACCTGTATCGTGGGTATGAAAATAAGCATTCAGGAAGTGAATATATTGGAAATAATGGACTGCCTAGTATATTCAAATATTTGATGGGAATGTCATATGAACAATTTAAATACGCAAATCCGGCATGGATATATCAGAACTATAACCGCAATTACCATATGCTGATCGGTTCGCCTAATATTAACAGGGAAAAAATAGTTGATATCAATGTGATTACAAACGAATTATTTGGACTTACAGCAGAGGAATTGTTAGCAGTAGAATGGATTATCTGGTGGCTGTGTTCTATTCATCCAGATCCATTAAGCGCACCGGAAGAGTTATATAGAGAAAAAGAAAATAGCATTCTGACAAAGAAAAATCTGGAGCGGGTTATAAGTTATTATTCTGTGACCTATGAACAGGTGAGAAACTCATCATTGCGAAAACAGATTTTCTACAACAAACCATTTGTGATTACGCAAAAGACGAAAGAAACGATTGCAGTCAGTTTCTATTTGGTACAGATGATGATAGCAGATGGATTGTACTGGCTGATTCGGGATTACTATCACAACAATCATTGGGGAACCAAATTTATAATTGCTTTTGGAGAGATGTTTGAGGATTACTTTGAAGAACTGGCAGGTTTATATCTGCCCAAGAATTCATGGCATAAGATTCCAGAGGAAAGAAAAAAGAGTGCTGATTATTATGTTGAAGTGGATGAAGCGGTATTTTTGTTTGAATTAAAATCAGGATTACTTGGACTGGGAGCAAAACAGCAGGTGCCGGATGTTGGGCAGATTGATATATTTTATAACAGGAACATAAAAGAGGCATATGAGCAGTTGAAGGCATCAGAGCAGGAATATAAAGGAGAGAAACCTGTAATAAAGGTTTTTCTTTTGTATGAGAGTATGACAAATACACAGATGATAGTCGGCTCATTGCCGGAAATATTTGAGCAAGATCCAAGATGTTATATTATGACAATAGATGATCTGGAGATGCTTCTGGCAACCTATAAAAAGGATAAAAGCAGATTTGATGATGTTGTGAAAGCACTTGTTGAAAATAAAAGAGGAGGCAACGACTATAAGAGTGTTCTGGAAATATTGAATATATATCAGGCAGTTGGCGATATGCACTTTATTGGAGAAAGAGATTATTTCAATAAAATAGCAGAAAAGCTGAAAAAGGAATTAGGGACAGACCAATAAGGAGGACACCATGCCCAAACTTATCCTACGCTGCAACTACCTCAAAAACTCCCCGCCCGCACACCTTGCTAATTACATCAATTACATCGGCACCCGTGAGGGCGTGGAGAAGGTAGGCAGCACGACATCTTCACTGCCAGCCACCGACCGGCAGAAAAGTCTGATTGAAGATATTCTGGCAAAGATTCCCGATGCGAACCGGATGCATGAGTATCACGATTATATCCAAAGACCAACCAGAGAAAATGCATCGGAGTTTATTACGCAGGCGTTGGAAAATAACCTTGACATCATAGCGAAAAAGAAAAATTACATGGATTATCTGGCAAACAGACCGGGAGTAGAAATCATAGGTACTCACGGTCTGTTTTCAAATGAGGGAGAACCAGTGGTGCTGTCCCGTGTGGCAGAAGAGGTGGCAAATCATCCCGGTGTGATCTGGACGAATGTCATCAGCCTGCGGAGGGAGGATGCCGAGCGGTTAGGCTATGACAGTGCCGCCCAGTGGCAGGCACTGTTGAGGAGCAGGGTGCAGTTGCTGTGTGAAAATTATAAGATAGACAGCCGGAACCTGAAATGGTATGCGGCGTTCCACAATGAATCCCATCATCCCCATGTGCATCTGGTGGTCTATTCTTCTGATCCGTCCGAGGGATACTTGACGGCAAAGGGAATCGATGCCATGCGTTCTGCATACGCACATGATATTTTCCGGCAGGAGTTTCTAAGCATCTATGAGAAAGCAACCGAACAGAGAAACCAGTTAAAAGAGCAGGCAGAAAAAAGTCTGCTTTTTTTGTTGCAGCAAATGCAGGAGGGAGTCTGCCATAATCCCCAAATTGCAGAACAGATGCAGCTTTTATCCAGACGGCTAAAAAATACCGGAGGAAAAAAGGTATATGGATACTTGAAAGCAGATGTCAAAGCCATCGTAAATGACATTGTAGATGAACTGGCAAAGGAAGAGCGTGTGGCAGAATGCTATCAGGCATGGCTGAAAAGCAGGGAGGAGATACAGCATTACTATAAAGATTCGGAAATAGAGAGGATACCGCTGTCACAGCAGAAGGAGCTAAAGAGCGTTAAAAATATGGTCATCCGTGAGGCAGTCCGTTTTGGAGAAGGGTATCTGTATCTGGAAGAAGCGGAAACAGGAATGGAACGGCTGGAAGAGATATCCGAACAGCAGACGGAAAACCTTGCCGCATTGCAGGGGGAGGACATGCCGGATATCCTGCCTGAACAGACGGAAATGGAAGAGCAGGAATCAGACAGGCAGGAAGAAGGGCAGGGGGAATCCATTTCTTATTTTGCCAGATGGACGGACCGGTATAAAGAAGCGAGGGAATATCTCTATGGCACGATGGAGGCAGAACCGGATGAGGAGGCAGCCCATGAGATCATGCTGGAAGAGGCAGAGCAGGGAAATGCGTATGCCATGCACGACATGGGAAAGATTTATGCACAGGGCATTGGATGTGAAGCAGACAAAGAAATGGCAGATGTGTGGTACAAAAAAGCATTAGCGGCAATGCAGTATGTAGAGCAGAAGAAAAAGAATACCTATCTGGAATACCGCATCGGAAAAATGTATCAGTACGGACTTGGTACAGACGAGAATATGGAACAGGCAGGGGAGTGGTTTTCCAAGGCGGCAGCAAAGGAACATAAGTATGCGCTCTATTCCCTTGGCATGCTCTATCTGCAGGGGAAAGGAGTGGAGCAGGATGAGGAAACCGCATATAGTCTGCTGTTCCGGTCTTACAGCAAGGGAAATCCCTATGCGGCGTATGAACTTGGAAAACTGTATGAGACAGGATGCGGAACAGAGAAAAATCAGGAAAAGTCGGAAAATTGTTATCGTGTAGCCTTTCTAGGTTTTCTGAATCTTGAGAAAAGATCAAAGGATGATACGCTCTGGTATCGTATCGGCTGCATGTATCTGCATGGGATCGGGACAGAGGCAGACGAAACGAAAGCGGAACATTATCTGACAAAGGCATCTGATTATGGCAACACCCATGCCTCCTATCAGCTTGCCAGACTCTATATCAGACAGGAGAGCCAAAAGTTAAGCGGGGAGTCTGGGACAGAGCTGGATGTTGAAAAGATTGCAAAAGCGGTAAAGTGGCTGGAAGAATCAGCCGCACAGGAAAATCCGTTTGCGGATTATGCAATCGGACGGTTGTACAGGGAAGGCACACTGGTAGCAGAGGACATGGAAAAAGCAGTGTTCCACCTGAAACGTGCCGCAGATGCCAGAAACAGCTATGCACAGTATCAGCTTGGGAAAATATATCTGGAAGAGGACACTAAAAACATTCCGGCAGCCATACAGTATCTGACACTGGCTGCGAAACAGAAAAATGAATTTGCAGCATACCGGTTAGGGAAAATTTATCTTGCCGGAGAAGAACTGCCAAAGAACACGGAACTGGCACTGCATTATCTGAAGATGGCGGCAGACACCGAAAACCAGTATGCACAATATGCCCTTGGGAAAGTGTATCTGATCGGAAAGGATGCCCGGCAGGACAAGGAACGGGCATACGACTATTTTTTAAAATCCGCAGAGCAGGGAAATATTTATGCAGCGTATTTTTTAGAACACTGGAATGATATGCCACACCCCGATCTGTTCTTAATGGCAACAAGGCTCATGCGGCATCTGGAACATATCATCGAAGAGAATGTGGCTGGAAGAAAGAGTGGAGGACGCAGGCAGGGGATTGACAGAAAACTCGCACGAAAAATCCGTCAGAAGAAGATTGCACAGGGACATGCCGTGGATGACCATGAGAACATGGTACAGACACAGTGATCACAGGAGGAGTGGTAGAAATGATGAGAGGAGGTACGATTGGGAGATTTTATTTACTTTACAGAGGAACAGAAGGAGCGTGCCAATGCAGTACATATTGCGGACATCCTTCGCCGGGAGCATGAGGAAGTGGAGCGTTCCGGAAATGAATGGCGCTGGAAACGGCACAGGAGTGTGACTTTCCGGGGGAGCAGTTGGTACCGCCACAGCAGACAGGTCGGAAGTCATGCCATTGATTTTATGCAGGAGTTCTTCGGGATGTCCTACCCGGAGGCGGTGAGCTATCTGCTGGACGGAGAACAGGGACAGATTATTGAACGGGGAAAAAGGCAGGAGACAAAAAGAAAACCGGGAAGAGCGGAGAAAGGACGGCAGTCTGTAGAAAAAGAACAGACAGAGGAAAGAAAAGAACCAAAAGAGCCAAAGGAACTGAAACCGCCGGAGAAAAATCCGACCATGAAGAGAGTCTATGCATATCTTCTGCAGAAACGTCATATTGACAGGGAAATCCTCTCGTACTTTGCAAAGGAAGGAACCATATATGAATCTGCGGAGCATCACAACATTGTGTTTGCCGGACTGGACAGCGAGGGGAAAATCCGGCATATCCATGTGAAGGGGAGCTGTTCTGACGGCAGGAGCTTCCGGCTGAATCAGGAAGGCTCGGAAGCTGCCTACGGATTTGGATACAGGGGAAACGGGAACAGACTGTATGTGTTTGAGGCACCCATTGACCTGTTATCATTTCTGTCCCTGTATCCAGACAACTGGCAGGAGAACAGTTATATCACCTTAAACGGTGTGGCAGAACATGCCATGCTGCAGGCATTGAAAGACAATCCCAGACTGGATACGGTTGTGCTGTGCCTCGACCATGATCCGGCAGGCATAGAGGCGTGCGGCAGACTGGCAGAGATTCTGGTACGCAATGGATATGGTGCGGTAAAGAGGTTACAGTCAGCCTGCAAAGACTGGAATGAGGATTTAAAAGGCAGATATGGTGAGGAAACAATTCCGGCACAGGAGCATCCGAGAGTCATGGAATGCAGGGCATGGACAGAGGTGCTGAAAGAAGTGACGGAATCCATCAACATCAAGTATGCCAACAGAAGTTATATCTGCCGTTATTATCAGGATATTTATAATGAACTGAAAAAGGGCAGGGGCAGGGAACAGCTTATGGATGCCTTTGACGGACCGGGGATGCTTTTGACCGGAGTGCTTGTGCGGTGCATGGAAAAAGAGGGAATCGCACTTGGCAGGGAAACTAGTGCAGACCAGATACTGGAAAATCTGTCAAAGCGTTATCAGCCGCATAAAGACAAGGGAAACTTCAACACCCGCATCCGGCAGATGCAGGCAGCCTTTGAAGAAACACTGGAGGTGTTCGATACAAAAGACTTAGAACAAAAAGAAGATCAGGAACTGCTTGCCAGAAAATGTATGAGCCTTGCGATGGAATGCATCCGGGCTCATATTTTTGTTGCCATCGACTGCGGGGAAGAGCAGATGAAGCCGGCAAAACAGACTGTGAAGGAACAGAAAATGGAACATCAGGAGGGAGGAATGATGCTATGCAGCCAGTCGTGATGCTGGTGATCGCAGGGGTGGCAATGTTTTCCGTGATTGGAGGCGTGTCACTTCTGTCACACTATTATACATTAAACGGAATCAAGAGCAGGACTGTCGGGGACGGTCAGCATGGAACGGCGAGATTTGCCACGAAAAAGGAAATCGCAGAAACCTATGTGCAGGTGCCCTATGAACCGGAGCTGTGGCGCAGGGGTGAGAACCTGCCGGCTGCACAGGGACTGGTACTCGGCAGCATGGAGCGGGCAGGAAAACTATACGCACTGGTGGATACCGGGGATGTGCATTGCCTGATGATCGGTGCGGCAGGAGTCGGAAAGACCGCACATTTTCTGTATCCCAACATTGAATATGCCTGTGCCTGTGGAATGAGTTTACTGACCACGGACACAAAGGGAGATTTATACCGCAACTATGCAGGCATTGCAAAAAAATACTATGGCTACCATACGGCAGTCATCGATCTCCGTAATCCGACCAGAAGCGATGGTGACAATATGCTCCATCTGGTCAACAAATACATGGATGAGTATCTTGCAGACCATACGAACCTGAGTGCCAAGGCAAAAGCGGAAAAGTATGCAAAGATTACGGCAAAGACCATTATCTCCTCCGGTGGTACGGACAGTTCCAGCTATGGACAGAATGCGTTTTTCTATGATGCGGCAGAAGGCGTGCTGACGGCAGCCATCCTGCTCATTGCGGAATTCTGCCCGGATGGAAAAAGACACATCATCAGCGTGTTCAAGCTGATACAGGATTTACTTGCACCATCTAAAGTGAAAGGGAAAAACCAGTTCCAGCTACTTCTGGCAAAACTCCCGGATACCCACAAGGCGAAATGGTTTGCAGGGGCAGCCTTAAATACGGCAGAGCCGTCCATGCAGTCGGTTCTCTCCACAGCGTTGTCCAGACTGAATGCTTTTCTGGATTCCGAGCTGGAGCAGATACTCTGTTTTGATACCGCCATCGATGCAGAGCTTTTCTGCAAACAAAAGACGGCGGTGTTTCTGGTCATGCCGGAGGAGGACAATACCAAGTATTTTATTATTTCTCTGATCTTACAGCAGCTCTACCGGGAAATCCTCGTGGTGGCAGACGAGAACGGAGGGAAACTGGACAATCGTGTGGTTTTCTTCTGGGATGAGGTCGGAACGATTCCGAAGATTGAAAGTGCAGAGATGATGTTCTCAGCGTCCCGATCCAGAAGGGTGAGTATCGTACCCATGATCCAGTCCTTTGCCCAGCTTAATAAGAATTATGGGAAAGAGGGTGCAGAAATCATTATCGATAACTGTCAGGATACCATCTTCGGAGGGTTCGCTCCGAACTCGGAGTCAGCGGAAGTGCTGTCAAAGAGCCTGGGCAACAAAACCGTCATGTCCGGTTCCATCAGCCGGGGAAAGAATGATCCGAGCCAGTCCCTCCAGATGATCCAAAGACCGCTCATGACAGCGGATGAATTAAAGTCACTGCCAAAAGGAAACTTTATCGTATCAAAGACCGGGACTCACCCTATGCGGACAAAACTGAAACTGTTCTTAAAATGGGGCATCACATTTGAAGAACCCTATGAGATTGAAGAAAAATCTGCAAGAAAGGTAGCATACGCAGACAAGCAGGAAATTGAAGAGGAGATCATACGGAGATATATGTGCTGCATGGAAGAACCAGACGAGACACCTGCAGAAACGGCAAGGACAGGAGGGATGCAGCAGACATCGCTGACGGACACCATGAAAAAGATGCGGCAGACCTTACGGACGGAAGATTAGGAGGCAGGGTGACTAGGAAAGAAATCTATGAAACGGAGCTGCCACACAGGGCGGTGGCGGTCTATCTGTATCTGGAGACTCGTGCGGACAGGGAGAGGACATGCTATCCGGCAATCGGTACCATTGCCAGAGAGCTGCACCTGTCTGTAAGTACGGTCAAGCGTGCAATCCACGATCTGGAGTGTGCAGGATTTATACAGAAAAAGCAGAGATGGCGTGAGAACGGAGGAAAGAGCAGCCTGCTCTATGAAATCATAAAATAGGCACAAAGGGATTACTGCGCCGGTCAGGTGGACTATGGTATGGTTCACCGTGGCCTGTGCAGGGAACTTTTCACTTTAAGGGGAAGAACAGAGAAAAGAAAATACAGTTGGCGATATGAAACATCAATATATTTTTTCGGAAAAAAACTAAGAATTGAAGTATTATCAGATGGATCAGATGGATTATGTGGGGGATTCATAAAGTAGTGGTATCAACATGACGATATAGAAAATGCAGGGAAGCATTGTATTTCAAAGAGTTTGAGATACAGTGCTTCTGCGTTTCTATAGGAGATAGTCGTTCTATGCGGAAAATAGTCATTTGATGCGGAGAATGATCGAGCGGAAGATTTGTTTGATATAATAAAGAGTGCTAGGTGAGACTTGTATGGTTTACAGGCATGAGAGCAATCAAAGACAGGAATGAAAAATATGAACATTATTATTTGTGATGACAGGATAGATGACAGAAAAAATCTATCAGATTTGCTGTCAGACTATGGTGAAAAAAAGAATTATGAGTTTACTATTACAGAATATGAATCCGGAGAACAGTTATGCGAAGAACAATCGGCTTTGGAAGCGTGTCAGCTATTATTTCTGGACATCAATATGCAGGGGATGGATGGGCTGAAAACAGCTATGAGGATTAAAGAAAAATATCCAAAACTTCCGGTTGTACTTGTGACGGCATACATGAATTACGCACTGGATGGATATAAGGTGAAAGCAAGCCGTTTTCTGCTGAAAGATAACCTTGCAGATACTATAGAAGAATGTATGGATGATTTGATAGCAGAAATTAATAAAAACCGTAGGATTCTCGAATTTCGTTTTGTGGAAGGAACGATAAAACTTTATGCAGATGACATCATTTATATAGAAACAGAGCTTCACAAAAATGTATTTTATACAGAAAAAGGGACATTTCAGATTTATAAAAAACTGGATGAACTGGAAAACGAATTAAAGAATATGGGATTTGTGCGGGCGCATTTAAGTTTTCTTGTAAATATGAAATACATTACCAAAATCAGCAGTTATGTGATGACACTTACGACAGGAAAAAAGATTTCGGTTCCCAAGGCACGATATGCACAGGTAAAGAGGGAATATATGCTGTATAAGGGAGAAGAATAACATGACATTCTGGGTATTGACATTTATTGCGGAAATGCTGGAAGTAAAAGGAACGCTATACTTTTTTGATACTTTTATGGAAAAAAGAGATGGCGGATATAGGAACAGATATAGATTTTTTGTTTATTGCGGAGTGCTTTATCTGGTAGCAGTCACAGGGGCATGGATCGGAATGTTAAAATGTATCCCGATTATACTGGTTATGTCTTTCCTGAATCTGGCTTATTATGAAGTTTCCTTCCGGCAGAGTTTTTTGTTTTCAATCATCAACTATACAATGCTTGTATTGATTGATTATGTGACTGTTTTGCTGGGAAGAGGAGGTTCAATCCAAGAAAAATGGTTTTTACAGGCACTGATATCAAAAACGGTTTTTATCATTCTGATGTTGTTTATTCGAAGATTTAGCAAGACAAGAAAAAGCTGCGGTCTGATTACAGGAAAAGAATGGTTACAGTTTTTCTGTGTTCCTGTATTTACGGTGGTCGGTTTCATTCTTATGTTTTATTCAGAAAACGATGATATGCAGAATGTATTTTTATTTCTTTCGGTGGGACTGGTTGCGATTAACCTTATCC
>ENA-OPCX01001348-OPCX01001348.1-human-gut-metagenome-genome-assembly--contig:-NODE-1348-length-10635-cov-2.376843_pt1 | contig 10635 bp, 10 predicted proteins | sample MGYA00241570_ERZ501491 | MGnify/ENA primary metagenome ERZ501491 (study PRJEB25962, sample SAMEA2042620) | human gut metagenome | biome: human gut; feature: human-associated habitat; material: faeces... | reverse complement strand
CCGGAGGTGGCCCATAAGATCAAGTTCTTCATCGGTGACGTCCGCAACCTCCAGTCGTGTAAGAATGCCATGCCTGGTGTTGATTACATTTTCCATGCAGCTGCATTGAAGCAGGTTCCCTCTTGCGAGTTCTTCCCTATGGAGGCTGTTAAGACCAATGTGATTGGTACTGACAACGTACTTACCGCAGCTATCGAAGCAGGCGTGAAAGCAGTTATCTGCCTCTCAACTGACAAGGCTGCTTATCCTATTAATGCTATGGGCATTACCAAGGCCATCGAGGAGAAGATCGCCGTTGCTAAGTCACGTTACTCAGGTAGCACCAAGATCTGCTGCACCCGTTATGGCAACGTCATGTGTTCTCGTGGTTCAGTTATTCCTTTATGGATTGATCAAATCCGTCACGACAACCCAATCACCCTCACCGAGCCTAATATGACCCGCTTCATCATGTCGCTCGAAGAGGCTGTCGATCTCGTATTATTTGCCTTCGAACATGGTCAAAACGGTGATATCCTCGTTCAGAGGGCTCCAGCTTGTACCATCCAGACACAAGCTGAAGCTGTCTGCGAGCTCTTTGGTGGCAAGAAGGAGGATATTAAGGTCATTGGCATCCGCCATGGCGAGAAGATGTACGAAACTCTCCTCACCAACGAAGAATGCGCCAAGGCCGAGGATATGGGCGACTTTTATCGTGTACCAGCTGATAACCGTAGTTTGAACTATGACCAGTTCTTCACTGAGGGTGATGCCAAGCGTTGCGAGCTCTCTGAATTCAACTCTGACAACACCTGTCGTCTGAATCTTGAGGAGACCAAGGCAAAGATTGCTTCGTTGGAGTACATCCAAAACGAGTTGAACGAAGTTCTAAAGCTTGCAAAGTAAAATCCAATTTTATCAGGATTTTGTCCAATAACTAAGTAGGCAACAGGTGTGAAGCTGCGGATCGAATCCGTTGCCTGCTACAAAATAACTCACAATGAACATCAAGATACAATGTAACCATTGTTTCGAGCCAATCACCATCTCCATAGAGGAATCTGACCTCGAATTTGAATCACTACCCTTTGATTGATTAATTTCATCTTCATTTGAAAATGTATTGTTTTTAATTAGGAGTAAATTCGCTGGGTTCATGAGCAAAGAAAACATGCAACAAGAATATGATATTAATCCAAAGTATTATTATGACGTTCAAAGTAAACTTCATTTTTACCATGACTTTTCGTGCCATATTCCCTTTGAAGACCAGTTTGACAGTGTTCAAAACAAATATATTAGAAGGATAGAATGCCTGTATAAGTGTCTGAGTGATGCCAGTCTTTTTGTTAGATATATAGAGGATGAAAACGAGTTGGACTATGTTTGCAGAAGAATAGATTTTATAAACGACTTTTTCCGTTCATTCGACTCAAATAACGCAATTATATTCTTCGTAAATGAGGATATTGCCAAAAGTAATCAAATTTCAAATCAATTCATAATAGTACCAAACAGAGGAAGTAAGACAATACATCATTTTTTATCATCAATTCCTTCGGCAGAAGAATTCTTTATTAAGAGTCTTAATCCTTTCCATAGCCAAAGACTATCTGCATTAGCTAGATACAAAAAGAAAAAACTATTAAAGAGAATCAGTAGATTCATGATTAGATTTGAGGCTCGTAAGCCAATATATAAACATTACAACTTGTATCAAAACAGAATACAGGACAGATAGAAGGGAAGTATTAATACAATTTATTATACTTCAGTTTTGAAATATTATCCATAATGGAAGAAAGTAGAGGGTCACGAATAGCAAAGAATACAATGTTCTTGTATGGACGAATGTTGCTATCAATGATAGTAACGTTATATACGTCAAGAGTGGTGCTTAACACACTTGGCGCGAGTGACTTTGGTATTTATAACGTAGTCACAGGATTTGTTGTGTCTTTTGGTTTCCTGAATAGTGCAATGCACACCTCGGTTCAGCGTTTTCTGACCGTTGAGATGAAGGAGAACAATCATGAGAGACTCAACCAGATATTCAGTATGGGTGTTACTATCCACCTCATCCTCGCTTTGGCTATGGTGATAATCGCAGAACCTATCGGATTGTATTTTGTGCAAACCAAGTTGGTTATTCCACTTGAGCGCATGGAGGCTGCATTGTGGATTTTTCATCTGTCTGTCATTGTTTTATTCTTCGGAATTATGAACGTTCCCTATAAGGCCTTGATTATTGCGAGGGAGAATATGGGAGCATTTGCAGCAATAAGTCTGATCGAAGTGTTTGCAAAGCTTGCTATTGCCATTGCTTTGGTTTATAGTATTTTGGACAAGCTCATTCTCTATGGTGTCTTGCTGATGATTGTAGCTGTTACAATCCAACTGTTCTATATGTGGTATTGTATATCGCATTATGAAGAAGGAAAGTATAAGCGATTTTGGAACAAAAAATTGTTTGGGGAAATGAGCAGCTTTGCGGGCTGGAACCTAATAGGTGTTTTTGCTGGCATTGTCTATAATCAAGGTGTAAATATCGTTCTTAATATTTTTGGTGGTCCGATAGTAAATGCGGCAAGAGCTATTGCCTTCCAAGTGAGTGGCGCTGCAAACCAATTGGTTACAAACTTTCAGTTGGCTACCAATCCACCAATCATGAAGGCATACGCAACAGGAGATAAGTCTGTATTCAGACTTCTGTCATCATCGTCCAAGCTTTCATACATATTGCTTCTATTCATTGTGATTCCTTTTTTGCTGGAATGTTCTTATGTGTTGAAACTCTGGTTGAAAGAAGTACCGGAATATTCTATTATGTTTGTGAGATTGGCTATGATTGATATCTTAGTCTGCTCATTGGCAGGACCACTTCATACGCTGATGCAGGCTACTGGGTCTATCAGAAAGTATCAGATAATTGTAAGTGGAGTCTTATTGATGAATCTCCCACTTTCATATCTTATGTTAAAAATAGGTATGAGCTTTGACTCTACATTTTATGTATCAATATCACTCTCTTCGATAGCATTGGTTATACGCTATTGCCTTTTGCGATCATACGTAGAATATAGCGTCAAAGAACTTGTATTGGATTTCACAATCCCAATTGTCATCTTGACGATAGTAAGCAATATTGTTCCTTTAGTTATTTACAATTATATGGAACAAGGACTATTTAGACTTCTTATCGTTTGTGTAACATCATGGACTTCCATCGCACTTGTATCTTGGATTTGTGTCTTAGATAAAAATGAGAAATCCCTTCTATTACGAATAATTAAAAGGTAAAAATGAAGATAGCTATTATTGCAGATAATCTGGGTAATAATGCGCCAGGATTAGTGTTTAGAAACATTCTGACAGGTCTGTCTGAAAAGATAGAGTTTGACATTATTACTTCTACTTTAGATTATCGGGCACCAAGGGAACATAGAGGAAGCGTTAACTATGTACCGCAGAAGAGAATTCCATCATGGAGGCTAAGAACATTTTTGTTTAATATATTTGGCTTCTATCATACACAGAAGAAGTGGGCAAAGGATATCCAAGGTATATTGAACTCCAAAGCGTATGACGTTGTTGTAAGCCTCATGTCGTCCGCTTTCTATGCATCCGTTATGGCTGCTGATATATTTGTATCTCATAGGAAAGTGAAGCATATCTGCTATTGTGTAGATGCAGTTCCAGCACCTTTCCCATGGGAAAAAGAGGGAATGTACACTTCTGCCATGAAACGTTGTGTGAGGAAGTATATGCAAAAGGTGAATGTCCTGTGCATGACCAACCAAGAAATGCTGACCTACGAGTTAGGGATTATCGGTAATCCCAATATAAAATCTGTGGTTCTGCCAAATCCATCAAAAGAGACATCGCTTCAAAAATTACCAATTGAAGATATTACACCTTCATTTGTCTATGCTGGTAAGATGTATGGTGTGCGAAATCCAGATGCCCTACTTGATGGATTTAAGCTTTTCCTTAAGAATCATCCTTTAGCAAAGATGATTTTTGTAGGTTCGGGTAATTTGGATACATACATCAAAGAACATTATGCAGACTTATTGGATAGTATTGAATTTATCTCATATACAACGGATCTTGCCCAGATATATAAAAAGTGCGTTGCGTTGATTGATGTAAATGCAAACTTTGACAATGATGTTTTTTTGTCAAGTAAAGTCATTAGTTATCTGCCATACAATAGATTGATTATTTCAGAGTCTGGCAATGGAAGCCCTGTTCGTTCAATGTTTAAGACTTCACAAACTATATTGCATGTACATCATCGTGCAGAAGAATTTAATAACGCCATGGAGTCTTGCATAAATAACATTGGTTCAATAGATTATTCTGAAAGAGAGGAGTATCTAAAGCGGATGGATATAAATGCTGCTACAGATACATTCATTAATCAAATTTATGAAAATAATGAGAACTGAAAGTCTTATACTTAAGGTGTTATTGTGTTTTAATGTGTTTACACTTTTGATGTATATCATCACGCCATTAAGCATAAATTCTGGCTATCACTTTTTAAATATATTCTATATTGCTCTAAATATATTTATGATGAAGCTTGGATTCCAGAAAGGACAAAATAAGACGTGCCATTTAGAGTCTCAACCAAGTCTTCAGATTACTCCGAAGACTTTTAATATTGTGCTTATATTTTATTTATGTACGTTTACCATCAGATACGCCTATATGTTGTATCTGCCTCCTCTTGATTTCGGTGCATTGATCAATCGAATTGCGATTGGAGTTGCCGATCCGCATATGGGACGTACATTCATGCACGGAGGTAGAACCATCCCTTGGACTGTCTATTTTATCACTTCGGTTATTGATTCTATCTTCTTTATTTTCGCGCTGATTTGTTGGAAACAATTAAAGACAATAATAAAAATCCTTGTTGCTGTCCTTCTCGTATTTGAAGGCTTTTATTCAATGGGAACAGGAACTAATTTTGGTGTTATTATGCTCGTATCATGCGCTTGCTTAGCAATCATGATGCAGATACCTAATGAGACATTATCGACAGCGAAAATTACAAGACTCAGCATATTAGGCATATTTGCGCTTCTTTTTGTCGTTTCTATATTCTTCTACAATATGGAAGGTCGAAGTGGCGGTAGTTTTGAGGAACTTAAGGGAGGAGATTATCTAGCATTAGGATCTTCTGTTACTGTTGACACCAATGCATTTTTGGATATTCTTCCTTATAGATTTCAAATTTTGTTGCTTTATATCTTTAGCTACCTTACACAAGGCTATATGTTTTTGGAGAACATTTATTTGCTCGATTTCCATTGGGGAGGTTTTTTCGGCAATAATCCTGCTCTCCAGTCAATAGCTCAGGATTTCCTGTTCTTCAACCCTGAACTGGATAGTTATCAGATGCAGATGGAAAGGTTAGGAGTTGACTCATACGTTAATTGGCACTCATGTTATCTTTGGCTTGCAAATGACTTTACACTACTTTTCGTTCCTTTGGTTATATACTATATTGCCAAGTTTGCCAGTGTAGCTCTACGTATGTATAGGACAAGTCATGATTTAAGTTCTGGTATCGTATTCGTTGTTCTGGCTAATATGTTACTATTTTTGTTCGCGAACAATAACTATTTGTCATCAGTATTCTACTCTTTTATGTTTATTTTCCCATACTGGTACTTTAAAAAATATAAACAAATATAGCAATGGTAAATTATCTATATAAGTCGTACGCAATTTTCTGCAATAATAGCAATTTTTTAGAAAGGACTAAGATTAATTCTGTGTTCCGGCATATTATTCAGAGATTAACGAATATTATGGTTCCCTTTTGGTTTAACAGAACAGCAAATAATCCCCAATATAGAATAGACGCTACTCAGAAGACAGAAGGTCGAATTATTGCATCACTTACAACATTTCCTGCTCGTATTGATAATATATGGATTGTGATAGAGAGTATTCTGAGACAATCCCAAAAGCCGGATATGTTATTTCTATGGTTATCTAAAGAACAGTTTTCTTCAATTGACGTATTACCGAAACGATTACAAAATCTGCAAACTCGCGGACTTCAGATTCGATTGTGTGATGGCGATTTGCGCTCACATAAAAAGTATTATTATGTTTTAAGAGACTATCCGAATGATCATTTGATAACATTTGATGATGACTTGATTTATCCAACTAATACAATCTCTTCAATTATGGAGGCTGCTACAATGTATCCTGATTGCGTTGTAGGTAGGTATTCAAATCAAGTAGGAATAGACGACTCGGGGAATGTCCGATTTATTCGCAATAAAAATCGTGACGTCGCCTTTCAACCATCATGGTCAGTTTTCATTGGTAGCGGTGGAGGAACATTATTTCCTGCTGGCTTTTTGCCTGAAATTGCAAAGGACAAAGATACGTTTATGTCTATTTGTCGAACAGCAGATGATGTGTGGTTAAACTCTATGTGTCGCTATTCTGGCCACAGAATCGTTGCAATTATGAATAGGTGTCCATTGCTTGAGATTATCAATAAAAACAATTCAATTCTTGCTAGTATTAATTACGGAGAAGAAAACTATCGTCAGCAAATGGCAGTAAGAGAATATTGTATCGCCAATGGCAAAGACCCATTTGAACCTTTAATAGCAAAATAACTAATATGGAATCATTAAATAAGATTGTATCGAGAATAATTTCAAAATTCTTCCCAAGAATACATTTTTGTTTGGCATACTACCATCATCGTCATAAATGGCCGAATCTAACTTGTCCTAAAGATCTTTCTGAGTTGTGGATAAAGAGATTGTTGGATGGGCAAGTCAATCAGTACTATCAACTGGCAGATAAGTATTTGGTTCGCGAGTACGTGAAGAAGTGCGGGTATGCTGACACATTAACAAGCCTTGTGAACTGTTATTCTAAGGGAGATGAGTTAATCTATTCTGAATTACCCCAAAAATTTGCGCTCAAGGCTAATTGGGGGGCTGGTATGAATCTCATTTGTACGAAAAAATCTCAATATACAGAAAATGAACTGAGGAGCCAGATTGATAAATGGCTCGTATCTCCGAAGTTCGCTTTTTCAGAACGTCATTATAATCTGATTTCGAGAAAAGTTGTATGTGAGGAATTTATCGATGATGGTACCGGCGGATTCCCAATAGATTATAAGTTCATCTGCCTTAAAGGCGAAGTCAAGGCTATTCTTGTTTGCAATGATCGTGAATCTGGTCATGCTGATTATATTCCTTATGATGTCAACTGGAAGCCTTTGTTTGATTATTGCATTGCAAAGCATGATAAAAGCGAATTAGTAAGCAAGCCTGCCAATCTAACTCAAATGCTTGAATGTGCAAAAAAACTAGCATCTGGTATAGATATGGTTCGAGTAGATTTGTACTCTAACGGTAACAAAATTTGGTTTGGTGAAATGACTCTTACTCCTGATGGCTGTATCTTCCGCAGATGGACGCAAAAGGCCATCAATGAAATGGGAGAGTATTATAGAACACATTAATTCATAAATGTATGAAACAAAAGATTGCATAACTGATTAAGTCAAGCTACATCGAAAAAAAGTTATATTGGTATTATAGGTTAAACTGAATTTCAAAACTGGTATTTAAAAACTTTGGGGTTGTAGGGGACTTAGATGCTGAATTCAAGAAAATTAGAGCAGCCCATACATGTTTTGGCTAGTTCTATTTGCATCATTACGAATCTTTATTCGAGGTAGAACGCCGTTCATTCGTTTGTGAGGACGAACATGTCTATGTGGCAGATTTTATGAATACAGCAAATGTAAGAAGAATTCTCGGTGACAAGTGGGAAAACTATTAGGAGTTTGGAGAGTTTTTCGCTCGAAAAGCATGCTGCATTACCAATCCAATGGGGAATGGTGGACTCTATCCGGTTTGTTTGAGATCTCTGGCAGGCTGATAATAAAGCCTCTTGATGGTTCTTTTGGTAAGGGTATTCAGATCATAGAAAACACCTCTGACAAGGAGGTCTTAAAGCAAAGATTACAGACACAGAATATCTTAAAGGATTCATTGCAGAAGAGATTATCAAGTAAGACGAACGTATGGCTGTCTTGCATAAAGAATCAGTCAATACATTACGAATCCATACTATTTGTTTTGATGGAGATGTAACCGTATTCCATCCTTATATACGTATCGGCAGAGGAAAAAGTGTTGTAGATAATGCTGGAAGCGGTGGTGTATTTACCTCTTGTAATCCTGAAACAGGAGAAGTCTTGACAGTAGTCGATGAGTACGGGAACATTTATACCAATCGTCCTGACACCGGTTTCCCATTAATCGGCTTCATGGTACCTTACTGGAAAGAAGCTAACGAAACAGCAAAGAAACTGGCACTTCATAATACAGATATCCATTACGCAAGTTTGGACTTAGCCTTTACTGAAAACGGATGAGTATTGATAGATGGTAATCCTCGCGTACAATTCATTTTTCCAGATTTCAGAGCAAAAAGGATTCCGTTCTGAACTTCACGAGATATTAGAAAAATACGGAAAAGACTATAAGTCGAAATATTAATATGCAAAAACTTTGTGTAATATATAATACTGCTCCTCGCTATCGCGAGGCGGTATTTCGAGCAATCGACAAAGAGTATGATTGCGATTGGTACTTTGGTGAAACAAAGTCCGACATAAAGGAAATGGATACGTCGTTGTTGAAGAACGTGACGTATTACAAGACCTACGGTAATCCCCAGAAATGGTATTGGAAGCGAAACTATTTGTTTTTGCTTTTCAAGAGTGACTACAAGAACTATCTAATCCTGCCAGAGACTCGTTCTATGAGCGATTGGCTCTTTTTTGCATTGGCATACACTTTCTTTCCTAAGAAGCGCTTCTATTTGTGGACACACGGATGGTATGGCAAGGAAGGCGGCTTGGATGCAAAGATGAAGTTGTGGCTCTATCGCCATGCTTCAGGCACCTTCGTGTATGGTGATCGTGCAAAGCGTCTGCTCATTGAGCAAGGCATTTCCGAGGAGAAGCTCTTTGCTATCCATAACTCGCTGGATTACGATACCCAGAAGGCGCTTCGCGAGAGCATCCACCCTTCGGCCATCTACAAGGATCACTTCCAAATAATCTGCCTACTATTATCTTCATCGGTCGCCTGACCAAGGTGAAGAAGTTGGATATGTTGGTGGATGCGTTGGTTTGTCTCAGAAATAAGGATGAGAAGTACAATCTGGTGTTTGTGGGAGATGGTAGTGAGAGCGAAAGTCTAAAGTCTAAGGTCAAAGGTTTGGGGCTGGATAGTCAGGTGTGGTTCTATGGTGTATGCTATGACGAGAAGACCAATGCGGAACTCATCTACAATGCCGACCTGTGCGTGTCTCCTGGCAATGTGGGCTTGACGGCAATGCACTCTTTGGTTTTCGGTTGTCCCGTAATTACTCATAATTGCTTTGAGTGGCAGATGCCTGAATACGAAGCAATACAAGCGGGTGTAACCGGTGATTTCTTCACAATGGATGATACCGATGATTTGACAATGGTAATTAGCCGTTGGTTCGCAAGAAAAATGGATAGCCGAGAAGAGGTGCGTAAAGCTTGTTTCAACGAAATTGATTCCAACTGGAATCCATACTACCAGATGGATATAATCAAGAAAAATCTGAAGTTCTGATGACACTAAGTTATTTATATTCCAAGTTTTTCAAGAAGGTTCTTCGCGGAAAGTCTGTCTTGAACAGTCAGATTGACAAGACAGCTAAGATCTATTCCGGTACGGAGTTCTACGATTCCACAATAGGCCGTCATTCATACATTGGTTATGATAGTGAGGTTCATTCGTGCGATATAGGTTCTTTCTGTAGTATTGCCAATGGCTTTGTGGTAGGTGGAGCTAAGCATCCGTTGGATTGGGTAAGCAGCTCACCAATATTCTATAATGTAGGTGGCGGTACGGGTACTCATCTTGGCGATCTCGAGATCGAACCTCTCAAGCGTACAACTATTGGTCATGATGTTTGGATTGGCAATCGTGTGACCATCATGCAAGGTGTGACTATAGGAACAGGTGTTGCTATTGGTGCTGGAGCGATAGTAACTAAGGATGTACCACCGTATGCCGTTGTTGCTGGGTGTCCTGCTAAGGTGATAAAGTATCGTTTCGACGAAGAAACTATCCAAAAGTTGATGGTATCGGAGTGGTGGAATTTAGATGACGCAGTTCTAAAAGAAAAAGCAAGATTGGTATCAAATCCACAGGAATTTTTGAGAAGTTTTAGTAAGTAAGAATAAAGGAATGTCCGTCCGCACAAGTGATAGTGCAAACGATATGGTGTGATACCATCGGGCGGAACAAGGTTTATATTACCATTGTTTTATGAGAATACTTATTGTAACACAATATTATTACCCGGAACAGTTTCAGATCAATGAGATTGTTCCGGAACTGGTGAAGCGTGGGCACGAGGTAACTGTGCTTTGCGGTGTGCCTAACTACCCGAAGGGAGTTGTGTTCCCGGGGTATGAGACTGCTGAGAGCTTAGAACTTAGAGAAAGGGAGTACCTGGAGAAGACGGGCGTGAAGGTGGTGCATGTGGAGCAGGTGCCGAGGGGAAAGAATCCAGTACAATTGGTGAGGAACTACGTAAGTTTTGTGC
>ENA-OPCX01001341-OPCX01001341.1-human-gut-metagenome-genome-assembly--contig:-NODE-1341-length-10654-cov-2.695537_pt1 | contig 10654 bp, 12 predicted proteins | sample MGYA00241570_ERZ501491 | MGnify/ENA primary metagenome ERZ501491 (study PRJEB25962, sample SAMEA2042620) | human gut metagenome | biome: human gut; feature: human-associated habitat; material: faeces... | reverse complement strand
TAGTTTATGTCGTCGTAGTTGAAAGGGATGGGAAAACCCCCAAGGATACCAGGACACCGCAACAGTTAAAGGCAATGGAGGAATATGTGAAGGATTTCCACCGCCGTTTTCCTTCGGTCCGTATTGTGGGGCATAACGAACTGGCGGCAAAGGCCTGCCCCAGTTTTAACGTGCAGGAATGGCTCAGACAGATAGGTATAAACCAATAAATTAAAAAAAACAGATGAAACGATTACTTTTATTTTTTGTGCTGACGCTCGGATTTGTGTCAGCCTCTTTTGCCCAGACGGGTACTGCACCCGATGTGGATTATGACAGCATGATTGCGACTTTCGCAGGTTTTGTCGGCGGTATCGTATTGCTGACCGAAGGCATCAAGTCCCTTTTCCCTAAAATGGACGGTCTGGCCACCCAGGTTGTGAGCTGGCTTGTCGGTATTGTTTGTGCGATGTTGCTCTGGTGGCTTGATGCCGGTTTTGTAGCGGATGTGGACTGGTATATCGCCCTTCTTTACGGCTTGGGAACCTCCCTTGTGGCAAACGGTGTGGCCGATACAGGTTTTGTCCAGTGGATAATCGGTCTGATTGTGAAGAAGGATAGTGAGGGATAAGTAATTGTGAGAGGGCAGAGCCATGATGGATAATATAACAACATTTCTTCAATGGCTTGTCCCGGTTCTGGGTACCGCCATCGTATGGCTCACCAACCGCACGTTGCGGAATACCCGGACGGTTAAGGAGGTACATGATACCTACAAGACCATGTATGAAGACCAACAGAAAACATTAATAGAACTGCAGAATGAAAATGGAAACCTTTATCAGGAAGTGTCGCGTCTCAAGCAGGTTGTCCTCCGCGCTTCTGTGTGCCGTTATTGGGCTGTATGCCCTTTGCGCCCAGAGCTGCAGGACACAAAAGGAAACATCCGTGGAAAAGCGGACCGAAAGCCTGCAGGACAGCCTACTATCCGAAATCCGGGTAGTGAAGCCGGTGACGGTACCCCCGTCGGAAGTGGGTTTGGAAATACCTGTGGAAAACCTCCTTAAACTCCCGCCTTCCGCTTCCTACACGAAGAGAAGCGGACAGGCCAGCGTGAGTGTTTCCCGGCAAGGGGACACGGTATATATCGATGCCGGCTGCGACAGTCTCCGCATGCTCGTCGAATATTATGAGCGTGAACTGATCAGGATACGCAGTCAGACCGGCATTCGGGAGCAGGAGAATGAGAGCCGTTCGGTCGGTTTTCGGACGGCATTCAAATACGTCTTTTCCGGTTTTCTCGCCGGGATAATCATAACAGTAATCATATACAAAAGAAGAAAATAGAATGGAATTTGCTTATGGACTTGCCGAGGTTCTTCTGGATGATGAACGTATCGGCTATATAGAAAAAGGTTCGTTTGACTTGGGAGGCAAGAAGCCGGAAGTCACGGACATCAATGCCGAACAGGTGCCGGATGCCCCTGTACTGGTCATTCCGCAAAGTAACGGAACCATAGCCCCGACATTCAACATGATCCAGTTGAATTATAAGAACATGAAAAGGCTGTTGGGCGGTGAAATCGTGGAGACCGGGGAGGAACCGAGCAAGAAGGTTGTCGGTTGGAAGGCTCCGACCTCACTGGTCAGCCTTGAGGGAAAATGGACCATCAAATTTGCATCAGGTCAGGTGCTGGATATTCCACGTGCGATGATCCTTGCCAATCTCGGAGGTAAACTGACCCTGACGGAGACCTCCAAGATTGAATGCGAGTTGCGCGTCATGAAGCCTTTGACGGAAGGCGACTCATCCCCATACGGTATGAGTGACGAGGGGGCACTGGATACGTTGGCCGCAAAGAAAGCCACGGGAAAAGAGACAGCTTCCGTTTCCGGAAACTCAAAATAGCGCCTTATGGACAGGAATATACAGGTGGAGGCATCCGAGGCCCTTATGGATGTGGGTGTCTCCATTCCTTTTTTCGCGTTCCGTTTGCCGTTCAGGGAGAAGCCCCTGTTTTCGGTGCGTCTGGTCATGAAACGTCCCACGCTTATGAACCTCATACGCATTTCCCGGATCTATCTGAAGCTCGGGTGTACCTATAAGGATATGAAGAAGTTTGATACGCACCGCCAGTTGGAGTTTATGGCAGAGCACGGAACGAAGATAGCAAAGATGGTTTCGCTTACCGTCTTGCGCGGCAGCGTCAGCGGTTATTTGTTTGCCGACGTGTTGAAGTGGCTGATATTGTGGTTTACCCCATACCGTTATCTGTGGGCCGCGAATCTTCAGTTCATGACGCTTCTGGGGACTAAGCCTTTTATAAATACTATCAGATCGGTAGAGATTGCGAATCCGCTGAAACCGAGACTGAGCCAAAAGGGAAAGGGGAGTTAAGGACTGTCTATGAACATTCCCATAGCCTCTTTGGATATATCTGGCAGATAGCAGCCTCTACCGGGTGGAGTTTGGAATATATTCTTAACGGAGTAAACTATCAGACTTTGCTCGTTATGCTTGCGGATGCCCCGCGTTATGTCCGTAAGAAGGACAGGCCGGAACTGTCGGAAGAAGAACAGATGATACAATATTATCAAAGTCAAATGAAATGAAGCCCGTAGAAATAGAATTCCTGATAAAGAACCTGACGAAGAAATCCCTTGACGAGATTTCTTCAGATGTCGGCCGTGTGGGAAAGGACGGGAAGGAAAGTGCCGGTACGGTTTCCGCGGAGTTCCAGAAGCTGCAGCAGCAGTCCCGGGTACTGAAGGACGTGATATCCGGTCTTGAGGCGAAAGTCTCCGAACTGCGTGCGATGGAAGCGGGCGGTCCGGATATGGACCAGAAGGATAATATCGCATCCATTGAGGCTCTGGAGGCAAAAATAAAGGAGCTTCAGCTTCAACTGAAACAGCTTGAGGAAACGGCGGAATCCGTAAAGGTCGTACCTCCTGAAATGCAGCAGGCCAAATCACAGTATAACGGCCTTCACATGAGCATCCAGCAGATAGCCCGTGAGATGCCGTCTCTGGCAATGGGACCGCAGATGTTCTTCCTGGCAATCAGCAACAATCTGCCCGTTTTTACGGACGAGCTTGCCAGAGCCAGGAAGGAATATGACGAGCTGGTCAAGGCGGGCAAGAAAGGAACCCCGGTATGGAAGCAGGTCCTCGGCTCGCTTTTTTCATGGCAGACGGCGCTGACGACGGGTATCATGCTGCTGGTCATGTATGGCGACGAAATCATAGACTGGACGAAGAGCCTGTTCGGTGCCAAGAACGGAGTTGATGCCCTTACCAAAGCCATGCAGGAAAAGAACGAGGTCGAGAAAGAGGCCCATGCGATTTCCATCCGTACCCGTACCGAACTGGACAATACGCTGCGTGAGATAAAGGATTTTACCGGAACAAAGGAACAGGAGAAGGCTAAGGTTGACGAACTGAATCAAAAATACGGTGATGCGTTCGGTACTTATAAGACCTTGTCCGAATGGTATGATGTGCTTATTCAGAAAGGGAATGCCTATGTAAGTTCTCTTTTCATGCAGGCCAAGGCCCAGTCCTATATTCAAAAGGCCGTTGAAGCAGACGAGAAAGCCAACGACATCCGTAGCAAAGGTAAGGAGGAGTACCGCCCGTTTTGGGGAGCCGGAGGCAAGGCTTACATGTTTTTTGGCGGCGGCAACAAGAACCAGTACGGAAGTGACCCCGCAGAGGTCGCATTTGAAAATGCCATAAAGGAGGCTGAGGACCAGAAACAGTATTACCTGGATCAGGCCGAATGGTTCCAGAAAGAATACTCCCGTATAATCAAGGAATCCGGACTGTCCGATTACAGGCCCATTGTGCCGGATCCGGATAAAAAGGGCAGGAAGGAACATGTGCTCGGCCAGCGACAGCTTGATGACGAGCTGCAGGAGTTGCGCCGCCGGAACGAACAGGAGGATATAAACCTGCTGAAGGACGGTTCGGAAAAGCGCATAGCCCAGATACGTTTGAATTACAGGAATGAGATAGACGAACTGAAGGCGCAGGAGAAGCGGTGGCGGGATGCCCAGAAAGGCAGGCTTACCGGGGAGCAGAGCGCGGCGCTTAAGGACGCATACGCCCTTGCGGATGACAAGATGAAGGCCGGGGTGCGTGAAGTGGAACAGGATGAGGTCGAAAAAGGACGAAAAAAGCTGAATGCCCTGCTGGACGAATACAGGACGTTTGACCAGAAGCGGCGTGATATTGATGAACGTTACAAGGAAGATATGGATGTTTTCAATTCCGAACTGGCGCGTCTCCAGACGGACGGTTCGGACACATCCGAGGTGGAGGCGTCCATATCGGCCAGGACGGAGCGTTATAAAAGTGAGATAAAATCACTGGAGGGGGATATTCTCCGTTCCTCTGATTTTTATAACAGGCTGTTTGCCGATGCCTCGGAAAAAGGCTATAAGGTTCTGAAAGACTTCTATTCCCAGGCCCGGTCCACTCTTGATAACGCCATGATAGCCGGTGACGGTGTAACGCTCTCTGTACCGGCCAAGGACGGAAACGGAAATTTCGTCAAGAAACAGGTAACCGTTACCGTGGCCGAGTTTGAACGCATGCAGAAGAGGGTCAGGGCAATACAGAAGGACCTGGAAAAAGAAAACCCTTTCAAGGCATTCCAGACTTCGTTCAGCGAACTGATTTCCGCCGTGAAGCAGGACGGTGATGTTTCCGGTGCCTTGAAGAAACTGAATGCAAACGGAAAGGAACTGACTTCCACAATCCGAGGGTGGGGAGATTCCCTCGGCAGCGTGTTCGGAGAGAGGTTTTCCCGTTCCATCGGTGAAATCATGACCCTTGTGGACGGTGTCATGGACATGGGTACCGGTATAGGGGAGCTTTTTTCCGGAAACATAGTCGGTGGTATAAGCGGCATTATCGGCGGTCTTTCCTCTGTCATTTCCATGTTTACGAGCTGGAAGGAGAAGATGGAGGAGATGAAGCGTGAGTGGTATATAGCCGAGATAGAGACGAACCGTGCCATCCGTGAGCGTAATGAGGAATTGGCGGTCAACCGGGACACGATACAGGATATTATCCAGGACCAGGAAACGCTGAACTGGCTTGTGGAGAACGGCTATTCCAAACCGGCCAGCGTTTCTGTCTGGGAAGCCCAGTCCTCAGCCCTTGAGGAGTACAAGAAAAACCTTGACGCGGAGATGAGGGCCAATGATGCCCTGTGGAACAGTCTGCAGAACAGTGATGCCCATTGGGAGTGGGGAAACTCCATGAACGGAGGATCCGTGACACATAGTCTCCGCGGCATGAGCGCCGAGCAGATAGAACTGTATTACAACCAGAACAAACTGTCGGATGCGGCCCGTGACTATTACGAGGCATGGGTGGAAAGCGGCAAGACCATAGACGAACTGAAACAGAAGATAGAGGAGACGTATGCGTCCCTTCAGGAAATGGTCATGGGCACTTCCTTTGACGGATTCCTGGAAAATGTAAAATCCGCTCTTGCCTCTGCCAAAGGCGATGTGAGCAGTTTCGCGGATTTCACTGAGGAAACGATAGCGGAGGCCCTTCTTAACTCCTTCATGTATAAGGACCTTGCAAAGGCCATTGAGCCGCTTTATAACGAATTGTCCGAGCACATGATAGACGGGACGGCTGACAAGACTTATCTGGAAAACTGGAAAAGCCGTTTTCAGCAGGCGATGGAGGCCGCTAATGCCAGACTTGACGAGATTGCAGAAACCACCGGGATAGACATTTATGCGGGTGGTGGAGGCACCACACAGACGGGACGTTCCGGTGGTTTTGAAGCCATGACGCAGGAACAGGGGACCAAACTGGAAGGGCTTTTCACGTCCGGCCAGATTCATTGGGCCTCAATGGACGAGAGCCTGGAGGATGTTTCCGAGAATATGGGCAGTGCGGTTGACAGCCTGAAGCGTATCGAGGAGAATACAGAGTATTGCAGGCATCTGGAAGGGATGTCCGAGGATATAAAGAGGATTGTTCGTGACGGTATAAAAGTAAAGTGATTATGGGAAATATAATGGGAGGACAGGTATATATAAATGATGTGGATATATGGGAAGAGTACGGAGCTTTTCTTTATGAGGAACGTAAGGGCGGGCGTGAGAATCTGAAGTCCCTTCTTGCCCCTTCCAAGGCGAAGAAGAATGTGGCCGTCAGTGCTTCCGAGAATAACGGGGAATCCTATTCCTCAGTACTTCTGGGAACCAGTGAGGCCCGTGACGTCACCCTTCATTTTGCCATATATGCCGATACAAAGGCGGAATTCCTGAAACGTTATTCCGCTTTTCTTTCCATGCTTAAGAAAGGTGATGGGGGTTGGCTCGATTTCCGTTTCCCTTATCTGGAGATGGAGTTGAGGATGTTTTACCTGGAATGCACGGACTATTCCCCTTTGACCTATTTGTGGAAGGAGGGGAAGCAGGCTTCGCATTTCAAGATAAAGTTCCGGGAGCCTGTCCCTACTTTCTAACGGTGTTCTAATGATATTATAATAACAGTAAATATTGACGTTATGAGGATTGCAAAAGATAAGATCAAGCATTTTTCCGTATGCTTTCTGGTCTCTTTGGCCGGAGGGATTTATGGTGTTCTTTTTGCGGCGGGCCTTTCTTTCGGTAAGGAAGAGGGAGACCGTATGGCTCAGGGCAGCCATTGGTGCTGGTATGACTTGTTGGCCGATACGCTTGGAGTCTGTTTCGGTTATGGTTTGAACTTTTTAATACGTGAATTGTGCTTCTGACATTATATGACAGCAATAAGGAAAAGAAGGCAGTTCTGGCACCGTCTGACAGCAGCGTGCAGGACAAGGCATTGCAGAGCGACAACGTTTTGTCCCTCTCTTTCTCCCATTATGACTGCATAGTCCTTGAAGTGAACGATTATGTCGAGTTCCTTGGGGAGCGCTATTGGGTTGCTGAGCGTTACTGTCCGAAACAGAAGTCTGCCAGGGAATGGGTGTACGATGTGAAGCTGTACGGAATAGAAAGCCTGATAAAGCGTTTCCTCGTAATTAAGAGTACGGACGGCGACAATGATGTGGCACATCGCTCAAGATAAGGCACTTGAGCCGCTACTGTGCTTTAACGAGCTCGAACTCGAGGTAACCGAAATCTCGCCCCGCGAATGCACGAAGCGCGGGGGCATCCAGTCTGTACTCGACGCCCTCGATCCCCACCACGGAACCGTATACGGCATTGGCGACGCCAGCAATGACGTCTCGCTGATGAACGCCGTCGATGTCGGTATCGCCATGGGCAATGCGCCGGACTATCTCAAGGATAAGGCCGATTACGTGACCGACACCGTCGATCACGACGGTGTCGTTGCGGCGCTCGAGCATTTTGGGCTGATTTAGGCGCGCTCCATCAAACGCACGCCCGTTGTCCCAAATCGCCAAAACTGCCGCGCCAAACGCCCTAATGTGGCAATATGTTGTCTGCATATTGCATCAACGCAACCTCAGAAAGAATGCGAGAACCCGTGTCCAGTCCGTTTACCAGCTTTTTAGCCCAGCACTTTGACCAGATTAACGACTATCTGGCCACGTTCTTTGACGGACAGGCGACCTCTGCCGATATCGAGCGCTACCTGTATGCGCCGCTCTCGGCTTTTACGGCCAACGCCGGCAAGCGCCACCGCCCGCTTATCTGTATGCTCGCCGCAACCGCAGTGGGCGGTAGCTTTGAGAGCGCCCGCAGCGCCGCGGCAGCCATCGAGCATTTCCAGTCGGGCGCGCTGATCCACGACGACATCGCCGACAACGGACAGCTTCGTCGAGGCAAGCCCTGCATGCACCTTACCGAGGGCACGGGCCTTGCCATCAATTGCGGCGACCTGGCGCTCACTATGGTCACCAAGACGGTTCTCGACGACCCCACGCTGGAGTCCGACGTGAATGCGCGTTTGCTCCACGAGCTTACCGAGATGATCGTCCGCACCATCGAGGGTCAAGCGCTCGACCTGGGTTGGGTCCGTGACGGGCGCTTTGATATCTCGGTTGATGACTACCTGGACATGGCGACGCACAAGACCGCGTTTTACAGCGGAGCCACGCCGCTTGCCGCCGGAGCCATTATCGGCGGCGGCAGCGATGAGCAAATCGAAGCGCTGCGCGCCTTTGGCCTGCACACAGGCCTTGCCTTTCAGATTCAGGACGACCTGCTCAACCTTGTCGGCACTAAGGAAGCCGCCAACAAGGACTTCCGCACCGACATCACCGAGGGCAAGCGCACGCTTGTCGCCGTACACGCCCTCTCTGATGAGCGCCACCACGACGAGGTCGAGGCGATTCTTTCCTCGGGCACCGATGATCCCGCGCAGCTCGCACGCGCCGTGGAGATCTTCCAGGAGACCGACTCCATCGATTACGCCCACACTTACGCGCTCGACCTGACCGCTAAGGCCAAAGCGGCCATCGAGAACGTTGAGCTTGATCCGCACGCACGCGAGCTGTTCCTCTCCATGGCAGATTTCTTTGTGGAGCGTCTTAACTAACGGGGGTTATAAAACCTGTCAGCAGCGTATTTAGGCACAACTTGCTACACTGTTGAGTGCATGTTTATGCATCCCTTTGCGTTGTCTATCCGACAGACGCTCAAATAGTACGAATGGTACGCCGAAAGGGGTTCGTTCATGGAACCTATTACAACGGGCATGCAAGGAGCAGCCGTCGAGGACGTGCAGTCTCGTCTCCTGCAGCTCGGCTACACGATTGATGCCGCCGAAGTCACCGACAAGTACTTTGGAGCCACCACTGAGCAGGCCGTCAGCACCTTCAGGCTCGCCAGCGGCCTTGCTGCCGGTCATGCCGTCGATATCCCCTGCTGGAGCGCCCTTGTAGACGCTTCGTATAAGCTGGGCGACCGCACTCTCTATCTGCGCATGCCCAATTTCCATGGCGCCGATGTGCAGGCCCTGCAGCGCGCTCTCAACGTTTTGGGCTTTGCCTGTGGCGAAGACGACGGCTACTTTGGTCCGCATACCGAGGCCGCCCTGCAGCAGTTCCAGGAAAATGTCGGCCTGTTTGCCGACGGCATGGCCTTCCAGGACACCTACGCCTACATCAACCGCCTGCACCATGTGTGGGAGGGCAAGCCCTCGGTCACCGAAGCCGAGTCCCGTATCGGTTTTGCTCGCGCCGCCAACGTGCTCGAGCGCTTCCAGATTGCCGTTATCGGCGAGGACCCCATCGCACGCAGCGTTGCGTCGCGCATGTGGAATATCGCCACGGCAACGACCGACAACAGCGGCATGATGCTCTGCGACTCCGAGGTCCCAACCGACGTTGACCTGGTGCTCGAGATCGCAAGCGATGAGCTGCCCGCAGATGCAGCGCCGCGCGCCACGATCGCCCTCGCCGAGTGCCACAACCTGGCCCAGCGCATCCGCACCGCCAATGTCGCCGCGCAGCAGAAGCCAGCTCGCATTCGCATTGAGCTCACGGGCATGACGCGCTACAACGGCACTTTCACGGCCAGCGACGCGCAGACACTCGCCGTACGCCTGCTCGATGGTGTTTGCGATGCCCTCGCAGATTAGGTAAACTAAACGAGTTGCTTTTGGGCAACACCGCACATTGGGACGTAGTTCAACGGTAGAACTCCGGTTTTTGGTGCCGGCTGTTGGGGGTTCGAATCCCTCCGTCCCAGCCCTTAAGAACACAGCGCTCCAGGCCCTTATGAACCTGGAGCGCTTTCTTGTGGGCAAGCGGAGGAATTCGAACCCGCAAGAGTGCGGAGCTGAGGAAACGCGAAGCGTTTTCCAGCGCAGCACGCGAGGAGCGAAGCGACGAAGCGGATGCGGGCGGCGGAGCCGCACGCGGACATCCCTCATCGCCCACCACTGATTTGATAGGCTCCCAGCAATGGGAGCCTTTCTTTTTTTGGGCCCATCGCAGAGGGATTCGAGCCCGCCAGCACGTCTGTCACAAAGGCCGTGGCCAAATAATGGCAAAAATGAGTACTGCTACTTTGCTTGCAACATATAAACAGATAGTGTTTGCTTAGGTTACGCAACATATGTCCATTATAAGGACTAACAGTCAGATCAAAATCATGCTTTCATCGCCATTTCGACTTGCTATCTGGCCTTATTAGTCCAAAATTGCTGCTACCAAATCGGTAACAGTACTCATATTTGATGTTTTTTGACCAGCAGGTCTCCCTGCCTTAGCAAATCTAAGGCAAAACGGGCTCCAGACCGCTGAATCATGCCGCATAGGGCACGTCCGCAGTCCGGAACTCGGTCCAAATTGAGTTATTGCGCCGCGTTAGCCCAAAACACCCGACAGGATCTCGATCAGACTGTCCACGTCGGCTTCCTCGCAGACGAGTGGCGGCAGGAAACGCAGCGTATGCGCACCCGTAGCGTTGATCACGGCACCGGCGGCCAGCGCGCGGGCAACAACACCATGCGCGTCGCCCGCGGCATCATCCAAATCACAGCCGAGCATCAAGCCGCGACCACGTACCTCGGTCACGTGCGGCAGCTTGGCGAGCTTTGCCTCCATATAGGCACCCACCTTGGCAGCATGCTCGGCATAATCGCCACGCACAAGCGCGGAGAGCGTCGCGGCACACGCCGCGATGGCCAAGCAGCTACCGCCAAAGGTCGAGCCGTGGTCGCCCGGCTTAAACACGTCAGCAAT
>ENA-OPCX01001337-OPCX01001337.1-human-gut-metagenome-genome-assembly--contig:-NODE-1337-length-10664-cov-4.286455_pt1 | contig 10664 bp, 6 predicted proteins | sample MGYA00241570_ERZ501491 | MGnify/ENA primary metagenome ERZ501491 (study PRJEB25962, sample SAMEA2042620) | human gut metagenome | biome: human gut; feature: human-associated habitat; material: faeces... | reverse complement strand
AGACACATTATAATATTCGCACGCGCGTAAACAAAAACGGAAAAAGAAAAAAACGGAAGGCAAACTTGCAAACTTGCAAAACTTGCAGCACTTCCACACCCACACACGTGCGCATACATTATAATAATATGAAAAAATAATAAAGCATAAAAAAGAGAGTGGAAGACAGACGGACGATACCGGAGAGAACTACAACGGAGGAAAGGATAACAGAATGCAAAAGGCGGAAAGGGAGATACGTGACAAGACTTCCGGTGGAAAAGAGCAGGAAAGCCTGACAAGGAGAAAATAAGAAAGCGGAAGACAAGGACTAGAACAAAACAGACACTGACCGTAAAGGACCGACTCCCTGAATCTGCGACAACCACACACTTTAACCTTACCAATACAATTCACATAATTCTGCGGAAGACACGTATCCTGCATGCGAAAAACCTCCTACCTACTTTAAACAAGGTACGTTACTAACATACAGGCCTCTATGTTAGTAACGTACAAGGTCACACATTACTAACCTTACGGAACACACGTTACTAACCCTTCGGAACACACAAACTATACAAAAGCACATAGCATCCCGTCCAATGCCCAGACACTCCGTCAGAAAAGCTGCCGGCTGCTGTTCACCTACCGCTCATTGGTTACCATAACCTCCAGAAAGATTTTCTTCATCCCCCCATTACAAAAAACAGGATAGAACCATACCATTCACTACCTAGAACTAGGAAAAAAGATGGAAGCCAACACACCACTTCATCTCTTCCTCCACTCTACCCTTCACACTCTCATCGGATTGTCCGTCATTACTTTACCAGGATATAATAATCCATCGCTATTATGATGTACGCATACGCGTAATCGCGCGCGCTCGTGTGTGTGGAAAGACTGCAAGTTGTGCAAGTTTGCAAGTTTCCCCCTTGCATCATCTCATAAAAGGAGCTGAAAAAGCAAAAGAAACAACAAGAGAATAATCACCAAGAATTAAAATATCAACAACCTTCAGGCTCCTCGCTCCAGTTCCAAACAGATCTTATAAAAAATAAAGAATCAGCAAAACGAATTACATAAAAAACAATCACACATAAAATTATTGTCTTTCACACTTTGCTTTCTTTATATTGTAGCGATAGGCTCGACAAGCCAAAACAAAGTATATCGCACATTGTATCCATAGGATAATATATTGCTGACTGATTTCAGACATACTAGCTCCCATAGAATTTATCTTAACAAAGGCCAAAGTTCCGGGAGCCACAGGAACCATATAATGAATCCATTGCCAATACCAAGGCATTAACTCCAGCGGATAAGAAACTCCGGACAGGAAAATCAATCCTACAGAGAAGAAAGCTACCAACAACAATGGAGCATCACTATCACTGAAAAATAACGAACAGGCCAATCCAAAGAAACTGGTAGCAAGAATATAAGGTATCATAAGTGCCACAATTTTCCACGGATATGCTAAATGAGGCAATTGGAAAACTAAAGGAAGAAGCCCCAACAAAAAGATAGAGAATAAAGCATAAAAGGCTAAATAAGTAAATGATTTTCCTATCACTACGGATGCCATACGTAAAAAAGAAAGATCCCTTCCTTCAGGGCCTGCAAACATCAGTATATCTCCAGTTTCACGCTCTTTCCCACTCAACATACTGATAACAAATATCAACGTCTGAAAAATAACAACCATCAAAACGGCAGGTATCAAATAAGTACCATAACCATCGGTATAATTATACAGGGCGGTACCCACCACATCGACAGACTTTGTTTGAACCACAGACTGTATATCATCCTGAGGTAGAAAAACCACTTGCTCGGGTCGAACATCATCATTCACAGCAAGCATGGCTCCAGCAGACGCCTCCTGCATGGAAGCAAAATAAAGAAAAGCCGTAGTGGTGCTGTACATAATATATATCGCTTCTTCACCACGCCCCACACGAGCGTCAAAATCCGAGGGAATGTAAACAATGCCCACCACTTCATCACATTTCATCAATTCCTTAGCAGCAGGCAAATCAGCATTGTTTGTCAATACCCGTGCCTGCGGAGTGGCATCCAGCAAACGGATGTAACTGCGGCTTAACGGAGTGCGACTCATATCCACTACTGCCACCGGAGCATTGCGTACCACATTGGGAGCATACATATAGTTATAAAGTAATCCATACACAAAGATGCCACCGCTGAGTACCAATAAAATGGAATAGCGGGTACATATTACACGAAACTCGTGCCAAGATACAGCTAATATATTATTCAATATCGTCATATTTCCGACTGATTAAAGAGCGTTTCAAATGAGGTAACAACAATAAAGGGGGAATAAGAAACAACAGCAGACAGGCTGCATTGCCCCACATATACGCATAACCATAGTTGCCATAAAGAAGATTCTGTCCAATCTCGACAAAATGACGGACAGGAAAAAGATAAGAGGCATAGTACACCGGTGCAAACATGTGAGGCACCGGAAATGTAACCCCGCCAAGGGTAGCGCCTAACGACCCTACCATGGAAACTATACTGATAATAATACTCAACGCAGGAAAAAGAGAGAACAGAAAAACCGCCAGTGCCTGCGTAGCAATGACCAATAGTGCCGAAGTAAAATTCAACGCCCAAAAACCACAATCCATCGGTATATGCATAACACCAAAAAAGACATAGTTTGCCAGAATACTCATAACGATAAAGATAAAACTATATGGAAGCAACTTGGCAGTAACCGCCACCCAAATATTCCCATCTGCCACCGCAAGCCAGTTGGCTGAAGTATGGAATTTCCCTTCACTGCCAATGGAATATGTGGTGACCAACAACAAGATAACTTGCAGAAAAACGAAAAAGAATGGCTGTGTAAGATAAACCGAATAATCCATATCAGGATTAAATAACGGATGATTCTGTGTGGTAACCGGTAACAGAAAAGATTCTATCTCTTCCTGATTTATACCCAGTGCCACAGCATGAGTGACAATGGGAACTACCGAAATGCTTTTCAACAAACTTTGAAATGCTCCGTGAATCTCACTTCCCACACTCATCAATGCATAATGGTAATAATAAGTCAGAGCTGTTTCCTTACCATCCATCACCTTTGCTTCAAAACCAGACGGAATACTGAGGTATCCATAAATACTTTTCCGCTGCACATCTGCCCTGGCCTCCACTTCATCAGCATAATGCCGAGTGATGCGGAAAGTAGGAACAGCCTCGGTCATACGAATTATCTCACGAGAAGTGGCTGTATTATCACCATCCACAATACCCACAGGCAGATTCTCCATCTGTCCGTTACCAAAAATTGTAGCCATAAAGAAGATAGAAAACAAAGGCAAGACGATACACGACGCAAAATAAATGCGCCGGGAAACCATACGGTCCAGTTCACGTTTCAATACCGCTATAAAAGGAGATTCTTTCATTCAAGTAGTTCATTTATATTTACCATTCACTGCAATCAGAATAACACAGCTATCCTTCTATCATTTCAATTCATCCAAATTTACCAAGACGGACATACCCGGTCTTAACCCCTCCATCGGCTCTACAGGCAGCGCATGAATTTCAAAAGTTTTCATATCGTATGTCCCCGTCTGCTTGGTAGAACGCCAAGTGGCAAAACTCCCCAACGGGCTGATGTAATTGATTTTAAATGCCTTGTTTTTTACATCAAGAGCCGGAATATCTCCCATGAAATTCTTGTTCATACGGAAATAAGGCATATAGTCCTCACGGACATTAAGCACTACATGGCAATCATCTAATACTACCAAGCTCATAATGGGAGTCCCCGCTCCTACCAGTTCTCCACGCTTGGGGTAGATGGTTGATATCTGTCCGTTTTCGGGAGCTGTGAGGCGGGCATCCATCAACAAGGCCTGAACCTCATTCACAGTGCCCCGAGCCGCATCCACCAAGGAGCGGGCACTCTCTTTATCCTCTTTCTGCGCTCCGTCCTTCACTAATAAAAATTGTTGATGCGCTGCCCGTTCGGCGGCAACAGCAGCTTTATACATGGCTTCCACTTCATCTTTCCGCTGACTGGTGACCACGCTATCTTTGTAAAGCGCCTGAATACGGCCATACGTCACCTTGGCCAGTTGCAAGTCACTCTTTGACTTATTCCACAATTCTTCTACCGAACGGACTATTTGCCGACGTGTACCGTCGTCAATTTTCTTATTCTGAAATTTCGCAATATCTTCCAAGGCATTTACCTGCTGGAACTTCGCCCAAGCCTCAGGACTGTTAATCACAACCAAGGTGTCGCCCATCTTTACATACTGTCCCTCCCGGACCAAAAAGGTATCAATTCGACCGGGAAGTTTTCCAGAAATCCGTATTTCAGTAGCTTCTATCTGCCCTTGCAATACAACCGGTTTATCGCTCATAGCTATAATCCCAATGGCAGACACCATAACAATGGCCACAAGAACAACGATAAAAGCGACTCCTAACTGTTTCTTCTCTTTTTCCATATTGTTTTCTTTTTTTATTATTTTCCGAATATAAAGTTCTCAGTTTGTCCGGTACGGCTATACTGCCAAAAGCTTTCGGGCATTCCGCAAGTAGAGAGCAGAGATGCCAGTGCCACATCATATTTATAATAAGCCAGCAAAAAAGCAATCTGCACCTTGGACAACATGGTTTCTGCATCAATCACATCAGTAGAGGTAGCCATTCCTTCCTGAAAGGACTTTTTACGGATACGTACCAGTTCACGACTCATCTCAATCGTGGTATTGAGTGCGGCGACATCATCCTTTGCATTCTGAATTTCGCTATATAACTTGTCTACCAGAACTCCCAATTCATTCTGAACCTTTTCCCGTCCCAGTTGCAAAGTTTGTTTAGTAAGACGCGCCTGACGGATATTGGCTTCACGGTTCAGCCCGTCGAATATATTCCAAGTAAAGCCCACCCCTATCAAAGTACGGGGCATCAAGTTTTTCGGAAGATTGTCTGCATAAAGTGTCTGCTTTCCAAACAATGCAATGGTAGGGATGTATGCACTTTTACTGATTTTCAATTGATTATCTGCCATCACCTCCTGTATTCGCAATTTACTTACTATATAGTTGCCGGCACTTACCAGATTCTTGAAATAAAGTTCATCGGGCAGATCATGGTTCATAAACAAAGGAGAACTGGGATTAATGGATGTAGCGTCTTCCACATTCAACAAAACTTTCAAGGCATTTTGCGCTACATTTAAATCTTTCCGAGCAGATTCCAACTCACGTCTGGCTTCATCCATAGTGACCTGGGCAAAGAGGCGTTCGGCCTTATTTATCATACCGTTCTTCTCCAGTTTCATAGCATTACGGTAATGTTTCTGTAAGCCTAGAAAGGTTTGCTCGCGTACATCCACCACTCTTTGCGCCAGACGCAAAGCATAATAAGTTTCCACCAGCTCCGATTGCAAAGTAGCTCCCGCCTCTTCCCTACCTGCTTTGGCCAAATCTACCATACGGTTACCAATACGGGTCGCAAAGATTCGTTTTCCGCCTGTAAAAAGCGGCCACATCACATTAGCATCTATGGTTGTCAGGTTACGTTCTAACAAAGGAAAAGTAAGGGTATGCGCACCTATATTATCAAGAATAGAAGAAATAAATTTATCATCGGGCACAATGGAATGTACAAAGTCTTTTGCCGGATCGGTAAATTGCTTTAAAGGTTCCTTGACCTCAATATTGTTGGACAAATGGACGTATGCCCCCGATGCATTCAAAGACGGATACCAAAAAGCATTCATCTTTTGTCGCTCACTGCGTGCTATCTCTATAGCCTTATCCGCCATTTGCAACGTGTGGCTGCCCTTGTTCATCAGGCTGGCAGATTGTTCCAATGTTAAAGATAATTCCCCGTTTTGAGCTGATAATGAAACCGGGAACAAAAGGACACATAAAAATATTTTATAATGCATACACTGTTTAGTTTCTGTTATGTTGTAATAAACAGAAAACCAAACAGATTGTTTGAACAGGATTATTTATTAAATAACTCGAAAGTGAATTTAAAACCAAAGGTATCAAATTGCCCGTTGATAGTGCTTACAAAAGCCCCCACATCAAATATATGTGTACCGATGCCATAACCCAACTCGATATATGGATTAAGATGTGGCATGAACAGGATACCACCATACAAGCGCTCCTGCTGGACTAACCCCAGCCAACGGTTTAAGGGTTTCAAGAGAATAAAGGGAGACTCATAAGTGAAATTCCCCCGCCAGTACTGACGTGAGGAGTTATACCAACGTCCGTCCAGCAATTGGAAAGTGCCACCAATATCATCATTCCATCCTTCGGGAAGATTACGACGGGCAAAGTTGGCAAAATCCACGAAATACATATCTTCCTGCTTGGTAAACATCCCCCCCCCAATGCGATAACCGATACTTCGGATTCCGCTTAGCTTCAAGTTTTGCTGTATATCAAACTCCCAACGTTCATGAGCACCCGTACTCTTGAATACACCTTTAATACCCCGTTCATAATCCAGCATAAAAGTAGGCATACTGGAACCTACATTCATCTTCCGGCGACCGTTCATGTAATAATACATACCAGGAGTCCATTCAATACGTATACGAGGTGCAAAACTATTGTATTCTGATCTGATACCTCGCAATGCCGCCCAATCCTTATCAGGCAACGGCTTTTCAAGAATGACTTTCGAATTATTTATCAGATACCTCCAATGTACGGAAACACCTGCTTTAACAAACAAGCCATTCACTATTTCTATATTATGGAACAGATTGAGATACACATCCTTAAAATAATCCAACTCCAATTGGTCAAAATTAAAGGTACTATCGGGCAATTGCTTTAGCTGATCCAATACGACACTACTATATATGCGGTTACCGTTACCTACACTAACCTCAAAACTAGCCTGCTTTTCCGGCCAATATTGCCAATCGGCATCCGCTTTCACATAAAGTTCCTTATGTGTAAAATTATAACCTATCTGCGGACTGATTCTAAGTACACGCCCATCATGAAAAAGCCGACTGTATTTAAACTTCTGCTTATATGAAAAACCCCTGCTGTGACTATAATCCAACAACACCGGATTAATAAGTGGAGAACAACGCACACTCCCCATGCTGGACAAATTCACATTGTAACTACTGATAAGCATATCACCCAACTCTCCCCAAAACTCCAAATGTTCATTCTTCTTCTTTTTCGGTACGCGTAAAAGCGTATCTTGACGTAAAGCATAACTTCTGTACAAAGAATCTTCCAAAGCGGACAACGGAATGGGACGCAGTTCATTGAACTTTTCCTTATCTGTTATCAGCTGTTCCGAATCACAAGTCAGCTTGTAGGATTCCGTCAGATCATGGTGATGCTTCTTTTGAGATTTACGCCGGGCGGCTCCTTCATAAAATTTAATCTCATTGTACTTCAACCAGGCTCCTATATCCATTTCCAGATGGTTACCTAGAAACTTAAAAACAAGATTCAAATCAAACTGCACCGGCAGAAACTCCACATCGCCCTCCTCCCCCATCTTGACACGAACTTTGAAGCGGATCACATCATAAACGCCCTCAATATAAAGTTCACGAATAGTCCATATCTGATCACTAACCCACATATATCCACTGACCAACTGTGTACCACGGAATTTGGGAATAATGAGTATTTTATACCGCTGGCAGTCGGAAGAACCAGCTATAGAATCCAATAAATAATGATAATATCTGCTAGATTTCTTATCCAACGGAGAAAGAAGTTTATCGGACATCAATGAAGAAGAATAGATATTCATGTTCAAATAATCCATCACATCCGTTATCTGTCCCCTGTTACGTGGAAATGTAGTAGATACCGCCTTTATCTTACGGTCGTATATATCAGGGGCCGTATAATGCAACTCACTAAGAGACTCCATAAGATAATCATTGATGTGTTTTTCGAAACGGAACATGGACGGTACATAGCGGATAAGGTGATTGCGCTTATGTACCTTCACTTTTCCTTTTATATATAAATCAGCCTTATACTCATCAATGATACGGGAATAGAACGGCGAAAACTGGAAAATACACTGAAGAATGGAATCAGACACCACCGGCTTGTCGGGCATATCAACCTTTTCCCTCTTAGCCTGAACAGCTAAAGGTAACAAAAGACAAAATATAATCAGTCTGACAATCCGTATATAGTGCATCAATGTACTTTCTTTTCATCATTTGAAGAGCAAATATAAACAAAAACCAACAGGCTGATGCATGATAATACTTAATTAACATCCTTAACAGAAATGAAAAATGATTAGCGATATAGCGAATTATTAATCAAAAAGCAGTATTTTTGCAGCCAACAACCAGTAAAAGAAAGACAACATGTCCAAAATGAGATTTTTTGCTCTACAGGAGTTAGCCAACAGACGCCCCGTTAAAGTTGACTACCCCTCTGAAAAGTTAGCTGATTATTACGGTAACCACGTATTCGACCGTAAAAAAATGCAGGAATATCTGCCTAGTGAGGCTTATAAAGCAGTAATAAACGCAATTGAGAAAGGTACCCCTATCAATCGTGAAATGGCCGACATGATAGCCAATGGCATGAAGAATTGGGCAAAGACCTTTAATGTTACCCACTACACTCATTGGTTCCAGCCTCTGACTGACGGAACTGCCGAAAAGCACGACGGCTTTATTGAATTCGGTGATGACGGTAATGTTATAGAACGCTTCTCGGGCAAACTGCTTATCCAACAAGAACCGGATGCGTCCAGTTTTCCCAACGGCGGTATCCGGAACACATTTGAAGCCCGAGGCTATACGGCATGGGATGTTTCTTCTCCGGCTTTCATTGTAGACAGCACACTTTGTATTCCTACTATCTTCATCTCTTATACAGGCGAAGCACTCGACTATAAAACTCCTTTATTGAAGGCATTAGGTGCTGTAGACAAAGCAGCAACTGAAGTTTGCAGAATGTTCGATCCAAACGTAAAACGCATATTCGCCAATCTAGGTTGGGAACAAGAATACTTTTTAGTGGATACCGCACTATATAATGCACGTCCGGATCTTTGCCTGACGGGACGTACGCTGATGGGGCACTCTTCGGCCAAAGACCAGCAGTTGGAAGATCATTATTTCGGTTCTATCCCCCCCCGCGTCACTGCATTTATGAAAGAGCTGGAAATAGAGTGCCATAAACTGGGAATTCCGGTAAAAACCCGTCACAATGAAGTTGCTCCCAATCAATTTGAATTAGCTCCTATTTTTGAAAATGCCAACCTCGCCAACGACCATAACCAGTTGTTGATGTCGGTGATGAAACGTGTTTCCCGCCGCCACAATTTTCGCGTGCTGCTCCACGAAAAGCCTTTTATGGGCGTAAACGGTTCCGGCAAGCATTGCAACTGGTCAATGGGAACCGATACAGGCATCAACCTCTTCTCTCCAGGAAAAGACCGGGAAGACAATCTGCGTTTCATCACATTCGTGGTCAATTCGCTGATGGCTGTATATAAATATAACGCTCTGCTGAAAGCCAGTATCGCTTCGGCTACCAACGCACACCGCCTGGGAGCCAATGAAGCGCCTCCCGCTATCATATCTTCTTTCTTAGGGACACAGATCACAGAAATCTTGGACAAGTTTGAAAACTGCTCCATCGAAGATGCTATCGAAGTGGACGACAAGAAACGCTTGCATCTCGGTTTCGGACAGATCCCGGAGTTGCTATTAGACAATACGGACCGCAACCGTACTTCTCCTTTTGCTTTCACAGGGAACCGTTTCGAGTTCCGCGCATTAGGCTCGTCCGCCAACTGCGGCTCAGCGATGTTAGCACTGAACTCTGCCGTTGCCTACCAGCTTCGCCAGTTCAAACAGGATGTCGAGACATTGCGTGCCGAAGGAAAAAGCAAGGAGGCCGCCATCTTTGAAGTCTTGAAAGCCTACATCAAAGAATCCAAACCGATTCGCTTCGACGGAAACGGCTACGGTGACGAATGGAAAGAAGAGGCTGCTCGCCGAGGCCTGGATTGTGAAAACAGCGTTCCATTACAATACGATGCATACCTGAAACCGGAAGTCATCCGGATGTTTAAGGAAACCGGTGTACTGAGCGAAAAGGAGCTGGAAGCACGCAACGAAGTGAAATGGGAAATCTATATTAAAAAGGTACAGATAGAAGCTCGTGTCCTCGGTGATCTCTCGCTCAACCATATCATCCCGGTTGCCGTCCGCTACCAGTCATTGCTATTGGACAATATCACCAAGCTGAAAGAGACTTTTGGCGGATATCCGGAATATGACGATATGTCAGAAGAGCCCCGTCGCCTGGTTCGCAAGATTGCCGGACATATCTGTTCCGTCACCCGCATGGTCGACGAAATGGTGGAAGCCCGCAAAAAAGCCAACCGTATCACGGATTTGCGTACCAAAGCGATCGCTTACCACGATACCGTCGCTCCTTACTTGGATGAAATCCGCAGCCATATCGACGACCTGGAACTAATGGTCGATAACCAGATGTGGCCACTGCCGAAATACAGGGAGCTTTTGTTCATCCGATAAAAGGTTTCCTTCATCCGTAAGCGAGTAAGAAATGATTGGATAAGCTTACGGATGGAGGATTGTGGGTTATTTTGGTAAAGTTAAAAAATTTTAC
>ENA-OPCX01001333-OPCX01001333.1-human-gut-metagenome-genome-assembly--contig:-NODE-1333-length-10668-cov-2.955338_pt1 | contig 10668 bp, 9 predicted proteins | sample MGYA00241570_ERZ501491 | MGnify/ENA primary metagenome ERZ501491 (study PRJEB25962, sample SAMEA2042620) | human gut metagenome | biome: human gut; feature: human-associated habitat; material: faeces... | reverse complement strand
CTTCGTTCTTTGCCTGTTGTAAAAACAACAAATCCCTGTCTTCCTTCATAATGTTGTCATTTTAATTGTTTCGTATTGCAAAGGAAGACAGGGAGAGAGACAAAAAGTGTCTGAGAGGTTTAGTTAAAATAGAATTTTTAGTCAATCTTCTCCTTTTATAATTCTAATAGCAGGTTCCCATCCGGCTTCTGCTGCCTTATAGAGATATTCTGTCGATAATTCGCTGTTCGGTTCAACACCTATTCCTTCTTGATACATCCAAGCCAAATGGAACATAGCATCAGGTTCTCCCATTTCTGCGGCCTTCTTGAACCAGTCGGCTGCCGCCTTCTCGTTTTTATCAACCCCCAATCCATTCAGATAACAATTGCCTACGCAGAAGAATGTGTCAGGATTTTCCTCGTCTGCTGCCTTTATGAAACAATCAAAAGCTTTGCTATAATCTATAGGCATATCTTCAAGGCCATTTTGATAGATGATACCTATATTATGATAAGCTTCCAAACAACCTTGACTGGCAGCTTTTTCATACCAGTACAGTGCTTCCTTTACGTTTTGTTTTGTACCTTCTCCACATCGGTAGCAAACACCTAATTCATACTGGGCTTCAGGAAGTCCACTCTGTGCAGCATTACTGAAGCACGCAAAACCTTTGTCTAAATCTTGCTTGGTGCCAATTCCATTAATATAACATAGACCAAGTTCATACATAGCTTCAGGCACAGTATTAGCAGCTTGGTTAAAACGTTCAAAAGCCTCTTCATCGCTTTGATATATTCCAATTCCGTTTTTATAGCATACTCCCTCATAATAAACGGCAGCCATGCTACCTAAGCCACGAGCTGCTCGTAATGAATAAAAACCTTTTTTCTGCTTCTGTTTCTTTTCGCTGGATAGTAATTCTAATCCTTCGTTCAGTAATTTCTCTACAAGTTTATCGGTTTCCATCGTTTTATGTATTTAAAGTCGTTTTCATCCTTTAGAATTAGCCTCTCTTTTTTCGGCAGGAATTATGTAATATTCCCCTTATAGCTTCCCTCTCCAACTTTCTTCATAATACTACGATTTTATTGCATCGTATTACAAAGAAAGACAGGAGGGAAGATAAAAGGTGTCTGAGAATTAATGCTTATTCATAATAAAAATCCTAATCTTTCATTTTAAATCTTCAATAAATATGATTCACACTTCTATTTCTTCTTTTTTACTGTTATTATCAGATTTAATTTCTGCACCTAACTCGTTGATTGCATCAAGAACCTTCTCTTGGTTGTTTTTGAGACATATAGTTTTTCTTTGTCTAATAACTGCATAAAAATAATATGCTAATTTTTCATAGGCTATCTGCACTCTTAAGAAATCGTTATCATCATCACAACCAATGCTATACATAGCTCTTATAAAGGTCGTATCAAGTACTTTTTCCTTATGAATAACTTCTATACATTTTTGAAACTCATCTTCTGACTGAATCATATAATCGTGGCTTAGACGTAATAAAGCTACTTTTATTAATTCATACATCTTCTCAGAATCATCTTTACTTATGCTATCAGCTATTTTCTTTGAAGCCCAACCAAATATAACACCACCAGCCAAACCTCCGCCAATCATGCCATAAGGTCCTAAACAAGCACCCAGCCAAGCTCCAAGTGTACCACCTACAAGGCTTGTTCCATTAACAACCAAATTTTTAATCAACTGAGGTTTGGAGATTTCTCCTCGTATTACAAAAAAAGTATCAGGAATAGTAGTTATCACAAAAACTCCCAAATTAGCTATAACATTCGTTCTGATAAATTTTGTAGCTACTTGCTTAGAAGCACCACCATATATTCCTTTATTCCATAAAGACTTAGATAATTTATGTATCAGTTCTTTCCCTATTTTTACTTTATATGCTGAATCTATGCCAGACTTTGCTCCCCACTGCACATAAGCAGCAAGATTTCTTCCAAATTGAGTTTTCAATACTTGTGAAGTAAGTATCCCAGAAGTCATGGCTATAGTCCCATTTTGTAATCCCGATAAAAAAGCCAGTTGCATTGCTTCTTTTATATTCAGATTACCTTTATCTCGAAACAGGCACATCATACCTAAATTTATAGCGAATGAAATGCCAAAGGCAGATATAGCAGTTACTGTTTGCGTTTTTGCATCAAAAATTAAAGAATCAATATTACCAGCTCTGGCTATATTTTTAGCTTGTTGATATGTAACATCTCCTTTCTTTATTATTTTTGTTGCATCCTTTGGATCTGTAATTCCTTCAACCTTTCCTTGTAGAATTTTTTCTTCCATTATATGTACAGCCTCTTCATATTGGTCATTAGGAACTTCTAATAATTGACCTTTATATGCGTACATTCCATCAGCTCCAAATCCTGCCTGTACACTATCATTTGCAGTCTTACAATATTTGGTCTGTATTTCCTGACCGTTTGTTATTCTATCAGGACCTGTGTTGGCATTATTTCGTCCAACTTGCTCAACATCATAGCCACATAGCCACTCATTCAAAGCATTTGCATCTTCCGCGGCAAAGCCGTGTCCCGTTGAAGCATTCTTCCCACATTTATACTTTACCCACTGAGTGTTGGCTTCTATTTCTACCGCATTCAATATACCGCTAACATTCTTTGCAGAATCATTAGCTAAATCAAAAAAAGAGCAATGCCCGCACTGGGGGCAAAGCAATTGCTCTTCTTTTAATTCCACTCCACATTTAATACAAAAATGTTTCATTTTAAGATTTCATTTAATTCGTCTTCCGTTTTATCATAAATAGAACGTAAATAAGCAATAGTTATCGTGCAAGGTATAATTACTCGGTAAGCGGGTCCTGCTATATCATAAGCTGCCCAAATTCCAGAAATAACCCAACCTATAGGACCTGCCAATACAGCAAACAATCTGCCTCCAGCAAATTTAGCAGCCAAACCAGCAACCTGTTTGAGACCTGCCATTGCTGCCATTCTGACTACCAGCATGGTTGTTAGTTTTATAAATAACGGAGACCCAGCTTTAAGAAGTCCTATTTGAGACTTCAATGCTTCTTTTGTTAGCTTCTCACCCAAATGATGTACATCTTCTTCTGTCATCTTATCAATAGACATGATAAGAAATTTCTGTAAAAGATAATGTTCTAGTAATTCCGTAGAAATACTTTTGTTAAAATTAACACCTAACTTATTACTTACAGTTTCCAATATCTCTTTATATAGAACACCATGTCCTCTTGCTATATTCTTAAAAGTATTTCCTCCGAATAATTGTAACTCATTCACGACATCAGGAATCAAAGCTTTCATATTACCCGGATAATTAATCTTGTAATTTTGAGTATTAGATAAATTTTCCGTGTGCCTTGTCTTTCCATCAGTATCATAGACAATAAAATCAGCAAGTAATTGTAATTGCTCATTATTACACATTTCTAAAAAAATAAGATCCTTATCTACCATAATTTTTAAATATAAAAGTTGAACATTTGATAAATTATTCTTTTTATTTTCTCTCTAACTTCCATCGGTGCAATCACCTCCACCTTTTCCCTATGCCAAAGCAATGCTTGATAGAAATTATAACTCGGCTTCAACCAGTAGCTGAAAACACTCCAACCGTCACCTTGCTCTATCTCTGTTTGCGATGAATGTATAGGTCGTGCTCTGATATAATCAACCTGGCTGCCATATACCTTAATAGTAATCAGTTCCGGCTTGCAGTCTTCATGATTCACACCATAGCAACCCTCAAAGTAAGTTTGCGGGGTGATGTGGGAGAACGGTACCACCTGTTGTTCTGTCAAACACAGATTACTGATACGTTCTAAGGCATAAACTGTGGGATTTTTGCGACTTAGAGGTTCTGCTACTAAGTACCAGCGTTGCTCCCATGTCTTTAGGAAACATGGAATACTTTCATGATGTGTAATTGTTTTTCGATTGAAAGAGTAGTAGTCGAATGTTATAACCACTTTTCTGTCTACAGCTTCGAGGATGGTATGCAGATGCTCCACTCCGCTCGGTGCTTCTTCCAATATCAACTGTTCACGATGCTTCATGGCCAGTTCTGTAAGCCCTTGAATGTGAAAGGCAGACAGCAGATATTTATAGAGAGAATTGTTTTTGATATAGTCGAAGTTCGTAATGTAGTACTTCTTGACCTGCATATCATACTCAATGTCGATAGCAAAGACACTGGATATATACTCCTTGTAACGTCCGAATGTCTTAGGTATGATTTCGCCATCATACAGAGACGAATATTCCCAATGATGATTTATCTCTTTTAGCGACATCGGTTTGCCACGTGAAAGAAGTTCTACTATATAAAGGCATTTTTCAAGTTTTCCCATACTCCCTTTTGTTTTTCTTCCTACAAAATTGCAAGGTGAATAAGACAAAATCTGTCTTAGCTCCAAACAAAATGGTATCAACCTATAAGCCCTCCGAAGTCAGCATTAGATTTAAGTATACAAGAAAGGCGTGAGGACTTGTCTGCCATTCATCGCAACCAGGCATCGCCAAACGCCATACAGAAATGAATATGAAGAAACAATACTCCCACGCCGTATGATATGTTTTATTGATACAACATGGGCTGTACCAAGAACATATACAAACAGAAATGAGCGTAATATTGTCTTTTATCCTTCTGTTTTTGAAATTGGCGATTTCAGTTGCAGGACAAAAGCAAAACGCTTTCCATGTAAAGTTCAGCCATTTCTCCAGCTGAACAATGCAAATATACGTTTTTTGTTCAATATTACGCTCTTGTTATGAGTATTATTTCTTCAAAAATAAGGTTTTTAGCTTGTTTGGAAGTAACAAAACTCAGAAATTATTGTTCTGAGGATAATTTATACTGAAAGCTAAGGACTAAGACTGGATAATAACATCAAAGGTGGTATTGATGATCTTTCTTTTACACCCATGGAATGATTAAATAATTTCAATTTTATAATATAGTGAAATATTGTCTGAATTGTAGTTCCAATCAGATAACGATAAGATTTACAGTATCAATATTTCAAGATATTTTTTAGATTATCGTTCCATTGTTTTAGGCAGCAGACAAGTCGATATAAGAATATTACAAAATTATAGTTCGGATTTAACGATAAGGCATCAGTTATTATTCATTCGGTAAATTATTTCTTCTTTCCACCCTCAAGAGGAAAAGGAGCGGAAGCGGGACGGAGAAATTACAAGACCTATGTTTTGATTAATTTTTGAATAGATAAAATTGAAAAAGCTATATAAAAACATTATTTCCGACCCATTTCCCTGACATTACCGCTCTTCTTTTTCTTGAGGTGGGGGAAGGAGAAGATAACAGAACAATAAAATATCAAATCTATCTGGACTATAACTGGGAAGAAGAAAGTTACAAACCAATTCCTGGCTGCTACAACCAACAAAAAAGACTTGAACATCAACAAATATAAATCAACGGCTGGAATATTAATGTGATGACTGGTAAATGAACAGTATCGCAACTCTTCCACATTCTCTTACTCTTCATAACAAATTTGATTCGGGTTAAGTCGAAGACGGAAGTACAGACGAAGTATGAGTATGGTACATAACCGTAAGGATGGAATAATCTATCTACATAAATGCTTATTCTTTAAGCTTTTGTACATGATTTGCACACTTTTTTATTCCACTTTGTCTTTCAGTTATGCATTACATTCCACTTACGTTTCATACCCTTGTCTCCGACTAACCCCTCAAACCGATAATCCCCTGAATCCCAAAGAGAACAAGTAGAATTACCTTTTTCTACTATACCTATATATAAGACCTCGGATTTTTTGGACAGTAAGAGGTTTTAATTGAATATCAGAATTATATCTATTCATTTTCGTCCATGGTCAATAATAAACAGAGCATTATCATCCAAACAACTACTCCGACCGACAATCATCTTATTTCATCAGTCATAAAAATGCACTACCATTTATCACAAACAATAGTGCATATAACTTTAAATCTGATTCTAATGAAACAACAGGAAGTATGGCAGCAAGTACCAGCTTCCATTGAAAAAACAAAGAACATACTGCTATTTTCACAAACCACAATATACAACAAATACAAGTGTATAAATAAAACCTGTTTTATTGATTTAAAACACAAAACTTGCATGACTATCTTCATAGGACATAATGTAAAATGGATTCTACATGTTTCAATAATAAAAATGTTACCAGGAATCATACCAAATATTTTATCATGTAACTTGAAACGCTTTTCAAACCAGCTGAAATAAAGGCGTACATTACTATTTTCACAAACCACAATGTACTTACAAATTAAGATTAATTATAAACCTTCCAATAATATATGAGGTATAGCAATGAACATTCATTTAAAATGTACATCACTATCTTCTCAGACCATAATGTACTTGTGTAATCAAACATACTATTTCCAAAAATACAGCATCTGTAATGCTATAAAAACACTTGTCAGACCTTGTTTAAAATATTTTTTCAAATCATTAAAACAAGGTCATACATTATGATTTTCCACAAGGCATAATGTATCGGCATAATTAAACATATCAACAATATTATAATAGATAAACATATAAATGGCACCATTCTCACGAACAACGCCATTTGGATTTTGCTTCAATAATATTAGTTGAATCGCCATTCAACCCGTTTCTAACATAAGCACTAATGTATATTACACTATAATGTACCAACATATCAAATAATCTACATGATATAAAAACAAACAATCAGGTATATATCAAGATACAGCATAAAACATAATTACTTATTTTGTCATATACAAAACTATACATTATATATGATACTTACTAATATTATTAAATAAAAAACATGTATCCGATAGTATTTTATCTGTATAATCGGATAAAGCCAGCTGTTTTCTCTCTGATCTTATTTTGAGCTTTCATCCGGTTCGTCTACAGTAATCCTTTCACTTCATTTAACCGGGGTTGGTCAGAGACAGAAGTGATACGGAGTATGGTACATAACCCGAAGGGATGTTATAAAAAGACTACAAAAACACTTATTCTTTAAGCATTTGTACCTCATTTGCACACTTTTTTATAACACTTTGTCTTTCAGTTATGTCATACATTCCACTTACGTTCCATACTCTTGTTTCCGACTTACCCCTTTTAACCTATAGTATCCTGATTTCCCAATAGTAACCTTTAAGTATATAGGAGAACAGCTTTTAGGGTTGTACAAGAATAATGGATACTGAAATCATAATCTTTAGAAACTGTCTTCATTTTTCCGTTTATCTTCCAATACTTTCCGATCATGAAGCTCTTTCCATCTCTCCATGATTTCCAGTTCGTTTATTTCAATATATCTTTTGCCTTTTCTAGTAAGCATTGCATTATGGTCATTATCAATCGTGATGATACCATTGGCTTCAAGCATGACGATCGTGGTCTTGACGGAAGTGTAATAGACATCCTCTTTTTTCAAATAATGCCCCACCAATGGAATCTCATACCCAATACTACATTTATCAAGGATTTTATCAACACACCAATCCATTGAATGCGGCAGTCCATTATTCAGTTCAAACAATACGGCAATGATATAATCGGAAAAATCGGGTTTCATAAGTCCTTCAAAGTTGGTTGGCAATGGATGCAAATATAATGGTATATGTAACATAAACAATGCTTTGCTTGATATATTCTTTCATTTCAAGATGGATATTGTTTATTCTGGTTATTTTCTTTTTCCCGTCCTCAAGAGAGAGAAGGGGGGAAAGGGGAAAGCGGAACCTCTAAAACCTATTTTTTTACTGATTTTGGAATGGATGAAATTGAAAAAAGTTATAAAAAATAGGCTTTTCCACCCCCTTTTCCCCCATTTCCCCTCCTTTTCCCTTTGAGGCAGGGAAAGAAAAGTAATCTAATCAAAAGGTAAAGAAAGTCTAATCTTAGAACTGTTTATACCTATCTTCACACCTTTCTTGTTATCCTCTTCCACCACATAACCCTCGCTTTTCAGTTTCATCTTGAAGTTTTCCCTGGTCTCGGCTTTCTGGTTATTATCCCTGCAATATTCCCGATAATTGTTGAATAGAGGAGTCAGACCTATTTTGTTGTCATTATCAGGAACACACATCTTGGCACTCAGGAACATGACCACTGTATCCGTATCCTCCTTGTATGCCTGCTCCAGATTTTCAAGGGTGGAGGATTTGCTGAGTTTTTTTCCATTCTTGATAAATCTTCCCAGACCTTCGATAGCCCAGATGAGAATACCTGACAATTCACTTTTCAATTTTTTAGCCAGGTCAGGGTCAGCCTTACTCTTGTCTATCTTCACATCGAAAGGAATAATCAGTAACCTCCTCCTGAATCCGAAAGACGTATCACTACTATAAGGCATGGAGTTACAGTTGAAAGCCAATCTTGCATAGTCCTTTAAAATCTCCGGTTCCTTATATAATCTTCTAGCTTCAACGGGTTCCCCACTCGTCAGTTGCTTGAAGATACCGTTGGCGAATATCTTGCCGTTGAAGTCGCTGCTGTAGTTCAGAAGCTTGTTCCTGATCATTGCCCTGCTGTATCCTTTATCATCACATAAGGAGTTTATGTTGTAGGAGCAGACATTATCCTCGCCAAGCAGAGCCATCACAATCTCGAAGAACACGCTCTTGCCATTGAATCCTGAACCTACACAACACAATGCCTTCTCCAGTTTGATGAAGGGATTGAGACAGCAACCGACAAACTCCTGCAATACTTCCTGAACATCTTTGGCCGGTAATACTTCATCCAGAAACTTATGAAACATGGGACACATCGCTTTGGGGTCGTACTCATAAGGAAGGACATAGAAGAAATAGTCATCAGCCGAATGCTCCTGTTCCTTCACGTTTCCATCATGACCAATCACAAGGGTCGTATTAGTCAGATTGATTTTAACCACACCCTTATCCCGTTCTGTCTGTCTGTAAAGTGAGTAGCAGGCCTGTTCATGGACCTTGTTCGCTATCCTCACATTCCTGGCTGTATATTTGTCGGCTCCCATTTTCTGGAAAGCCTTGCCTAGGAAATGTTTCAGGTCAAGCTCGTTTATCGGTTCCCAGAACACTTTGTTATACAGATAGCACGTTTTTCCCTCATTGATCACCAGGCCATATCCCAATTGTTCAGCTACTTCCCTCACTTTCTCGACAACAAGGACGGATTTGTTCTCATCAGTGATCTGTATGGAATAGATCTTCTCCTGAAAAAGTTTCTTCACATCAGGATCGGTTTCCTTTTCCAGTCTCCGGTAAAATCCACCGGCATAAATCTCCTTGAAATCCGTTTTCGGAATATTATCAAGGATCTCTTTAAGAATTTCATTTAAAGTCATTTTTTATGTTTTATGATGAAGCCCTATCCCATAAATGAGTTCAGGCTTCATCAGGTTAATTACTCAATCAAGGTTTTGTCTTTCTTGGAGTAGGATAAGCGTGGTACTCTTTCCCGTCCAGAAGACACCCGTTCTCTTTAGCGCTACGTTTCACTCCGTCAGCACTCCAAGTACCCCATTGTTTGAAAAAGAAAGCTGTACTTGTGGAAGCGTCACACTGGGATTTAATATTCAGAATCCAGTCCTTTTCCACTTTTCTGGCTCTGTTTCCCGATTCACCGCCAACGATAACCCAGTCAATATCAGACAAGTCAAGTGTTCCCAGATCTTCCAACAGAGGCTCGCAACTGAGGAACCGTACCGGAGCATCCAGTTTCTTCAGGTAATCAATACGGCCTTTCACCTTCTGATTCTCGACTGTAACACCAAGCCATATATTTTCAGGAATGGCATGAGTCGAAAAATACTCATACATCCTCTCTGCTCGTTTTGTCAGAATCTGGAATGTATGCTGTGGACATTTAGTGATAACTTCCATTACTTTGTCGATGAAATCAAACGGAATATCCTTATGGAATAAATCTCCCATACTTACCACAAACACAAGCTTGTTCCCTTTCCATCCAAATGGTTCGTTTAAACATTCAGGATGGATAGTTGGGATAAAGCCATTCTGATATTTGGCTTGTCCCATAGCTTTTAGACGTTCAGCCATCATTCTTGCGTAACAATTCTTACATCCATCACTGATCGGATCACAACCCGCTGTAACGTTCCATGTGGTTGCAGTCCATGAGATTTTGCTATTATTACTCATTGTTTCTTATTTTTTTTAAATTAAATATTATTATCCCTCTGTCCCTCAGTTTCTTATATTCTATACCTGGGATATTTTTAGGCATAGAAAGGGCTGTAATAGAAATTTTTATTTTTTCCATTATTCTAAAATTTTTAATTATGTTATTGCTTGTCCTCTTCAAATCCACAGACCGTTTCCGATTCCATAACCTCTCTTTGGAAACCATGATGAAAACGGTCTTGTGGAAAGTGGATGTTTTCCGGTTCTATCAGTCTGTTGATTCCACCAAGTTACCGGAAATATCATACAGTTCGATACTGTGTCCCAGTTCCTTCTCGATATGTTGCTTCAGTGTTTTCGGGTTGACAGCCGGTGAGTCGGCATGGAATCTGATATTTTCCCGACATCCTCTGAAAGCGTTTGTCGCAATACTACCGATACAAAGTGGAATATGAATATCTGTCAGTGACTTGCATCCTTCAAATGCTGACTC